>ENA-OPBS01000883-OPBS01000883.1-human-gut-metagenome-genome-assembly--contig:-NODE-883-length-24457-cov-6.929801_pt1 | contig 24457 bp, 21 predicted proteins | sample MGYA00241074_ERZ501463 | MGnify/ENA primary metagenome ERZ501463 (study PRJEB25962, sample SAMEA2042578) | human gut metagenome | biome: human gut; feature: human-associated habitat; material: faeces...
AAGCTGATCAGTTCAGCTTCTACCGCATACCAAAAGCATTATTTACAGACAGTTACTCTTACGAACCTGATTCCAGAGCTTTTACAGCAGTTAGACGATGAACTAATTTCCTTCAATCCGGCAGTTGAACTGGCAGCATTAAAGGAAAAGGAATAAAAACAGCTAATCGAAGCCATGGATTATGCTCAGTCAGTGCCCTCTCTTTCTCAGGCACAGCGAATAAAAAAATTGAGCAAAGATGGAAAGCTGACCTTAGAAAAGATGCAGGAAATTCTCAGTGAAATAAAAAAAGGAGAAATAACAAGAGTCACATTTATAAATATTGGAAATCATATTGATTTTGGAGCCATGACTCAGGTTGACAGTGATATTTTTTTAGAATTATTTTCAAAAGTCCAGATAAGTGAATCGGACGAAATCACGTATCAGTCTTTTTTAGATCAATGTTCGAAGGCAGAGACTTTTTTACTGCTGGCAGATAATTGCGGAGAGATTGTATTAGATAAACTGCTGGTAGAACAACTGAAGGAAAGATTTCCTGAATTAAAAGTAGCAGTTATGGTGCGAGGCGGCGAAGTTCTGAATGATGCGACAAAAGAAGATGCTGTTTATGTAGGAATGGATCAGGTTGCAGAAGTCGTTTCCAATGGAAAACCGGTACCGGGAACGGTGTATGAATTGCTTTCTGAAGAAGCAAAGGAATTGCTGGACCATGCGGATGTGATTTTGTCAAAGGGTCAGGGGAATTATGAATCCTTATCCAATCAGGGAAGACATATTTTCTTTACCTTCTTATGTAAATGTGATCAATTTACAGAGCGATTTGGGGTTCCGGAACTGACCGGAATGTTTGTGGAAGAATGTTGATTTTTCTTTATAAAATCCACAAAGGATATTGACAATATCACAAAAAAGTTGTAAAATACATTATGTGAAGAGACGTTTCAAATTCATATTGGGCAGAGAAGATGAAGCCACATAATACGTAGAAGAGGTATTTTGTGGCTTTTTTTTGCACCATTTTTTAAATCGATTTAAAGGGAGTAACACTATGATCACAACAGCAATACGGAAAAAATTTATGGAATATCCGGTGATTGCGGCGGTACGGACACCGGAAGACTTTGAGGCTGCATTTCACTCTAAAGTAAAGATTATCTTTATGGTTGGAGGAGATGTATTTAAATGCAGAAAGAAAATCCAGGAAGCAAAAGAACAGGGAATGGTTGTCTTTTTCCATATGGATCTGGTAGAAGGAATCGGAAAAGATGCAAGCGGAATACATTTTGCAAAAGAAACTCTGGGGATTTCAGGAGTTCAGTCGACCAGAGTACATATTTTAAAGCTGGCGAAGCAGGAAAAACTGGTGACGGTGCATAGACTGTTTGTCACAGACTTTCAGGCACTGCAAAGTGGATTAAAACTTGTTCATACGTCTAATCCTGATTTTGTGGAACTTACTCCGGGGATTTTACATCCCATTGTGAAAAAAGTAAGCAAAGAAATTCCATATCCGGTGATTTCCAGCGGCTTAATTGCAGGAAAAGATGAAGTGGAAAAACTGTTGGAAGAAGGAGCATCCAACATTGTTTGCAGTGATCAGAAATTATGGTCTTTCTAAGAAAGGAGCAAAAAAATGATGAATATATTACCGCCTCCGGTATTTAAGTATGATGTTGCAGATATGGAAGGGTTGGAAAAAAAGATTTTCAGATGGTCTGACAGAAAAAAATTGCCGGAAATGGAACTGAAACAGGTGTTATGCGGACAGAATGCGATTTATATGCTGCCGGATGCTCTGCGCTTTCTTGGCGTGACACAGGAACAGGAAATATTGGTTATCATGGATGAGGTGGAAATGGTACGTGGAGACCAGAAAGTGAAACCGCTGGTCAAGGATATTTTGACAGAAAGCGGTTATCAGTGGAAAGAGATTGTCTTAAAAGGAGATAAGAACGGACAGGTTCATCCTGATTTTGAGACGATTGAACAGATTCTTCCTCATCTTCATGAAAATTGCGCCATTGTGTCAGTAGGATCCGGTGTTGTAACTGATTTGTCGAAACATTCCAGTTTTTTGTGGTATGAAGAGCATAAAGAAGCAGGACAGATTCCACTCATTGCCTGTATGACAGCAGATTCTGTTCCGGCTTATTCTTCCCGTTCTTCTATTATTTCCAAAGACGGTGTAAAAAGAACCTGGCCTTCCAGACTTCCTCATATCATTATTATGGATTATAAAATCTTAAGAGACTGTCCGAAAGAATATAACATTGCAGGTGCGGGAGACTTATTTCCTCTGTTTTGCTCTTTTGCTGACTGGTATCTGGCAGACACCCTAGGCCTTGCAAATTTCCTGGATGGTTCCTGGAGAATTATGGATGATGCCAAAGACTTATTAATTCCTTATGCCGGTGAAATTGCAAAGGGAGAGTTAGACGGAATTGAAGTATTGAGTAAATGTCTGACTCTTTGTGGACTTTCTATGACATTTGCAAGGGATTCGGTTCCGGTATCCGGTTATGAACATGTGATGAGTCATATGCTGGATATGAGTGCGGCAGCCGATGGAAGAGCAACCGGTTTGCATGGAGAACAGGTGGGAGTCAGCATTTTATGGTCATTGGCACAGATTGAAATGTTAACCGATTATCTGGATCAGAATTATGATTCGATTTCCCTGGATGGATGTTATCCAGAAGAAGAGAAAATGCATCAGCATATTATGGAAGTTTTCCATGATGTGGACGAAACAGATGCAATGGGTGCCGAGTGCTGGCATGATTACCAACAAAAACTCCATGGCTGGGAAAATGCAAGAAGTAAGATGGAAGAATTTCTGAAAAACTGGAAAGAATACAGAAATACTTTCCGGACACTGCTTCCATATACAGTAAAAGACTGCGTAAAAGCATTATCTTTGTTTGGACATCCACTGATGCCAACAGAAATGAAAGTGCCGATTGAAGAAAAGAGAATGCGCTGGGCGCTTCGAAATGCCCGACTCATGAGAAAACGATTTACAACAGCTGATTTAGTTGGATTTTTGGGTTTATATGATCAGGCATGGGAAGATCAGGTGGTGGCCAAAGTAATGGCAGCAATTGAAGAGGTTCGAAATTAATCTGTGCAGAAAAATATCATTGGAAAGGAAGAAAAAGGACGATGAATGAAAGATGGACGGAGTTTATAGAAGAAGTAACAAAAGTCTGTAAGGGAACCGATATTTTAACAAGCCCGGAAGACTGTTTGATCTATTCCCATGGTTGTTATCCACGAGAATATAAATGGCTTTTGCAGGGAAAATATCCTTACATATCCAAGGCAGTTCTTGTGCCGGAAAATGAACAGGAGATTAGCGAAATTGTACAACTGGCAAGAAAAAATCAGATTCATATCATTCCTTATGGAGGTGGCAGCGGAATCGTAGGCGGCTCTATCCCATATAATGGGGAGATTATTATTGATGTAAAAAGATTGAAAGACTTTTCCATCAATGTTGTGAATGGAACAGCAAGAGGCGGTGCCGGCCTTACCGGAGCAGAGTTTGAAAATCTGTTAAATGAACATGGTTATACCTGCGGACAGTATCCTCAGTCTTTCCAGAGTGCTACGTTGGGCGGTATGACAGCAACCAGAGCAATCGGAACATTTTCTACAAAATACGGAAAAATGGATGATATGGTAACAGGAATGTCAGTGGTCTTACCGGATGGACAAATCTATCAATCCCATGCGGCACCAAAGCGATCTACCGGTCCGGAACTGAATCAGATTTTCCTCGGAAGCGAAGGTGTGTATGGTGTGATCACCAGTGTAGAAATGAAGATTTACCCAATTGCTGAAACAAGAATTTTCCAGGCCTATACTTTCCCATCTACCCACGATGGATTAAATGCAATCCGAAGCTTTATGCATAAAGGGTTAAGACCTGCAGTGGTACGACTTTACGATGAAGTAGAAGCAACCCATAAAATTGCCCAGTATGGTTTTGAAAAAGGATTCACTCTTTTAATCCTTGTGTTTGAAGGATGCAAAGAGATGACAGAGTTAGAAGCAAAATTGACCAAAGAAATCTGTCTGGCCAATTACGGAAGAGATAAAGGGGAAAAATCAGCGGTAGAATGGCTGGAAAGCCGTTTCTCTACGAAAAAAATGCAGGATTATGATGCCATCAAAGGCGGAACAGCAGATGCCATTGAAGTGGCAGCTCCATGGGATTGTATTGAAACCGTCTGGAGAGAGATGAGAAAAGCATTAGAGCCTCTTTGTGAAGTAGTAGACTGCCATTTCTCCCATGTTTATCATAATGGCGCAAGTGTTTATGTAATTTTCCATGCAAAAACAAATGGCGATGACAAAGATGGAGAACAAAGATATTTAGATTGTCTGGATCTTGCCATCCGTACCAGTTTGAAATATGGCGGAAATGTATCCCATCATCATGGTGTTGGAACAGCAAAAGCAGAATACTTAAAAGAAGAACATGGAGAAGCAGGCGTTTATGTGATGAAGGCATTAAAGGACAGCCTGGATCCTGATGGAATCATAAATAAAGGAGTGCTTGGATTATGAGAAAATTATCGTTTGAAACCCCGGATATCATGGATATTTTAAATCATCAGGTGATTCATATGGATCAGGCTGTGACCTATTGTCCGGAGTATCTGGTTACCGGAAAGATGAGAAATTACCCGTCCAGAACGGCTCAGATTATCAGGGCGGTTTATCTTGGAGAGTTGGAAGATAGTAAAGAAAATGCAGATCTGGCTTTTGCACCGATTTTATCCGGCCAAGGAGAGCGGTGGCAGAATTTTGGAGAAAAACCGGAAGGATATTTGTTAAGTGTCATCCTTGGAAGAGAGATGTTTTTAAAGAAAGGATATCACACCCAGGACGCTGAAGCGTTAAAAGAAAAAGTAGAAAAAAACGATGGACATTATTTAAACTGCTCCAAAGAGGAAGAGGAAGAATGGAAAAAAGTGCTTCCGTTATCCAAAAACAGCCGGAAAGGTTTATTGCTGGATGAAGCAACTTTTGTCTATGCAGCAAAAGAAAAAGAAAAGCTGGGTGCATTTTTACAGAAAAAGAATATCTGTGTATCAGAAGAAATCGGACCATATTTTACCGGCTTTGATTATCTGGCAGCAGGACTTGTAGAGGAAGGAATTAAAGTAGTAAAAGATTTAATTGCAGAATGGGAAAAACAAGGATTTCATCAAATGATTACTTTAACAGGACAAAGTCAGTACCTGTTTACCGAAATGCTTTCCTATCTGGATCTTCAGACAGACATTGAATTTATTTCCATTCTGGATCTTGCAGATGATTTTCGAATTCAGAATGATTATGTATATGGAGGAAGTTTTTATACCAGATATGCCAAAAAGGCGGTAAAACTGAATCAATTATCAAAGGCAGAAAAAGAAACACCGATTTTAAACTGCCCGGAATTTTTACCACAGGTAGAAGGGGAGAAAAGAAAGAATGTAGTTGGAATCTGGACACCGCCGTTATGTGCAGAATATGAAGCAGTGATGACAGAGCCAGAATTCCAAAAGGCTATCTATGAAAGAAGTCTGGCAGAAATCAAAAAAACACATTTTAAAAAGCTGGTAGTATGTGATCCATATGCATATCATATGCTGTTGGAAAATGGCTATGGCAAAGAAAATGTTGCGTATTATTTCAGCGTAATGAATTAAATGGGAGAATATAATACGGATAACCTGTTGCCCAATATGCATCAAGCCTGAAACAGCAGGTGGGGGATACTTGTAGCAGATAAAATAATAAAAAAGGAGAAGTAATTATGAGTAAGTATGTATGTGGCATCGACATTGGAACAACAGGTGTAAAGGTAATGATTTTTGATATGGACGGAACTGCAATTTCCAGTAATTATTCCGAGTATCCATGTACTTTCCCACAGACAGGCTGGGTTGAACAGGATGGAAATATGACCTGGCAGTGCACCTGTGAAACAAGTAAAAAAGCAATTGAAAAATCAGGTCTGGATCCAAAAGAAATCGTAGCAATCGGTCTTTCTACTCAGAGATGTACCGTTACTCCAATTGACAAAGATGGAAATCCTCTTTGTGATGCAATATCCTGGCAGGATTCCCGTTCTTTCGAAGAAGTGGAAGATATCAAACGTATCGTGGGAGAAGAAAAATTCTATGAAATTACAGGTTATCCTTTAGGAACCGTATTATCCGTAACAGAGATTATGTGGTGGAAAAAACACAAACCTGAAATTTATGAAAATGCATATCTTTTTGTTCTGGATCAGGAACGTGTGTTACATAATCTGGGCGTGGAAGGATATTATCAGGATTGGTCCAATGGTTCTTTGTATGGACTGATGGATATCCGCAAATTTGAATGGGATGTGGAACTGACAAAACAGCTGGGAATTGACCCGGATAAACTTCCACAACTGGTTCCTTCCGGAAAAGTATTAGGTAAAGTATCCAAAGAAGCGGCTGAGTTAACCGGTTTCGCAGAAGGAACACTTCTTGTATCCGGTGCCGGGGATCAGCAGTGTGCAGGAATTGGAGCAGGTGCTATTAAAGACGGTGTCATAGAAGTAACAATGGGTACCGCAGGTGTTACATTAGGTTATATGGGACAGGCAAATCTGGATCCATCTATGAAGATGCCATGTGCAGCTCACGCAATTGCAGGAAAATGGGAAAGTGAAGGCCTTCAGAACGCAGCTGGTGCAGCATTCAAATGGTATCGGAATGAATTTGCATTCCCGGAAGCACAAAAGGCAGCAGCAGAAGGACTGGATGTATATGATCTGATCGATGAACAGATCGAACAGGTAGAACCTGGATGTAACGGATTGATTTTCCTTCCATATCTGGCAAGTTCTGCAGCACCGAACTGGGATGCATTTGCAAGAGGAACCTTTGTTGGATTTAACCTGGGACATGGACGGGCTGACATGGCAAGAGCCATTTTAGAAGGTGTTACTTTTGAAGCACGTGAAATTATTGACCGAATGATTTCAAACGGAATGGCTGTAAATGAAATCTGCTTAAGCGGCGGCGGTTCAAAGGGAGCTGTCTGGTGTCAGATTCAGGCTGATATTTACGGAAAGCCATGTACCTCTCTGGATGTTGAAGAAGCAACCACATTAGGTGCAGCTATTTTAGCAGCTTTAGGCGCAGGACTTTTTGATGATGTAGAACAGGCAGTAGATAAAATGCTGAAACGGAAAAAAGTCTATGAACCAAATATGGAAAACCATGCATTATACAATAAGTATTTTGAACTTTATAAAAAATCCTATCAGGCATTAAGCAGTGCAGGCATTTATGAAGATCTGGTAAAAACAGCATTGAACAAATAATTCTATTTGAGGAGGCTCGATATGAATGAATTAAAACAAAGGGTTTTATCCGATGTGAAAATGTTTGTTCTGGATATGGACGGCACATTTTATCTGGGCGATCAGCTGATTGAAGGTTCATTAGAATTTATTGATAAGGTAAAAGAGACCGGAAGAGATTTTATCTTTTTTACCAACAATGCGTCCAGAATCGGATCATTTTATAAGACAAAGCTTGCGAAAATGGGAATGGATTCGGAAAATGTTACCGTTCTTACAGCAGGAGACGTTACCATTGAGTATCTGAAAACCTTCCACCCGGGAAAAAGAGTTTATCTGAACGGGACCCCCCTGTTAGAACAAAGCTTTTTAGAGGCTGGAATTCAATTGGTTGTGGATGATCCGGATGTGGTGATTCAAAGCTTTGACAAAACATTGACTTATGAAAAACTGGAAAGAATCTGTAATTATATCAGAAAAGGTGTACCATTTTTAGCGACTCATATGGATACCAATTGTCCGACAGAAGACGGATTTATTCCTGACTGTGGTGCCATGTGTGATTTAATCATTTCCTCTACAGGTGTGAACCCAAAATTCCTTGGAAAACCTTGTAAGGAAACCTTGGATATGGTGCTGAAAAAGACCGGATGCAGTGTAGATGAAATTGCATTTGTCGGTGACCGTATTTATACCGATGTTGCCACTGGTGTAAACAACGGTGCGAAAGGCTTCTTAGTATTGACTGGAGAAGCCGATATGAAAACAGTGGAAGAATCTGATGTAGTTCCAACCTGCATCTTCGATTCTCTGTATGAGATGTCATCTTATTTGTCATAAACTTAAAAGGAGCGCCCCCATTTATTCGCAAAGGCGCCGGACGGCGCTTTCCCGCTGCAGTGCAGCTAACTTTGCTCATAAAAGGGCGCTTCACCCATCGAAAAACAGAGCCCCCAGATCTTTATGCAAGCATAAATCCGGGTGTCTCTGTTTTTCAATGCGGGAACTGGTGGAAAATATTACATAAATGTTACAAATATAATAATAAGTGTTTACAAAAATGGGTTCGTGTGTTAAAATTGGTATTAAGAAATGAGAATATCTATCCAGAAAATGCTTTCTTATGGGATAGCATAAAAGGAGGACACATGAAGAAAACAATTACACATTATCTTTTTAATGGAGATAGAAATTAGTAAGATCCATCCGTTTAAGAATCATCCGTTCAAGGTGCTGGATGATGATGCCATTGTGGTTATGGTGGACGCTAACATTCAGCGAGAGGAACTGTTGCCGAGTGAGAAAGCTTTTGCTTATAAGATGAAACTTGAGGCAATGAAAAGACAGGGTGTCAGAACAGATTTAACTTGTGTACAAAGTGAACACAAGTTAGGTAAAAAGTCACGAGAATTATTGGGGGAGCAAGTTGGAATAAGCAGTGTGCAGGTGACTCGTTATATCCGACTGACAGAATTGATACCGGAACTTCTTGATCTGGTAGATAACAAGAAGCTTCAGTTCACGGTTGCTGTAGATATCTCCTACATCGATAAGGAAGTACAGGAATGGATCTACGAATATATCAGCGACACCGGATTTATCAAGCCAAAGCAGATTGCAGTACTCAGAAATCAGCTGAATGATGGACCAATCAATCAGATCCAGATGTTATCGATTTTCAATAACTGTGTGATGGCAAAGAAAGTATCCAGGTCTCTTACATTCTCAGAACTATAATTTGTTCCTCATATATCAGAACGTAGAGAGGGCCTTTTTACAAATAAAAAATGAATTTTATTTTTTTGCCTTCACATAACGAAAGGCTCAGAAGGGAAAATACAGGGTGAAAAAAGAAATTTTTTATTTTTCTGCACAAAAAATACCCCTATGACTTCAAAATTGAAATCATAGGAGTGTATTTATTTTATCTATCTTCGTCGATCATCCTATATTTAGTTTTTACAAATCTTAATAAGAAAACAATAAAACTGAATTTTTCTTTACCACTTACTCTATTTTATATCCACAATATGGACAAGATTTCTCGCATTTTATAGGTGTAATTCTTAAACTTTAGCGACAAAATGAACAACGATTTTTGATTGCAATTATAATTAAAATAGTAAGACGAGCAGAACTAGTTTTTTACTTATATAAGTTCTCACCATCAGTTTTTATAACATCCTGATACCAGTAAAAACTATCTTTTTTATAACGATTCAGTGTTCCGCCTTCTTCTTCATCCCGATCTACATAGACGAAACCATAACGTTTCTGATAACCATTCAGCCAGCTCAGAAGGTCTGTAAATGACCATGTACAATAAGCCCAAATTTCGCAACCTTCTTCAATTGCTTTTCCCAGTTCTTTTAAATGTTCTTTCAGATAATGAATCCTGTATTCATCATGAATCTGGTTTCCTTCTGTCTTTTTATCAAATGCTCCTAGACCATTTTCGGAAATCACGATTGGAAGACCATAGCGGTTTGTAATCTCACGACAGCAAAACCTGAGCCCCATCGGATCGATCGTCCAGTCCCAGTCGGTTGTCATTAGATATGGATTTGCTGGATTTTTATAGATTCCCTGCATACCAAGTTCTTGTGCAGAACCTTTTACCCCTGTCGTATTCATTGTACCGTATGGTGTTACTCCATCCATTGGATTATATTCACATACACAACTCTGATAATAATTTACACCCATAAATGTAATCTCTGATGCTGCTTTTTTCAGTATATCCATATCTCCATCTGCTATTTCCGGTGCATATCCCTTTTTCTTCAGATATGCCATCGCAGCTTTTGGATATCTTCCGTATGCATATACATCCATCCACCAGAAGTTTTTCAACTCATCATAGTCTCGTTTCGCCATTGCATTTATCGGCTTGCAGTCAATAGCATAAGATGGCGTATAAGCAAAACTTGCACCAATCTCACCTTTTCCTCCCATTTCGCGATATGCAAGTACTGCTTTCGCGTGTGCCATAAATGCATGGTGGTTTACCTGATAAAATGTCTTCTGAGCATCAAATTTTCCCGGCGGATGCTGTGCTGTCAGCCATCCAAGAGATGTAAAGATATTCTGTTCGTTTAAGGTAATCCAGTATTTCACTTTATCGCCAAAGTTTTCGAAGAGAGTCTTTGCATAAGTCACATAATCCTGAATGATCTCCGGGCTTTCCCATCCACCATACAGATCCACCAGTGCCTGCGGAAGATCCCAGTGGAAAATTGTCACCATCGGCTCAATTCCATATTTCAAGCATTCATCAATAATATCCTGATAAAATGCAAGTCCTTTTTCATTGACCGTACCTCTTCCTTCCGGATAAATACGGGCCCAGGAGACAGAAAATCGGTATGTTTTTAATCCCATCTCTGCCATTAATGCAATATCCTCTTTATAGTGGTGATAATGATCTACCGCTACATCACCGGTCGTTGCTTTATATGTTTTCCCTGGGATACGTACAAATGTATCCCAGTTTGTCACACCTTTTCCATCTTCTTTCCATCCACCTTCAATCTGATAAGCCGCTGAAGCGCTTCCCCATAGAAAGTCTTTTGGAAATCTTGTCACTTTCATTTCTTCCATATCCATATTCCTTTCCTTTACTGAACTTTGATAAGGTTACTTTCTTTTGTTACTTCTCCTGTTGCTGTTTTTTCAACTATTGCATACTGATCTGTGTTTGAAACGATCACCGGCGTTGTTACATCATATCCAGCCTCTTTTATTTTTTCAATATCAAATTCGATCAACACATCACCCTTTTTCACAACATCTCCTGCTGCTTTCTTCGGTGAGAAATATTTTCCTTCCAGATTTACGGTATCGATTCCGATGTGTACCAGAAGTTCTACCCCATTCTCTCCTACAAGACCTACTGCATGTCCCGTTTCAAACATCACATCTACTTTTCCATCAAATGGTGCATAGATCACTCCTTTTTCCGGAACGATTGCCGCACCTTTTCCAAGAATTTCCTGTGCAAATGTTGCATCTGCAACTTCTGACAGTGAAATTGCTTTTCCTTCTGCCGGACTTGCAATATCAATCGCATTCTCCATTACTTTTACTTCTTCTTTGCTTTCTGTTTCCAGCATGTCTAATTCATCATCATTTTCATCTACTACATCTTCAAATCCAATGATCATTGTCGCAATGAATGCAACCACTATTGTAAGGAGAATCGTAAGTGCTGCAAATAACAGACTCTGCGGTTTCCCTTTTTCTACATACTGAACGATTGTTACGATCGCAGGTGTCGCAATACCAAAACATTTCATCTGGAAAAATCCACCAAATAATCCACCTGCAGCAGCACCGATACATGCTCCTAACATCGGACGTTTCAAACGTAATGTTACACCATACAGAGCTGGCTCTGTAATTCCTGCAAATAATGCCGAAAATGCAGAAGATCCGGCAATCTGTTTAAAATCTTTGTTCTTACTCTTTACTGCTACTGCAAGCGATGCAGCACCCTGTGCCATGTTAGAGCAAAGTTCTCCGATACAGATAAAGTTTTCAAATCCTGTGGAAGCAATCATTCCCAGTTTGATTGGTGTAAATGCATGATGCATACCTGCCATAACAACGAAAGGATATACACCCGCCACAAGACCGATCGCAATAAATCCAAGTTTATCATGAATTGTATAAACAACTGTTGATAATACGTTACCACAGATTGCACCTAAAGGTCCAAGAATAATCAATGCAATAGGTGCTTCGATCAGCACTACCAACATCGGTTTTAAGAAGTTCTTGGTTACTACCGGTGTAATCTTATCTACCAGACGCTCGACATATTTCAGCGACCATACTGCCAGAATAATCGGAATAACAGAATAAGCATAAGATGCATATGTTACCGGAATAAATTTAAGAAATTTTACAGTTTCTTTTGCATCATTTGCACTATTCATGAATGAAATAAAATTTGGATGCAACATAATCAACGCTATACTTGCCGCATAATACATATTCGTTCCAAATTTTTTAGATGCAGATATCGCAATCAATACCGGCATAAAGAAAAATGCGCCGTCACCCATAACACTTAACAGATTATAAGTATCACCTTTTGTACTCAGAACACCGATCATTGGAAGTAATGTAAGAAGTACTTTGATCATTGTAGCTCCGATGATCGCCGGAATAACCGGTGCCATGATACCGGAGATTGTATCCATCAGCATAGAAAATACATTCTGTTTTTCCTTATTCTGTGGTGCTTTTTTCGGTACTTCTTTTGAAAAATTTCCAAGCTTATTAAGCTCTGCATAGACATTTGCCACATCATTACCGATGATAATCTGATACTGACCGGCTTTTTTCATGATTCCCATAACGCCTTTGGTCTTTTTCACTGCTTCATCGTCTACAATTGATTCATCTTTTAATGTAAAACGCAGTCTCGTCATACAATGTACCAGGCTGATTACATTTTCCTTTCCCCCGACTCTTTGGAGGATTTTTTTTGCTATACTTTCGTAATCCATTTTCATTTACCTCAATTTTCTTTTTTATTTTTTCATATATATAACAAAGACCCGACTTAAAAGAGCATACGCTTCCCGGGACCGCTGCTTTCTTTTAAGTCAGGTCTTGCTTAACTGAATAATAACAAACCTGCAATCTATTCTGATTGTTCATCTAATATTCTTTTAATGTGTATTAATAAATATAATCTTTCATCTATTGTCAATTTGTAGGAATACTGTTTTTCAATATATTCCACAATTTTTCTGACTCCTGAATAAGCATATTCATTCTCTTCTATCAATACTTTGTATATTTCCTGCATGCTGTCTTGATAAATGGTATTATCAAATACTCTGGTCGCAAAAAATTTCAAATGAGTTAGAAACCGTTCATACGATATCGATTTCTCGTTAAATTCTATCTTAAAATGGATTCTGACAATCTGAAGAACTGCATTAATCAATTTCGTAATCTTATTAACATCTACATTACTTCCGCTGCCAAGTTCGGCCGAAACGATGTGCATCGCTATAAATGCAGCTTCGTCTTCCCCTAGATTCTCATCATTTTGTTCCTTTCTTCTCAATAATGAACTTCACTTCACCTTTCTGCCTTTCTTTTATTCTAGTGAAGCTCTGATATCATCATTCCAGAAAGCATTAGGGCAACTACTTTTCTCTTCTCTCTCCTCCTCTTTTTATATTCAATTACTTCTGTCATACGTTTCTATGCGTTCTTTTGATCATTCCACATTCTTCAATGCTTCATCCATCGGAACTTTCTTAATCTTGCGGTATTCAAGAAGTGCTACCACACCATAAGTAATGAATCCTGTCAGGAACATTTCCACATATATCTTTGGATCGATCCACAGTGTGATCCATCCGGTCAGACTTTCCATCATCATTACACGGAAGATTACGTTCATAACAACCGTTTCAATCGGAAGACTTAATAGCAGTTCTATTACAACCACAACCATGGTTGACATAATATACAACCTGCTGATCTCTCCGTTGGTATATCCAAGGATCTTCGTCATGGAAATGGACTGCGCATTTTTCTCGATAATGATCTTTGACAACAGATAAATGACAATCATATAGATCATGATCGCAAATCCATTGACCAGTCCCATCATATTTCCCATGGATACATCCAGCTGTCTTGATACCTTCGTCAGTGCTTCCAGATCAACTACAGACCCTATGTATTTCTCATCAATGTCTTTAATCTTTGTATTTGCAAAATATCCCGTATAATAATCACTTCCAAGATCAAATGTCTCGTTTAATTTGTCACGGCTCATAAATACACTGATTGCCCCGCTGTAATCATAGACTCCTTTTACTTTGAATGTGTAGCGTTTGCGTTCGTATTTTTCTTTTAATGTAATCTTATCTCCCGGTTCTACTTGATACTTATCTGCATATGCCGTCGATATATATACGCCATCTCCCAGATCTGCCTTAATATACTTACTGTCCGGTTCTACTCCGTACAATACTACCTCTTCGCTCTTGGCCTCTCCCGGAATTGTATTTAATGCGTATGCACTGAATTTTTCTGCTGTCTTGTTATCCGTCTTCGTGCCGTTCGAATACTGCATCAGCGATAGTAAACTTTCCAGTTTACTTCCACTGATTGCATCCGTCGGAACCTCCAGCATATACTGGTACTTTGCCAGCATATTTTCCTGTATTTCTTCCTGATAATGGTTCAGTACCGACGGGAGCAGCAATCCGAAGAATAACAGCAGATTTGCAAATATAATTCCTACAAACAGCACCAAATAATTACTGATATTCTGAAAAATAACTCTCAGACGGAATCTGCGGAAGATACCGAGTTTTGTACTTAAATGAACTGCCCTTTTTTGTTTTCTGGAAGAAAGATCTCTTCTTATGAACTTAAGCGGCGACAGTCTTAATTTGTAATGTAAAATTCCATAGTTGATCACCAGCATGATAATAACCGGTACAACCGTTGTCATCCAGAATGCTTCTGCATTCCAGACCGTTACATATGTCGGAAGGCTGTAACTTCCATAGTACATCCCCGCACATACCTGCTTTAATACTGTATATCCGAGAATATTTCCGACCAGTGCCCCGATCAGTGTGATCACAACCGGAAGTGCCATATAATGTAAGATCAATTCGCGCCTTGTATACCCGGATGCACGCAGTGTTCCGATCACGCCCGCTTCTTTCCTGATCGTATTGCTGATCGTAATACCGAATACAAATGCAAGAATCGCCATTACAATATAAAGCAGCATAACGATCATCGCACGGTCGCTTCCCATATCATCCCCTGTAAAATGGATCGACTGATTCTGGTATTGTGGTACAAAACTTTCTATCGTCACGACATCTGCCATGTCTTCCATCAGGTCTTCGGCCATCTTCTTTTCTTTTTTCTCTGTTGCAGGTTTTTTATCATAGATCCAGGCATAATTATACTGTACCTTTACCTGATTCAATGCTTCAAAATCTTTGTCTGTAACAATTGCCACTCCGAACTTTACAGCATCAAACATCGTATCATTATTATTCTGAAATAATGCACTGTAATCGGAAAGTGCCACAAGACCTGTAATCCGGAATGTCTTCTTTCGACTTTTCACCGTATCCCCGACTTTCAGCTCATTATTATCTGCATACATACGGTCCACAGCGATCTCACCGGACTTTTTCGGCATCTTCCCATTCATCAGGCAGACCTTATCTACCTCTTTCCGGTTCTTGAAAAATCGTATGGTACTTCCGTTCGTAAGCTTTTGCTCTATATAAAAATTCTCATATACCTTTACATCCGATTTTTCAATATCTTCTTTCTGCGCCGGAGTCAGCTTCTTCTTCGTCTGGAAATATCCGTCTTCGATATTGTATTTTTGAAAGCTGTCATCATATGCCCGGAGCATACTTCCATCAGCTACCAGGAATCCTGATACGAAACCAATCGTTATTGCCATCATGACAAAGACAACTAAATACTTTCCAAATTCACTTTTTAATTCTCTCGGCAATCTTTTTCTTAAAGGACTTTTCATCTGTTATGTCCTCCTTACCATTCCAGATTGATCGCCGGAATCTTTACTTCATTTCTGTAATTCTTCCGAATCATTCCGTCTCTTAACTTCACTACCCGGTCGGCCATGTCTTTGATCGCATCATTATGTGTAACCATGATAATCGTATTGCCATATCTCTGATTTACCGTCTCGATCAGTTTCAGGATTTCCTTGGACGTATGATAATCCAGCGCACCGGTCGGCTCATCGCACAACAGGATATCCGGATTCTTGACAATTGCACGTCCGATCGCAGTTCTCTGCTGCTGTCCTCCTGATAACTGATTCGGCAGTTTTTTCTGATGTTCATAAAGACCAAGCGTATGTAACAATTCATCCACATCTAACGGATGATCACTCAAATATGCCCCTACTTCAATATTCTCCCGTACCGTCAGATTCGGTATCAGGTTATACATCTGAAAAATATATCCCAGATGCTTTCTTCTATACAGTGAAAGTTTCTTCTCCGTCATATCCTCCAGACGTTCGCCTTCAATCGTGATACTGCCCTCATCAGCACCATCAATTCCCCCTATGATATTCAGAAGTGTTGATTTACCCGAACCGGATGGTCCAAGCAAGACACAAAATTCTCCTTTTTCAATATCCAGATCCAGACCTTTCAACACGTTCACACGGCTGTCGCCTGTCCCGAATGACTTTTTAATTCCTCTTATTTCCAGAAACATAATTCTCCTCCCTTCAGTTACCTTCCTATAACCAATGTTAGTTTAAACTTATTTATTTGTCAACGAAATCCTTTTTTAGAATGTCTTCATCCGGAATTTTCGTCAGATTTTTCCTAATTTATCTTTATATTTTTGCATATTTGGTATTAAAAAAAGGATGACTCTCTACTTATGTCATCCTTTTCATTCTCAACTTATCTGAACCTATCCTGATTCTTTTTCTTATTACATTTTCTTATATCGAAACAATCGCTTTGAACTGATCACAGTCAATCTTGATATCAAATTCTCCTCCCAGTGCTTTCGCATAGGTACTTACGATTGCAAGTCCCAGTCCGTTACCCTCACTGGTTCTTGCCTTGTCGCCTCTTGAAAACCGTTCGATGATATCTTCTTTTTCAAAATCCATCTCATATCCGGATGTATTCGTAATCTCCAATACCATTTTCTGATCTGTTCCCGCTTCCTTTTTATACGTCTTGACAAATACCCTGGTTCCTTTCGCCGAATACTTCAGCGCATTTTCGATTAGATTCTGACAGATCCTGTAAAAATAAGAATTATCAGAATAAATTGCCGTATCTTCTTCGGTAAACTGAGTTACAAATTTCAGTCCGCTTTCTTTTATCCGGTCATCCATATCTGCAAATATCTGTTCCATCAGACGATTAAGCTCAAAAGTTTCTTTGTGAAGTTCTACATTCCCACTGCTCGCTTTTGCCAGCGAAAACAGGCTGTTGATCATCTCACCAAGCTTTCCTGCTCTTGTCGATATCACGTCTACATAGTCCCTCACTACATCACTTAATTCTTCTTTTTTGATCAGTTCCAGATATCCGACGATGGAAGTCAGCGGCGTCTTTAGATCATGCGATACATTTGTGATCAAGTCTACTCTTAACTGGTCACTTCTCGATACCTTTTCCAGACTCTTCCGTTCAATCTCCAGCGCCTGTTCCAGACGCTTCTGAAAGAAGCTCTCCGTCTGCTCCATGATCTGATCCAGCTCATTTCTCCAGTATCTCTGGATCACTTCCCGGCAGCAGATATATTCTATAAACACCGTTGCTACCATCATATATCCGGCTGCATAATTCCATCCCCATCCGCTGCTGTAACTGATAAAGAAAAGATATGCCGCTGCTGCCGACAGTTCTACCGCCAGTATATTCCGAAATCTTTTTTCCGACTGTTTTTCTTTCGCCTTCCAGGTCTGATAATAGATACTGTCTTCTGTATCCTGCAGATAGGTCTCTGCACTCCCTTTCTGACTCCAGTTCCGATATCTCAGTTTCATATACCTGCGTACGAGCAGGCAGATTCCCGGCTGCACCAGGATATTGCCGATCAAGCAGATTCTCCATACGCCCCATGTACTGAAATAATATCTGTTCACTAACACCACAAAGAACAGGAAGCTTCCAATTATAAACAGCAGAAATCCAAATACGCAATCATAATATTCTTTTATAAACTTTTTAATTGCTTTTACCATATTTTTCCATTTTGTATCCAATTCCCCACACCACCTTTACATATCTTGGCTTCTTCGCATCAATCTCCACTTTTTCCCTGATATGACGGATATGTACCATTACAGTATTCTCTACAGTATAATCTGCTGTTTCCTGCCATACATTCTCATAGATCTGCTCTGCCGGAAATACCTGCCCGGGATGCGCCATCAATAGCTCCAGGATCTTATACTCCGTTGCCGTCAGATGCACTTCTTCTCCTTCAACAAAGATGACTCTCTGCTTTTTATCCAGTACCAGACCGCCATTCACGATCTGATCCGGATCTTTCTTTTTCTCCGTTTCTCCACCGCTCCATGCGCGGTATCTGCGTAAATGCGCTTTCACTCTGGCGATCAGCTCCGCAGGATTATACGGCTTCTCAATATAGTCATCTGCTCCGAGCGTAAGTCCCGACACCTTATCACTTTCTTCCGTCTTGGCCGACAGGATGATTACCGGAATCCTGCTTTTCTCACGCAGCTTCATCAGTGCCGACAGACCGTTGAGTCTTGGCATCATCACATCCAGAAGGATCAGGTCTACATTCTCCCGCTCCATAATATCCAGTGCTTCCATACCGTCATATGCTTTCAAAGTCTCATACCCTTCATACTTTAACAGTTCACTGATGGAGTAGACGATTTCTTTGTTATCATCTACTACTAATATTTTTTCTGCCTCCATTTCTTTCGTCTCTCCCCTCTTTTTCTTTGCATGCTTACTATATCGTTCATGATTTAAATATTTCCCGATACAATTCTTAAAAATTTCTTATGATTAATCTTCGCTATGCAAGGACGAATAAAATGCGATTCCAAGTATCACTGCACCTCCGACCAGTTCTCTGACCGTAGGGATTTCTCTTAAGAAGATCAGTGCAAATACGATCCCGTATACCGTCTCCATACCGGAAATGATTCCCGCAGTCTGCGCTTTTACACCTTTCTGCGCCGTTACATATAAAGAATAGGCAATCGCCGTACATAAAAAACCAATTGTTGCAACACCTGCGAAATCCACCGGACGCCATTCTGCTTTCACCAGTACCAACGCCGGAAGCAATGCAATTGCTGCTGTTCCCTGTTCATACAGACAGATGGTACGTCCTTTGTATCTGCTGGAAAAATACCGGTTTGATAACGTCATTACTGCATAAGTAAAACTTGCCAGCATTCCCCAGAGAATTCCACTCGTCACTTTATTCTCCACTGAAAATTCCGGAATCGTGATCAATACTCCCATCAAAAGGATCAAAGCATTCAAAATATTCTTACCGCGTATCTTCTCATGGAATAATAAAGGTTCCAGAAATGTCAGAAACAGTGGGAAAGTTGAAAATGTAATGGTCCCGATTGCCACGGACGATGTCTGGATCGATTGAAAGAAACTAGACCAGTGGATTGCCATCACAACACCTGTCAAAATCATAAGTCCGTAATCTTTCTTCGAATCCAGTGTCAGCTTGTCTTTACACACCAGCGATATTGCCAGTAAAAGTAACGACGAACAGATGACTCTTCCCATTGCCACCTGTACCGCCGGAACCTGTACATACTGACCGATCACGCCGGAGCAGCTAAAACACATAACCGCAATATGCAGCAGTATCACATTCTTTCTTGTATCTTTGCTCATTGATTTCTCACTCATATCTTTCTCCCATGTATCTCTTGTGTATTTTTATTTATTTTCATTCCCGACCAGTATAACACATTCTCACCAGTCTCCGCTCTGTCTATTTATAATTCTTCACAAGTTCTTCCTTCTCTTTCCGGCAGATCAGATGATACGTCACATCCGCCTCCGGATCCGTCAGCGGAATGACCTTTCTTCCCTTCAGAAGATGGTTCACATCCGTTGCAAAATTCGTGGTAAAACAAAAGACACCTGCACAGGTTGCTCTTCGCTTCCTGATCCAGAGTGGCGTTGTTGTAATTCCAAAGTCCGTTCATAAAGAACGTATGGAAGAGAACTTTAATGTATTTGATTTTACACTTTCTGAGGAAGATATGAAGACACTGGAAGCTCTGGATGGCGGAGAGAGTCTGTTCTTCTCACATCACGATCCGGCTACGGTGGAGTGGTTTATGAGTATTGTTTAGATTCAAAAATTGTGTGCCTTAAAAGCTATGTAGCCCCGTAGGAAAAATATAATAGGATGCTGGTTCCGTTCACTTCGTTCAAAGTCACCTGCATCCTATTATATTTTTCCTACGGGGCTGCGTAGTTTTTTGTGATTTTTAAATCATGTTCTTTTTTCGGAGAATACATCCAGGAATTTTTTTACGGTCTCTGACAGTGCTTCGTTTTTGCGCCAGATCAGGACGCATCAGCTGTCTTGACAGTGTCGGCTGTGTAATATGAAGAAGCTTTGCTGTTCTTGTAATATTCTCTTCACGCGCTGCCATCAGAAAGTATTTCAACACCCGAAGTTCCATACTTTTTTGCTCCTGTTTATCCGTTTTTCTTTTCATATGCTCATTGTAGCTTATTTTTGTTCGTACGAAAAGCAATTGTCATGATTGTTCATATATAAATTTGATATTTTCATAGATCAGTGAAAAATCGACCACACATTTTCCATCGAATATCCGCACAGGTACCTGATCTGTAAATCCATATATCACTGGTATCTCGACTTTCTCCAGATCATACACAATCACTTTTTTCTTATCCGGATCCACCAGCCAGTATTCTCTTACCCCCGCTTTCTGATACTTCATAAGCTTCAGATAACTGTCCTTCTTCCTTGTACTTTCAGACAGGATCTCAATAATAAAATCCGGCGCACCGAAAACCCCCTGTCTGGTAAGCTTTTTTCTGTCACAGACGATCATAAGATCCGGCTGTACCATCGTTTTATCGTCCTGATCCAGTTGTACATCCACCGGCGCAAACATTGGAATACAAGCGCCTTGGTTCTTTTCAATGTATCCGACAAGCGAACTATATATCTTGGATGCCAGCAGCTGATGTACACTAAGCGGTGCTACCATGTCATATATCGTTCCATCGATCAGTTCGGCGCTTTCATCTTCCGGAAGTTTCCGATAATCCTCTATTGTATATTCGCCTTGTTTCTTCTTTGTTGCCATATAATAACCGCTTTCTTCTTTTACGCTCTCCGGATAGATATCCGGATGGCTGTCCTCCAGATATGTTCCAGAACATTTTTTCTTTTCTTTTTCCATATCATCTTGTTTCATCGCTTCATCTCACCCTCGATCCACGTCATGATGACATCCACCAGATATTCCTGCTGCACCTTACTTAACTCTTTGCCCGGACGCATCTTATGCCATTTATATATGCATCCCCTGCAGCATGTCGCGGTTGCATGTTGTGCTATGAATACCGGGTGTCCCCGCATCGGCGTCTGCTTTCCGTCATTGGGGATCACTGCAGGTGCTTCTCTCTTTGCAATAAAATCTTCGGCGTGACGCCGGATGGTATCCATACCCTTTTCACGTATATATGCCTTGTCCTTTTCTTTCAGATGAAAACTGTTTCTGAATTTGGACTGTTCCAGACGGGAAAATAATTGCTGATACCATTCTTCCTTTGTCATCTTTTTCATGCCTCTTTTCATTTGTAAATGTGTTTCAACCTATCTTAGATACTATATTAACATATACTAGATGATTTTTCCACTTTATAGATCTAACATATATTACGTTTCATATATAAAAGCGGATACGGATTACCTTCCTCATCACACTCCGTTCTCTTATATGTCTGAAATCCCAGATGTTCATAGAATCCAACAGCCTGTGGATTCTGTTCATTGACCGTTACTTCCTGGTTTGATGTGATTTTCCAGAATGGATTCGTATTTGACATAAGTTGCTTCCTCAATCTGATAAATACTCACGAGTCACACTACCGGAAGATTCTAACATTTCTTTCGGCGTCCCTGTAAAGAGAATCTCGCCGCCAGCCTGACCTCCTTCCGGTCCAAGTTCAACAATATAGTCCGCATCCTTCATAACGTCAAGACTATGTTCGATAATAAACAGCGTATTGCCCTGGTTCGTCATCTTGTTGAAAAGTTTCATCAGCCGTCTGATGTCATCCAGATGCAGTCCGTCTGTCGGTTCATCCAGAATGAAGATCTGTCCGCGCTCTTCAAGCTTGTCCGCCAGCTTTACACGCTGCAGTTCTCCACCCGAAAGTGTCGTCATAGACTGATTCAGATGCAGATATCCCAGTCCAACCTGCTCCAGCATATCGAGTTTATTGACGAAATCAGTGTTTTCAAAAAACCGAATTGCCTGACGTACAGTCATATTCATAACTTCAGCAATGTTTTTTCCCTTATACTGATACTTCAGCACTTCTTCCGAATACCTAGTTCCATGACATACCTCACAAACCGTCTCAATAGAATCCATATAGGCCATATCCGATATAATAACCCCTTTTCCCTGGCATACAGGACATGCCCCTTTGGAATTAAAGCTGAAATATGACCGTGCAATATGATTTTCCTTAGCAAACAGAGCCCTGATCTTATCTGCAATGTCCAGATAGGTAGCCGGGGTCGATCTTAAATTGATCCCTATATCTTTCTGTCTGATTAAAATAACCTCTCCCGGATACTGGCTGGTAAAATATTCCATCAGCGAACTTTTTCCGGAACCGGCCACGCCGGCAATGACTGTCATAACGCCAAGTGGAAGTTTCACATTTACATTCTTTAGATTATGAAGATTGGCATGCTCGAGCTGATACCAGCCTGTCGGCTTTCTATATTCCATTTTTACCGGCGTTTTTGTCCGCAGCATACGCCCTGTCACCGTATCAGCCTTTAAAAGTCCTTCGTAACTGCCCTGGTACATAATCTGTCCACCGTTTATACCGGCTTCCGGTCCCATATCCACAATATGATCCGCCAATGCAATAATTTCCCGGTGATGTTCCACGATCAGAACTGTATTTCCATGTTCTTTTAATTTGATCAGGGAATTTTTCAGCTTCTGGATATCTCTTGAATGCAGTCCTACACTTGGCTCATCCAGTACATACATCATATCTGTAAGCGGTGAATTGATATATCTGGCAATTTTAATCCGCTGTGCCTCGCCGCCGGAAAGTGTATCCGTTCCCCGGCTGAGCGAAAGATAACCCAGACCAATCTCAGTAAGCGCATTCATCCGTTTTAAGATCTCCGTTTTTATGTCACGTGCCAGCGGATCCTCAATCTGACGGATAAATTCTGCTGCCTCAGGAATCGGCATATCGGAAACTTCACAGATATTCTTGCCATTGATCAGGCAGCTGCGGATCTTTGCATTCAGTCTGGCTCCATGGCAGACCGGACATGTAAATGTGCTGACAATCCGATCCAGTTCTTTCTTATGAAGCTGCCCTTCTTTGGATGTGATGATACTGCGGTACATACGCGGATAAATTCCTTCATATTTCGCAGATTTCGGCCAGTTATCCGGTGGATTTTTAAGACGGATCTGCGGAGAATAAAGGAACAGATCCATCTCTTCTTTTGAATAATCTTTAATCTTCTTATTCAGATCAAACAGACCGCTGTAAGCATATCGTTTCCATCTCCAGGCTCCGGTTGTAAATGCGGGCCATTTAATAACCCCTTCATCGTTTAAACATTTATCAAAATCTACAAGCTTGTGTATATCTAATTCTGTCACAACTCCAAGACCTTCGCAGCGCTCACATTTTCCGCTTGGATGATTGAAGGAAAAACTATCCGAATATCCGACAAAAGGTTTTCCGACACGAGAAAAAAGCAGGCGCAGCAACGCATAAATATCGGTGTAAGTACCAACCGTAGACCTCGAATTAGCAGCCGGTTTTTTCTGATCGATTACGATCGTGACCGGAAGATTTTCCATGCGGTCTACTTCCGGGCGGCCATATTTGGGCAAAAACTGCTGCACAAAACTTGGAAATGTTACATTCAGTTCCCTTCTCGATTCTGCCGCAATCGTATCCAGACAAAGAGAAGACTTTCCCGAACCGGATACTCCGGTAAAAACTGTGATTTGTTTCTTGGGAATTTTTAAAGAAACGTGTTTTAAATTATTTTCTGTCGCATTGATAATATTTATAAAATCCTGTTCGTTATTTTCCATTTTTCTGTTCCTTTCGCTCATAAAAGGCATTTGGATTCGTGTACTGTCCATGCCTTTTCTAAGTAATCCGCCTCCTTCGTTTCATCTTTTTTATATAGTTAAATTTCGATTTTTATTTTTGTTTCCATAGCATGGTGTACTCTTTTTCACCAGTAGCTTCATCCAAACCTTCGCATTGAATAATGAACCCTTCTCTTTGGTAAAAAGAAATTGCTCTGGCATTCTTCTGGTAT
>ENA-OPBS01000884-OPBS01000884.1-human-gut-metagenome-genome-assembly--contig:-NODE-884-length-24420-cov-4.101006_pt1 | contig 24420 bp, 15 predicted proteins | sample MGYA00241074_ERZ501463 | MGnify/ENA primary metagenome ERZ501463 (study PRJEB25962, sample SAMEA2042578) | human gut metagenome | biome: human gut; feature: human-associated habitat; material: faeces...
GCTGGATCATAAGAATAGGCTCCTTATGCGGTTTAATATCTTTGATATAAAGCGTGATGATGAGAAGTAAGTACCAGTCCGTATTTACGTAATAAAGCAGCCTGACCATTCAGTTTATAATCCGGATATGTAACCGTAGCTTCCAATTCGACAGTATTAAGCTTCAACCGCAACATAGTCTCCAGCCACAATTCGTTGTTCTCTTTCGACAAGCGTCTCCAGGGGCTGAACAAATCGGTATCATTAGGGAACCAAGCACGATACCTGACTTGTGGTGACTTCTGAAAATAGTCAAAGTCCGATTGTATCTCCACCTGTTTCTTATACTGCGGTTCCCAAGAAGAAAAATACCACAACGGGGGCACTTCAAGAAATAATTCACTAAAAGTATAAATAGCATATATAGCACCACGCATATCTTTTCCATGAAGATAAATACGTTTCTCATCGGGACTACAATATACCCTATGAGATTCGAAACCATCCAAAGGACGAATGAATCGAGGCTGAAGCAAAGAACCGCCCGTCTCTTCGTTAATGATAACAATATCAATACTATTTGCCTCATCAATCGTTTGTGAAATTACAGGTTTGTAATGCATTACCTTCTCAAAGTCTTTAGATAAGGTTTCTGCCGCCAGCTTTACAGGTTCTACTTCATGCCCGGATAACAAAATATCGGGTACTTTCCAGCCTTTATAGTCGGCAGGACGAGTATATACAGGTGCCGCCAACAGATTATCCTGAAAAGAATCAGAAAGTGCCGACTGTTCATCTGAAATCACTCCGGGGATGATACGGACAATTGCGTCCGCCATGACTGCTGCTGCCAGTTCGCCTCCTGTCAGCACATAATCTCCGATACTGATTTCTTTGGTGATCAGGTGTTCACGGATACGATAATCAATACCTTTGAAATGTCCGCAAAGGATAATCAGGTTTTGGGCCAAAGAAAGGCTGTTGGCCATTGGCTGATTGAACTGTTCTCCGTCGGGGGTCGTAAAAATCACTTCATCATAGTCGCGTTCAGCCTTCAGAGCGTTAATGCAGCGTTCGATAGGCTCTATCTTCATGACCATGCCGGCGAATCCGCCAAAAGGATAATCATCGACACGGCGGTATTTATCTTCAGTGTAGTCACGCAGATTGTGAATATGGATTTCTGCAAGTCCTTTGTTCTGAGCCCGTTTCATAATGGAACAATTGAAGAATCCCTCAATCATTTCGGGCAAAACCGTTATAATATCAATACGCATAATCTTTAATTTTTCGCAAAAGTACAAATATTCAAAGAGAAACCTGTATTTTTGCCTTAAACAATCTAAGAATTATGGATATAAAAGAGAAAATAGAAGGATTACGTGCCGAACTTCATCGGCATAACTATAATTACTACGTGTTGAATGCTCCCGAAATATCCGACAAGGAGTTTGACGAGAAGATACGTGAACTTCAGGACTTGGAGCAGGCTCACCCGGAATATAAAGATGAAAATTCGCCTACAATGCGTGTAGGTAGTGATATAAATAAGAATTTTACGCAGGTAGCACATAAATATCCTATGTTATCTTTGGCAAATACTTATTCGGAAGCTGAAGTGACAGATTTTTATGATCGGGTTCGCAAAGCATTGAATGAAGATTTTGAGATTTGCTGTGAGATGAAATACGACGGAACATCCATTTCGTTAACTTACGAAGACGGAAAGTTAGTTCGTGCCGTCACTCGTGGTGACGGAGAAAAAGGTGACGATGTGACAGATAATGTAAAGACAATCCGTTCTATTCCACTTGTATTGCATGGTGATAATTATCCTTCTTCTTTTGAGATTCGTGGAGAGATTCTTATGCCATGGGAAGTGTTCGAGGAGCTGAACCGTGAAAAAGAAGCTCGCGAAGAACCTCTTTTTGCCAATCCAAGAAATGCGGCGTCCGGAACATTGAAACTTCAAAATTCAGCGATTGTAGCTTCTCGTAAGTTGGATGCGTATTTGTATTATTTGTTGGGCGATAATTTGCCTTGCGACGGGCATTATGAGAATCTTCAGGAAGCAGCAAAATGGGGATTTAAGATTTCTGATCTGACACGTAAATGCAAAACACTGGAAGAAGTCTTTGAATTTATCAATTATTGGGATGTTGAACGGAAAAATTTACCTGTTGCGACTGATGGTATTGTTTTAAAGGTAAATAGTCTTAGACAGCAAAAGAATCTGGGTTTCACAGCAAAATCTCCCAGGTGGGCAATTGCCTATAAATTTCAAGCGGAACGGGCGCTGACTCGTCTAAATAAAGTTACTTATCAGGTTGGTCGAACGGGAGCAGTCACACCTGTAGCCAATTTAGATCCGGTCCAACTTTCGGGAACTGTCGTGAAACGTGCGTCATTGCACAATGCAGATATTATTGAGGGGCTTGATTTGCACATCGGAGACATGGTATATGTAGAAAAAGGTGGGGAAATCATTCCTAAAATTACCGGAGTGGATAAGGACGCGCGTAGTTTTATGTTAGGTGAAAAGGTCAGATTTATTACTAATTGTCCTGAATGTAATAGCAAATTGGTGAGATATGAAGGTGAAGCTGCCCACTATTGCCCTAATGAAACAGCATGCCCTCCTCAGATTAAGGGTAAAATAGAGCACTTTATTAGTCGGAAAGCCATGAATATTGATGGATTAGGGCCGGAAACAGTGGATATGTTCTATCGATTGGGATTGATTCACAATACGGCTGATTTATATGATCTGTCAGTTGAAAATATTAAAGGACTGGACCGTATGGGTGAGAAATCTGCTGAGAATATCATAACAGGAATTGCTCAAAGTAAAGCCGTTCCTTTTGAACGTGTGATCTTTGCTTTGGGAATTCGTTTTGTGGGTGAAACAGTAGCGAAGAAAATTGCCAAGTCATTTGAGAATATAGATGAATTGCAGCAGGCGGATCTTGAAACATTGATAAGTATCGATGAAATCGGCGAAAAAATAGCTCAAAGTATCCTTTCATATTTTGCTAATGAGTCAAATTGTGAGCTAATTAACAGATTGAAGGCTGCAGGATTACAACTTTATCGTACCGAGGAGGACTTAAGCGAATATACGGATAAACTTGCCGGACAATCTATCGTTATCAGCGGCGTATTTACTCATCATTCGCGTGATGAATATAAAGAGCTCATTGAGAAGAATGGTGGAAAGAACGTGGGAAGCATCTCTGCAAAGACTAGTTTTATACTTGCTGGAGAGAATATGGGACCTGCAAAGCTGGAAAAAGCAAAAAAACTAGGAATAACCATACTAAGCGAGGACGAATTTCTGAAACTTATATCGTAAGATAAGAAAAATATTCGTACTTTTGCGGCTAAATAAATTAGAGATTATAATTAAAACTCATGATACAGACTAAATTGAAAGGAATGGGGGTAGCACTGATTACTCCTTTCAAAGAGGATGAGAGCGTTGACTATGACGCGCTGATGCGCATGGTAGACTATCTCTTGCAGAATAATGCGGATTTCTTGTGTGTGCTGGGAACTACGGCCGAAACACCGACTCTTACTGAAGAAGAAAAGAAAACCATAAAAAAAATGGTAATCGACCGCGTTAACGGAAGAATTCCTATTCTGTTGGGGGTAGGTGGTAATAATACTCGCGCCATTGTAGAAACTCTGAAAAACGATGATTTTACAGGAGTTGACGCTATATTGTCTGTTGTGCCATATTATAATAAACCTTCCCAAGAAGGTATTTATCAACATTATAAAGCGATTGCGGAAGCAACGGAACTTCCTATTGTATTGTATAATGTTCCGGGACGTACAGGAGTAAATATGACCGCCGAGACTACTTTGCGCATTGCACGTGACTTCAATAATGTTATTGCCATTAAGGAAGCATCCGGTAATATTACACAAATGGATGATATCATAAAAAATAAACCGGAAAATTTTAATGTTATCTCCGGAGACGATGGTATCACGTTTCCCTTGATTACATTAGGAGCTGTTGGCGTAATTTCAGTAATTGGCAACGCTTTTCCTCGCGAATTCAGTCGTATGACGCGTTTGGCACTACAAGGAGACTTTGCTAATGCACTGACTATTCATCACAAATTTACGGAATTATTTAACCTGTTATTTGTAGACGGGAATCCTGCAGGAGTAAAATCTATGTTGAACGCAATGGGAATGATTGAAAATAAGCTTCGTTTGCCATTGGTTCCTACTCGAATTACTACGTTTGAAGCGATACGTAAGGTCTTGAACGAGTTAAATATTAAATGCTAATACAAGGAAAACCGATTCTTGTTGCGGTATATAAATGAATCACCCTTCACTTTAATTCTATCACGATGGATAGAGTAATGTGAAGGGTGATTTTTCCAGGATTGAAGATACATTTTCTTCGATGAAATGGGCAAAAAATAAAATCCTCCACATAATATGCAGAGGATTTCAGTGATCGCGACAGGATTCAAACCTGTAACCGGCTGATCCGTAGTCAGCTACTCTATTCAGTTGAGCTACGCGACCATTGTTTCGTTTTAACGGGTGCAAAGATACGTACTTTTCCCGAATTAGCAAGCATTTCAACGACTTTTTTGTAGAAAATTTATTCAATGAATCGGTAATTGAATAGTTGCCAACCAATACTCAGTCCGACATTCCACTCTCTTTTCGGTGAGCTATAATGATTTACATATGCCGAGATGTCTCCGAATGGTAATTGACACACAACAGATATTTCTCCTAAATATTCGAATTTAGAGAAGGCTTTTCCATAATATGCCTTATTCAATGAATTTCTTTCAATCGGATAAATGGGCATAAAACCATAAAATTCTCCTCGAAGATGAAACATCTGGTTTAAACGATAGATAGGCCGGATACCGGCACCAACAAACTGGTTGGCACGAAATGCTTCATTATAAGTGAGCTTACTATGCTGTGTGGGAGAAAATTCACCAGCCTGCATCATTGTTGCAGTATAGTTCTCTGAAAAATTCTTAGAGGCATATAATGCTTTCAAATACCACCCTAACACCCAATGTTCACTCATATTGTGGTATTTCTCTTTCATATAGGATAATTGCAACCAGGAGTGGTGCTCCTTATTATTATTTCCAGTAGCACCTTCTCCCGGATAGAATCGCTCTCTTCCAATGAAAATTTGGGCAATGAGGGCTTCTCTATAACCACGTGTCGGGTATTGTCGTGAGTTTAATGTGCTTCCGTTAAAACTGATAGAACCACCAAACAAATCGTAGCGACTTTTATCAAACTTATCGTTTCCAAAGTCTATTACACTTTTCTGAAAATATTTATCTTCTATCCTTGCAATCCCTATTCCAAACTCTGCCCGTTTGCTTGAAAGAAATGGCAGGCCTACTTGTAGCTTTAGGAATCGTTCATCCTTTTGGTTAAATGCCGGTTTGTCATTTCTGGAGAAAAGTTTATCCTTCTTGAAATAGTCGAAAGTACTGATAGATGCGATGAAGCGATATGAAGTAGGTATAGCAGTAGAAAAGTCTATTTTAGCCATAAACTGGGCATTATTGTATACCTTTCCAAGTTGGCCGTCAAAAACAAATTCCTTGGCATAGTAATTTAAATCCTGATAACTGAGCCCCAGATAAATCTGATTGGAATTAGATGTGGATATATTACCTCCTAATCTTACGGCAAAATTATTTTCCAATTTGACTTTCAGATGCAAATCGTAAGTATCATCTTCCGGATTATAGATAGCGTGTGGAATAATTTCGGAAATCATATTATCCGAAAGTAGACGGAAATACCCTTGTTTCAAGTCTTCGTAGCTGAATTCTTTGTTATCTGATTTATGAAATTCTTTTTTTATGTATGCTTGCTGTTGTGTGTTGGCACCGTCAATAATAATATTCTTGAATCGTAATTCAGGATAATTACTTCGGTAGACCATTCTTCTTAGACGTATATTATCAAGATTTACGCGTCGATGTATGCGGCTTTTTATCGAATCCATCATACTGATAGTCCGATTATAACCTATATCATGTAATTCGTCAACACGTTGAAAATCCATAAGACCAACATTATCATACTTAAATGTCATCAAAATCCCCATTGAATCCGGAATAGAGTAGTCAGTTTTCTGCATTACCATATTTTCAATCTGGCTCATGAGATCATTTTCTTTAGGTTTAGTGGGATTAGCCGAAACGACACTTCCGATAATAATATCCGGATGAAAATCGTTCTTCATGACATCTGTCGGAAAATTATTATAAATTCCCCCATCATAGGCTAATACGTTATCAATTTCGATGGGCTTGAACATGAACGGAAAACTCATTGATGCTCTGACAGCATCTCCTAAATCGCCTTCTTTCATGATTAATTGCTTCTTATTGTATACATCGGAGGCAATACAGCGAAAAGGAACAAAGAGTTTGTCGAAATCACCTTTACATGCTGCAGTGGCACGTGCGTACAGATCAACGAAAACCAGATTCATTTGAATTGGATTTACGACGCTAGTGGGCAGGAATTGAGGTTTCAAACTTTTTAGAGAATCTCTAAAGGAGAAACGAATATTGAAGAACTCAGGAGTAGGAAGATTCTTTTTAAAGTGATATACATATTTCTCTTCTACTTCTCCGGAATACCATCTTTTAAAGTCTTCTGACTTTAAAAGTTCTACCATGTCATCAGGAGAATATCCCATAGCATACAGAGAACCGATTATGGCCCCCATGGAGGTACCTGCAATATAATCGATAGGGATATTATTTTCTTCCAGAGCACGAATAATACCAATGTGTGTCAATCCTTTAGCACCGCCTCCACTTAATACAAGACCTACTTTTTGGGCATAGATAACTGGTACGATTAGCCATAAAGTAATAAACACAAGAAGAATTTTTCTCATAACCCAAATCAAACAGTTGAACTTTTGTCTTTTTAAACGTTCAAATATATACAATACTTTTCAATTAATCGATATTTTATCAACCGTTTTAAATCGAAAAAGAGCATTACGACGTGTTTTAACGTCGAATGCTCTTTCCTGAAGTTATATAATGGATAAAGGGGCGATATTAAATCAGCTCGATACTACGCTTTACGAAGTTATTCAAAGCTTCACCTTTCAACATATTGTTTTGCAACAAAGCCAAATCAATAAGTTGACGAATCACTTTATTATTGCTGGCATAACCAACAAAAATAGCTTCTTTTTTACTTTTCAGATCATCCCATTTCTTATCCAAATCATTCAATTCGTCTTTTTCAGAGGTTGGGATATCTTCGTCCTTTTTGCCTTTTTGTTTATCTTTCAACTCATTACGTTGTTTATTGACAGCATCCATTTCCGACTGTATTGGGGCAACTTCTGCCTGGCAAGCACTTTCTTCTTCATTAAGCACTTCTTTTATTAACTTATGATCTGAATTCAATATTAAGTTGAACATATCAGGCATTTCTCCATAAAAACTCATTCCAGCCTGAATATTTGCCATTTCTTTCATACGGCGCATATATTCACTTTGGGTAATCATTACTGGAGCTGTGTTTTCTCCTAACGCTTGTGTCATAACGTTGAATTCAACCTTATCCATTTTAGGTAATTGACTCTTAAAGGCGATTGTAATAGCATCTTGTTTGCCTGCTTCCAACACTTCGCTTTTTCTATCTTCTTTTACAATAAGATTGTCAACAACATCACTATCCACACGGGTAAAACGAGATTTCTCGAATTTTTGTTCCAACATGCTTACCATAGCTACATCTAATTGACCATCCATCAACAAAACATCATAGCCTTTATTGGTAGCTGCCTCTATATAACTATATTGTTCATCCTTATTATTAGCATATAAATAAATCAGATTTCCGTCTTTGTCTGTCTGATTATCTTTAATCAAAGTTTGGTATTCTTCAAATGTGTAATATTTACTATCCGTATCGGTGAAAAGGGCGAATTTCTGCGCTTTCTCGTAAAAATCCTCTTGAGTCAGCATACCATAATTGATAAATATTTTCAAATCATTCCACTTGTCTTCAAACTGTTTGCGGTCATTCTTAAAGATAGATTGCAAACGGTCGGAAACTTTCTTCGTGATATATGTTGATATCTTCTTCACATTCGAATCGCTTTGCAAATATGAACGGGAAACATTCAATGGTATATCCGGAGAATCTATGACCCCATGCAATAAAGTTAAAAAGTCCGGTACAATGCCTTCAACTGAATCTGTCACATACACCTGGTTGCAATATAATTGAATTTTATTCTTGTTCAGTTCAATATTACTTTTTACTTTAGGGAAATAGAGGATACCCGTTAAATGGAATGGATAATCCACATTCAGATGAATCCAGAAAAGTGGTTCATCAGACATCGGATACAACTTACTATAAAACGATTTGTAGTCCTCATCCGAAAGTTCACTTGGTTTGCGTGTCCACAAAGGAGTAGTATCATTAATGATATTATCTTCGGCTGTTTCTACTTGTTTGCCATCTTTCCATTCTTTTTTCTTTCCAAAGGCAATAGGAACAGGAAGGAAACTGCAATATTTTTTCAAAAGCTCAGATATACGGGATTCTTCAAGAAACTCTTTGCAGTCATCATCAATGTATAAGATAATATCTGAACCACGACCTGCTTTATCTACTTCTTCAATAGTAAATTCTGGGCTACCATCACAAGTCCATTTTACAGCTTGTGCACCATCTCTATACGATTTGGTGATGATTTCAACTTTCTTGGCGACCATAAATGCTGAATAGAACCCAAGTCCGAAATGACCGATAATAGCATTTGCATCATTCTTGTATTTTTCCAGGAAGTCATTAGCTCCTGAGAATGCGATTTGATTGATGTATTTTTCGATTTCTTCTGCAGTCAGACCAATACCGTGATCGGAGATAGTAATGGTGTCTTTACCTAATTCAACATGAATAGTCAAATCGCCTAGTTCACCTTTAAATTCACCAATAGAAGCGAGTGTATTTAGCTTCTGAGTGGCATCTACTGCATTGGATACTAATTCACGAAGAAAAATTTCATGGTCACTGTACAAAAACTTTTTGATGATAGGGAAAATGTTTTCTGTTGTAACCCCAATATTACCTTTTTGCATAATACGTATATTTTTTAATTTATCTATTTGATTGATTTTAGTTGATATATTTGTTCAGATAAACACAAAAAAAATGCCAGACCCTAAGGTCTGACATTATGGCATATCTTATGTGCCCTTATTGAAAATAAATCCTTTATTGAGGAGTAACGACTTTCATCTCCAAACCTCCTTTTTCTTCATTAAGAGAGACTTGAATTATATCTTTTTCTTTTAAAGAAGAAGATATGATAAGTTCAGATAATCCATCTTCCAAATATGTCTGAATTGCTCGCTTTAAAGGACGGGCACCATATTGTACGTCATACCCTTTTCCAGCAATAAATTCTTTCGCCTTATCATCAATAACAAGTTTATAACCAATAGCTTCGATTCTATCATACAATCCTTTCAGCTCAATATCAATAATCTTCGTAATAGCTTCCAAGGAAAGTTGGTCAAATGTTATGATTTCATCTACACGGTTGATAAATTCGGGAGCGAATGATTTATTCAAAGCTTTCTGTATGACACTTCGCGAAAATTCTTTGTCATCCAGACGGCTTTGTGTTGCAAATCCGACCCCGCGACCAAAATCTTTCAACTGACGAGTTCCAATATTGGAAGTCATGATAATAACCGTATTTTTAAAATCTACCATTCTGCCATAACTGTCAGTTAGGCGACCTTCATCCATTACTTGAAGAAGGAGATTAAACACATCGGGATGTGCTTTCTCTATTTCATCAAGCAGGACGATAGAATATGGTTTACGACGCACTTTTTCTGTTAATTGTCCGCCTTCTTCATATCCTACATATCCCGGAGGTGCTCCAACCAGACGTGATACGGTAAACTTCTCCATATACTCACTCATATCTATACGAATCAACGCATCAGAAGAACCAAACATATATTTAGCTAATTCTTTGGCCAAATGAGTCTTACCAACTCCTGTCGGGCCTAAGAACATAAACGTACCAATCGGCTTGTTCGGATCTTTAAGCCCCACACGACTTCGGAGAATTGCTTTTACCAACTTTTCGATAGCGGTATCTTGTGCTATAACCTTAGACTGCAAGTCTTCTTTCATACCAGCAAGTTTGATTCCTTCTGCCTGCGCCATACGCTGCACAGGAATGCCTGACATCATTGATATAACATTGGCTATTTCTTCTGCATCGACAGTTTGCCTATTTTCTTTCAAGTTGGCTTCCCATTCTTTTTTCATCTCATCCAGTTGGGAGGAGAGCTCTTTTTCTTTATCGCGGAAACTGGCGGCGAGTTCGAAATTCTGTGATTTTACAGCTTCATTTTTCTTGCTCTTGGCTTCTTCTATTAACTTCTCTTGTTCTTCTATTTCTTTTGGAACATTGATATTCGTAAGATGTACACGTGAGCCTGCTTCGTCCAAAGCATCAATAGCCTTGTCGGGGAAATTACGGTCTGTAATGTAACGATCTGTCAACTTGACACAAGCTTCTAATGCCTCGTCTGTGTAGTACACATTGTGATGATCCTCGTACTTGTCTTTAATATTGCGTAATATTTGAAGAGTTTCTCCAGCAGTGGTAGGCTCTACCATTACTTTTTGAAAACGACGTTCCAAAGCACCATCCTTCTCAATATTTTTACGATATTCATCAAGGGTTGTAGCACCAATGCACTGTATTTCTCCTCTTGCCAATGCTGGTTTTAGCATATTCGCCGCATCCATAGAGCCTGCGGCAGAACCTGCACCTACAATGGTATGAATCTCATCAATGAATAAAATCACATTAGGGTTTCTCTGTAATTCATTGAGAATAGAACGAATACGTTCTTCAAACTGTCCACGGTATTTGGTCCCCGCGACGACAGCAGTCATATCAAGAGCTACCACTCGTTTATCAAAGAGAATCCGTGAAACTTTCTTCTGAATGATTCTTAGAGCAAGACCTTCAACAATAGCTGATTTACCTACGCCGGGTTCTCCGATCAGAATTGGATTATTCTTTTTACGACGGCTTAAAATCTGCGCCAGGCGTTCTATTTCTCTTTCTCTGCCAACAACAGGATCCAACCGGCCTTCTTCTGCCGCTTTTGTCATATCAGTGCCGAAATTATCCAATACCGGCGTATCGTTAGACGGCTTTTTTGAAGCGGTTTGCGCTTGTTGCTGATGTTCTTCGGCATTACCTCTGCCACCGGAGCGTGATGAAGACATTTCTTCTTCGTCATCATCGTCTTCAGTAAAACCCATACCGGAATTAATATCCGGTTGCAATGTAGCTTGTTCCAATACTTTCACGTAATTTACATTATTTGATTCAAGTACGGAAGCTGCCATATTGTTTTTCTCTCTTAAGATTGCCAACAAAACATGTTCTGTGTCAGCGATGTTACTTTTCATTCCACGTGCTTCTAAAATACACATTTTTAATATTTTCGCCGCATCATTAGACAACGGCACCTCTGTATCGGGCAATAGCATATCATCAGCTTCTGCCTTCAACTGAGCTTCAATCTGCTGCTTTATCGCAGCTAAATTGGTGTTGAGTTTAGACAATATCTCGATAGCTTTTCCTTCACCGTCACGGAGCATTCCCAGAAGCAGGTGTTCTGGACCTATGTACCTACTTCTCAACCGATTCGCTTCTTCTTTACTATAGACGATAATGTCGGAAACTCTTTGTGAGAATTGATTATTCATACTTCTTCCTTTTCTTCTAAGGGTTATTTACTGGCAAATATACACATTAAATCAGGTTTGTATTGCAATATTTGCTTTATTTCTTATATCTACAAATGGCGTGCCATAAAAACAGTGTATTTGTATTATATATATAAGGTATAACAAATATCAGACTATTTATTACTGTTATTAGCCTTGTTTTATTTCTAATATTTATTGTTTTTCTCATTTTGTTTTCGTATTTTAAAGTTTAGCTAAAGATCCTACAAGGAAAGCTTTAGGATGTCTATGAGAAGAATAAAACTTTCTTCCTAAAAACTTTCGTATATCGGGGAAAAGTAGTACTTTAGCGTGGTTTTTCACAAACCGTAGAATGTATAATTAATAATCATTTTAAATGCTTGAACAAGACAGAATTATAAAGATTAACATCGAGGAGGAAATGAAGTCATCGTACATTGACTACTCCATGTCGGTCATTGTTTCACGTGCCCTTCCGGATGTTAGAGATGGATTTAAGCCCGTTCACCGTAGAATTCTATACGGAATGATGGAACTGGGTAATACTTCAGATAAACCTTATAAAAAATCAGCCAGAATCGTGGGTGAGGTACTGGGTAAGTATCACCCTCATGGAGATTCTTCTGTTTATTTTGCAATGGTGCGTATGGCTCAGGAATGGGCAATGCGTTATCCCTTGGTAGATGGACAAGGTAACTTTGGTTCTGTGGATGGTGATAGCCCTGCTGCTATGCGTTATACAGAAGCACGTCTTAATAAGTTGGGTGAAGCAATGATGGATGACCTGTACAAGGAAACCGTTGATTTTGAGCCTAACTTTGATAATACTTTGGTTGAACCTAAGGTTATGCCAACTCGAATTCCTAATCTTTTAGTGAATGGTGCATCTGGTATTGCCGTGGGTATGGCTACCAATATGCCTCCTCATAATCTTTCGGAAGTAATTGATGCTTGTGAAGCATATATTGATAATCAGGAAATCACAGTAGAGGAACTGATGACTTATGTCAAAGCTCCCGACTTCCCGACAGGCGGTTATATATATGGTATGAGCGGTGTGCGCGAAGCCTACATGACCGGTCGCGGACGTGTTGTAATGCGCGCCAAGGCTGAGATTGAAACATCTTCCACGCATGACAAAATCGTTGTAACCGAAATCCCTTACGGAGTAAATAAGGCCGAATTAATCAAATCCATCGCCGATTTGGCCAACGAAAAGAAGATAGAGGGCATTTCCAATGCCAACGACGAGTCTGACCGCGAAGGTATGCGCATCGTCATCGACGTAAAACGCGATGCCAACGCCAGTGTAGTGCTGAACAAGCTCTACAAGATGACATTGTTGCAGACTTCCTTCGGCGTAAACAACGTGGCATTGGTACACGGACGTCCTCGCTTGCTGAACCTGAAAGACCTCATCAAGTATTTCGTAGAGCATCGTCACGATGTAGTTATCCGCCGTACACAATATGATTTGCGTAAAGCTAAAGAACGTGCCCATATTTTAGAAGGTTTGATTATTGCATCGGACAATATTGACGAGGTAATCAAAATTATCCGTGCCGCCAAAACTCCGAATGACGCAATCAGCGGTTTGATGGAGCGTTTTGAATTGACTGAAATCCAATCGCGCGCCATCGTAGAAATGCGTCTGCGCCAGTTAACCGGACTCATGCAGGACCAACTCCATGCCGAGTATGAGGAAATCCAAAAGCAGATTGCTTATCTGGAAGAAATCCTCGTTAACGACGAACTCTGCCGCAAGGTTATCAAAGATGAATTAATCGAGATTAAAACTAAATACGGTGATGAACGCCGCTCTGAAATAGTTTATTCATCGGAAGAATTCAACCCGGAAGATTTCTATGCAGACGATGAAATGATTATTACCATTTCTCATATGGGATATATCAAGCGTACGCCGTTAAGCGAATTCCGTGCCCAAAACCGCGGTGGGGTAGGTTCTAAGGGAACAGAGACACGCGATGAGGACTTTGTAGAACATATATATCCTGCAACAATGCACAATACCATGATGTTCTTCACTCAAAAAGGTAAGTGCTACTGGCTGAAAGTATATGAGATACCCGAAGGAACCAAAAATTCTAAGGGACGCGCCATTCAGAACCTGTTGAATATAGACTCTGATGACGCCGTAAATGCATACCTGCGCGTGAAGAACCTGAACGATCAGGATTTCATTAACAGTCATTATGTACTGTTCTGTACAAAGAATGGCGTCATTAAGAAAACATTGCTCGAACAATATTCCCGTCCTCGCCAAAATGGTGTCAATGCCATTACAATCCGCGAAGATGACCGCGTAATTGAAGTGCGCATGACTAACGGTGACAATGAGATTATCATTGCCAATCGTAACGGACGTGCCATCCGTTTCCACGAAAGTGCCGTACGCGTAATGGGACGTACAGCTACCGGTGTACGCGGCATGACGCTTGATGAAGACGGACAAGACGAAGTTGTCGGAATGATTTGTATCAAAGACCCTGAAACTGAGACAATCATGGTTGTGTCAGAACAAGGATATGGTAAGCGTTCCGATATTGAGGATTATCGTAAGACGAACCGTGGCGGTAAAGGTGTAAAAACTATGAATATCACCGATAAAACCGGTAAACTGGTAACAATCAAGTCTGTAACAGATGAGAACGATTTAATGATTATCAATAAATCGGGTATCACCATCCGTCTGAAAGTAGCAGATGTTCGTATAATGGGACGTGCTACGCAGGGAGTACGACTGATTAATCTTGAAAAACGTAATGATGAAATTGGCTCCGTATGTAAAGTTACCTCAGAAACCGAAGAGGATATCATTGCAGAAGAGGATAGCGATGCATCAGAAAAAACTCAGAACGATATAGTAAACAATGAAAATGAAGAATAGACACAATATTAATTTAAAATTTTCTACAATCATGAAAAGAGTATTATTTTCAATGGTTTTACTACTTGCGGCAGGCTTTACCTTCGCTCAGGAAAAGAGCGTGAAAGAGGCAAAAAGCATCGCTAACGACGTAAAACCGGATTTTGCACAAGCAGAGAAGCTCATCAATGAAGCTCTGAACAATGCTGAAACCAAAGACAACGCCGAAACATGGGATGTAGCCGGCTTTATTCAAAAGAGAATCAATGAAAAGGAAATGGAGAATGCTTATTTAAGAAAGCCTTATGATACTCTTAAAGTGTATAACAGCGCACTGAATATGTGTAAATACTACTTTAAATGCGATGAACTTGCACAGATTCCTAACGAAAAAGGTAAAATCAAAAATAAATTCAGAAGATCGAACAGTGCTGCTATATTAGCTGCGCGTCCCAACCTGATTAACGGTGGTATCCAGTTCTTTAATTTAGATAAGAATAAAGAGGCTTTGGATTTCTTCGCAACTTATGTAGACATTGCCATCAATCCTATGTTTGAAAAGGAGAATCTGCTTCAAACAGATACTGTATTGCCCCAAATTGCTTATTATGCAAGCTTAGCTGCAGCCAAAATGGAAGATTATCCAAGCGTGTTGAAATATGCACCTTATGCAAAAGAGGACAAAGAAGTGGGCAAATATGCTATGGAATTTATTTCTACAGCATTGAAAGCTCAAGGTGATACTGTCAAGTGGATCGCTTCCTTAAAAGATGGTATCCAAAAGTATCCTGAACATTCATTCTTCTTTGGACATCTGATTGATTATTATAGCAATAATAACAAGTTTGACGAAGCAATGCAGTTTGCAGATGATATGTTGGCTAAAGATCCTAATAACACATTCTATTTGTACGTAAAAGGATACCTTTATCACAACATGAAAGATTATGAAAAAGCCATTGAATTCTACAACAAAACCATTGAAGTAGATCCTAATTATGCAGAAGCATATTCCAACTTGGGCTTAATCTATTGCCTGCAAGCTCAGGATTTCTCTGAAAAAGCTACTACTGATGTCAATAATCCAAAATACAAAGAAGACCAAGCTACACTGAAAGTTTTCTATGAAAAGGCAAGACCTAATTATGAAAAAGCAAGAGAACTGAAACCTGAACAGAAAGATTTGTGGCTAAATGGATTATACAGAGTTTATTATAACTTACAAATGGGTCCTGAATTTGATGAAATAGAAAAATTGATGCAATAATTGAATTGCTACTATACCAAAGATAGCTTGAATATTAAGCTATCTTTGGTATAATTTTCTTCCAAATTAGAGAAGGATAAAGGTTTATTTTAGTTTATGGTATTATATATTAAACATAATATTGATATTACATCACAAACATAGGAAATGGGATATGTAATAGTATAACCATGAAAAGATAAAAAATAAGTGGACTCCACTAAAACTAATTCAGCATTTAGCGGTAGCCCACGTCCTTACCTAGACAGATTAAAATTATCATTTCAATTAGGCCGCCCATAGATAACCAGCAATGGTGTATCAGAATGGAAAATCATTTTTCTGGCAATTCCTGGATTAAACAAACGAGAAAATATATTTCGCTTATATGATGTCAATGTAATAATATCTATGTGATTAGTTTTAATATATTCATCCAAGCTATTAAGGAAGTCATCATTCTTCACTACATCATAATGAATTTCCAATTGCGGATACTGTTTTTGGAAATACTCTTTAATGCCACCCAACTTTATCTCATTCCAAGTGTCTTTTACATCAGCTAAGTGTATTAAAGAAACTGAGAAACAAAATGGCTTTAAACTATTGATTAATGAATCAAAAGCTATCAAGTCGCGCTGGTCAAAATTCGTAATAAATGCAATACGTTTCACAGCGTTAAATTCTTTGAACGGTGTATTCTCCGGAATGGCTAAAACCGGTACACGACTACGCTCGATAACTTCAGCGGTTACACTACCAATCAAATCAATATCTTTCTGATTCTTACCACGCGTTCCCATGATGATAATTCTCGGACGATTTTCTTTAGAATAGCGTAATATCTCTTCTTCTGGAATGCCTTCTCTCAATACGCAAGTGTATTTTATATCAGGAAACTCTCCGGATGTAACTTTAGCTTTTACTTTATCGGACAAAGCATTCAAATCCGAATGTACTTTCTGCAATATATTCCGGATATTCTCTTCATCACTCAACTGATAGTTAAAAACATCACCGTATGGCAATGAAGTCGCATAGATAGGTGTAAAATATACATGAAGCAAAACAACTTCAGCATCTATGTTTTTTGCAAAATTAAAACCGAACTCACACGCTTTCAATGAATAACTTGAAAAATCGACAGGAATCAAGACCTTATTACTGCCTTTCTCTATTTGGGGCATCTTCTCTCCCACTACTTCTTCGGACAACCATGCCGAGCTTTCCGTAATTTTCAAAGCATGCGGTAAGTCGCTTTCTTTTATACGAACACGCACACCGGAAGATACAACCGGCTGTATTTGATTTACATTATGAATGTAAGTCTCAATACCTTCATTTTCGAGAACATTCTTTAGTATTTGTGCCTTAGCATACGTAAGAATCGCTAATGTTACTAATTTATCTTCCATAAGTCGTCTATTATATTTATTTACAAAACAAACAAGAAATCCCAATTGTTTCTCAGCAATTGGGATCCTTCTTTACTTTCTTTTCTTAAGCCTGAACAGGTTCAGCAGTTTCACCTGCCATTTCATCTAAAATTTTTAAAGCCCGATCAAGAACGGTAGTATCATCAATCATTACTAAACCGCCATCCGGACCGGGTTCTAAGTGAATTCCAACACTTTTACCCTCCTTAAAGTTATGACCGCCAAAGAAATTTCTTACAGTGTCAACATTAAGTCCAAGTTCATCGGCTATTCTATGCATACTACCACTAGGTAATGAGTCTTTAATCTTACGGAGTTCATTAAATGTTATCGTTCTCATATTCATAAATTTAATGGTTAATACTTTGTTATTTCTTTATCACGCTATAAACTTAAGGAAAAAAAAAGATAAAACAAACTATTTATCTGTATTTTTCCATTATATGTTTAACATTCCCATAAATACAAAAAGAACCCGTATGAAGTAAAAGGAAATAGTTTCCTTTATTTCATACGGGCTTCTATATTCAGCAATGAATACTCTTAAATCACTTCTATTGCAGAAGCAGGAATCCACCCTACCTTACCATCTTCCAAGCGAATCTCTTTCCATTCGCGCATGGAATTATCTTTAATTTCAATTTTATGCCCTTCATGCAGAACGAATAAACCAGTACCACTTTCACTGGGAGTACTCCGTACTGTAACACTGGGAGACAAGACTATTGCATCATTCCTATCCAGTAATTCACTTTTCTGCTCCGAAGCAAAAATATTACTTAATACAGTAAATACCAAAAATAGAATTCCTGCTATAAACCCGCTTTTTTTCCAGATAATCTGTTTGGAAAAAAAGAATAGGGAAAACGAGATAAGCAAAAGAATAAAAAACACAATACCTAATTTAGCCCAAGCATCTACACTTAAACAATTTGTCAATGACTTAACCCAAGCTACAAAAAATATATCAGGTACAGAAACTACCTTATCTATCGTCTTGGAACGTGCTATTTCCAAATTAGCGCGAATATCTGCATTACCCGGTTGCAATAACAAAGCGCGTTCATAATTTAAAATAGCCTTTGCTATATCGTCTGCTTTATAATAGCTATTACCCAAATTATAATAAACTTCAGCGGCTTCACCTTTTTTCAATAAGCTCTCGTATATTTGAATGGCAGAAGCATAATCATTACGCATATATGCACTGTCACCTTGTGCTTTCGTAACATTGTCAGCTGATTTAGTTGCAGAAAATTCCGTATGCGAACCTATAGACACAGAATCTTTGGCAGAAGCCGAAGTATCTGCCGTTCCTTGCGCCCAAACAGCTAATCCTATCAGTAGACCAAATACTAAGGATATTACTTTCTTCATCATTATACATCCTCCCAATTTAATGTTTTATAGAGTTTTCCATTTTACTGATAACTTCCAAAGAATCTGAATAAACTTTATCCATAGCCTGATTATCATCTCCGGGAGCAAAACGGGCAAACTCACAATTGTTCAATGCATCAAGGAAATCTTTTATCAGTGCATCATCAACACCGTAATTGAGAAGCTCTCCCTCGACATTATCTTTAGATAAACGTGAAACCGGAATACTCAATTTATCGCTAATATATCCCCACAATGCTTTCAATACTTCATCATAAAATGCATCTTTTTTGTTATCTGCCAACAATTTCCCCGCTAACTTCATACGTTTCACAGCAACCTTATTTGCTTTCTTCGTACGCATTTTAGCTACGTTCGCATTTTCAGCAGCTTGCTTGCGATAGATGATAAAGAATATTATAAAGGCAAGAGCCGGAATAATATAGAAAAGCCAATAAGACATGGAGCCGTAGAAGAAACTTCCTTTAGGTTGGAAAGTTACTTCATTCTGTTTGATGTAACGAATATCTTCACCTAATACTTTTAAGTCTTCCTTGTTGGTAAAGTTCGCAATTACCTGGTCGGCATTTCCTGCACCTTTTTCAATATTCACTACATATTCTTCCGTTTTCAGAGTTTTGTATGATTTGGAACGAATGTCAAAATAGCTAAAAGATACCCCTGGAATCTTATATGTGCCGGCATGTCTAGGGATAGCTAAATATTCAATTACTCTGTTACCTGTAAGTCCTTCCCGAGTTAATCTAACTTGATTGTCTACTTTAGGATCATATACTTCAAAATCTTCCGGGAATTTTATTTCTGGATTAGAAATTAACTTCAAATTTCCTGTACCGGAAATCACTAACTTAATAGTGATAGCATCATTGGTTTTTAATTCTTTACTATTGATAGAAGAAGAAACTGTAAACTCTCCTACTCCCCCTGAGAAATCAGCCGGTTTACCAGCCGGAAGCGGACTTACATTTATTGCTATCTTAGGGGTAGCAATAGATTTTTTAATTTCTATAACGTTACTTCCTCCATTAAAGAATGCATCAAAAGGGTCATCCGATTGTACTGGTTTGCCTATAGTCATTTGGAATTGTGCCGGATCTATGTACAATTTTCCGGATTGTTGAGGGAATAGCACGAACTGACGATAGACAGTTGTATAATAATTACGTCCACGATAATGTTCCGGAGTCCATCTAGCATTTGTTGTCATTTCAATCTCTTGTGAATGAAAACCTTTGAAATCGGGTAACTTTGCATTATTCAATTGCAAATTAGACTCTCTGGTATAAATTTTATAAGTCAAGACAAATGCCTCCTGCTCAAATACATTCGTTTTACTAGCCGTCGCAGTAATAAATAGATCTTGATCGGATACACTCGTACCGGAAGAGGAATGGGCGGAAGAACCTCCTTGTCCACCATTGCTGTTCTGGTCTTGTGGTAAAACCTTGATTTTTACGGAGTTTGATACCATTTGGTTACCATCGGCCACAATTGAAGCACCGCCAATTGTGTATTCACCGGCAGTATTGGCCATCAATATATACGTAAATGTAATACTACTCGTAGATGTTACGTTGCCATTTACAATCTGAGTACTACTTTGTTGTGAACGGCTTGGTCCCATCAACACATCAAATCCTTTGATTGATGGGGCTCGGAAATCTTTTACTTTTTGTGTAGTTACGGTATAAGATAGTCTGAATTGATCGCCTACTACTACTGCGTCAGGAGCAGAAGCAGTAAAAGACACTTTATCGGCAAATGCCTGAGTGCTATATGCTATCAATGCTATCAATATGATAATCAGTTTCTTCATTGCTTATGAAATTTATATCGTCAACTTTATATTACCAATCTTTTTCCAAACGACCACCTTGCATAACCTGCTGTTGCTTCTTTACTTTATCCTGTACGTCTTTCTCATCTTGCATTACAGAATTAAGCAATTGTTCAGCGTTTTCTTTTGACATCTGATTCTTTTGTTTCTCAGATTTTGGAGGTTGTTGTTGATCCTTCTTTTGGTCTTGCTTCTGATCGTTCTGTTTATCTTTGTTCTGGTCTTGCTTTTGATCTTGCTTTTGCTGATCTTTATTTTGATCCTGGTTTTGATCCTGATTCTGTTTATTTTGTTGTTGGTCTTTCAACATTTTTTGTGCAAGAGCCAAATTATACCGGGTCTCATCGTCAGCAGGATTATTACGTAAAGACATCTTATAAGCATCCACAGCCTTTGCATAATCTTTACCGGCTTGAAGAAGTACGCCCATGTTATGATATATTTGAGCCAACTTCATCTTATCCTTCTCAATATTGCTGGCCGATACATATTGTTCCATAGCTTCCTGCATTTTCTGTTGTTGTGAGAGTGTATTCCCTAAATTATACATAGATACTGTAGATTTAGGATTCACCTCCAAAGCTTTCCGATAATTCACTTCGGCATCCACAAACACACTGTCATTAAACAGGCGATTTCCTTTGCGGATATAGTCACGTTCTGCTTTCTGAGCCGATACAAAGGCGGCTGACAGCAGAAACACAGCGAATAGAATATATTTACTTTTTAACATGCGCATAACTACTTCTTATTAGAAAACAGATGAACGTTCTTAAATAAAGGATTCTTGCGATCTAAAATTAATATTTCCGCTAATAACAATAATAGAATAATCCAGGCAATAGCTTGGAACTGTTCATTAAACTCCGTATATACCTTAGATTCCACATCAGATTTTGCCATCTTATTGACTTCCTGATTGATTGCTTTTTGAGCTGAGTTAGAATTATCTACTCGTACATAGATACCTTTTCCTTCTTTGGCAATCTCCTGACACATTGTTTCATTTAAGCGGGTAACAATCACATTACCCTCACGGTCACGCCGATAATCGTTGGTACCTTCTGCTGGGATAGGAGCACCATCGGGCATACCTACTCCCAACACATTAACTTGGATACCTTTTTCAGCAGCAGCTTTTGCCGCTTCAACAGCACCACCTTCATGATTTTCACCGTCAGTAATTACGATAATGGCGCGTCCTACTCCTTCTTGTGGAGTAAAGCTACGTGCAGCCAAATTAATCGCTTCTCCAATAGCCGTACCTTGCTTGGATATCAATGAAGGATTGATAGATTCCAGAAACATTTTAGCGGAAATGTAATCACTGGTAATCGGTAGTTGAGTGAAAGCGTCACCGGCAAATACAATCATTCCCACTTTATCATTGTCAAGTTCATCCACCAATCTAGATATCAGTCTTTTGGCTTTCTCCAAACGGCTGGGTTGTACATCCTGAGCGAGCATAGAATTTGAAATATCCAGTGCAATGATGACTTCCACGCCTTTACGTTTTACTGTTTCCAGTTTGGAACCAAACTGAGGACGTGCTAATAATATTGAAAACAAACCGATAGCGGCAAAAAGTATCCAGAATTTTACATCCGGGCGATATTTGGATACATCGGGCATTAACTGCGCCAATAAAACCGGATCTCCAAAACGTCGGATATTCTTTCTTCTCTTGTAGTTGGAATACAAGTAGAAAGCTGCTAAAAATGGTAATAGCAGCAATAGGTATAAATATGTAGGTTCTCCAAATCGAAACATCTTTCTTAACTATTTTACGATTGACTAATTTACGGTTGACCACCTTATGGAATCTTCTTCAGTATGGAATTACGCAATAATACCTCCAATAGAACACAAAGGAAAGCAGCTAGTGCGAACCAATGATATTCCTCATCCCGTTTGCTATACTCTTTTACATTCAGCTTAGTCTTTTCCAGCTTATCAATTTCTTCGTACACCTCTTTCAGTTTCGAATTACTTGTAGCCCGGAAGTAATTACCGTCCGTAGTACCTGCAATTTGCGTCAATGTTTTCTCATCAATTTCAACAGGCATACTAACATATTGTACAGTATTTCCTACCGGATAAGGATAAGGCGCCATTCCATTCGTACCAACCCCGATGGTATACACACGAATTCCAAAGCTTTTTGCTATTTCAGCAGCTGTCATAGGAGAAATATCACCTTTATTGTTAGTACCGTCTGTCAGCAAAATAATGACTTTAGATTTTGCTTTACTGTCTTTCAGTCGAGTTACAGCATTTGCTATTCCCATACCTACGGCAGTACCATCTTCAATAAGACCGCATTTGATATTGTGAATCATATCTAGCAATACAGCATGATCCACAGTCAACGGGCATTGAGTAAAACTCTCACCGGCAAATAAAGTAATACCTATATTATCATTAGGGCGTCCGTTGATAAACTCTGCCGCTACATCTTTGGCTGCTTCCAATCTATTGGGCTTTAAGTCTTCGGCCAACATACTGGTAGAAACGTCAACAGCCAGCATTATATCAATACCTTCTATTTCGCTGTTCTGCCACTTATTGGTTGTTTGCGGTCGTGCGAGGACCAGAATTACCAATGTTAACGCAAAAAGACGTAAAAGAAAAGGAGCATGCAACAAATAGTTCTTATAACTTTTAGGTGTATGCGCATATACCCGAGCGTCCGAAATCTGAAGAGTAGCTTCACTTTTCCTTTGCTTCAAGATATACCATACAATATAAGGTATAAGTAGTAATAGCAAAAACAGATATTCTATATTGGCAAAAACCATTTTATTTATGATTTAACAGTTTACTTTTAGTATTCAAGTTACTCATTCTTTACACAAAAAGATTGTATATCTGCATACCTATATATATAAAGACACCAATCAATGCCGCAGACAAAAGTGCAATTCCGCAAATCAACATTACTTTAACGCGTAAAGAACGTTTTTCAATAATCGTAATTTCCGTTGGTTGCGGTTTCTGATTTTCCTCTTCCGGTTGTTTTGTTTCATTGATAAAGTCAATTGCATTAATTAAGTTTGCATCATTTTCGTTCATCTGAGGATCATGCTTGGCAAACTTCACTAAATCGGCAGTCTGAAACAGTTCTTTTAGGTCAGATATAGCTTCTTTATCCTTCAATTCCAATAACTTATCAATAATTTCCGATGATGTCATTTCCAATGCATTGAATCCGAAACGATCCTTTATATACGTGCGAAGAGCATCAGTCAATTCCGTATAGTATTCCTTCGATCTTCCCTTCTGCCATACTTTCTCGATTTTGATACGTTCTATCTCTTTCATTGCAGCTTGATGTGGCGGCAATTTCGGTTCTACTTTTATCTTACGGATAATAGGTTTATTATCACGTATACGAACAATGAGATAGATCAGCAAACCGAGTAAAGGTAAAGCTAAGAATGAGCAGGAAATTAAACCGTACCAGTCTTCCCATGCAAAAGGAGCTTTCATTACAGGTTTCTGTCCGAAGAATTGATCAGGGTGTAATGTGTCGACCGGTATTGAGTAGACTTTCAGTGCTAAAGCTTTTGACTTATACTCTTTGCCATCTACAGTAACAAGTATTGGCGGCAGGTAATACAAAGCCGAGTCAAAAGAAGTGATAACATATTCCTGTGTGATTAACATTCGCTGGCGGTCATTCAAAAATTGCGTATCCGGTTTGACTGTTTCTATAATTTCCACACCTTTTACTAAAGTATCAGTATAAGCAGGGAAAATAGCATGTTGTTTAGCATCCATAGCCACTTGCAACTGCACTTTTGCCTGTTCACCGATC
>ENA-OPBS01000895-OPBS01000895.1-human-gut-metagenome-genome-assembly--contig:-NODE-895-length-24262-cov-2.688602_pt1 | contig 24262 bp, 19 predicted proteins | sample MGYA00241074_ERZ501463 | MGnify/ENA primary metagenome ERZ501463 (study PRJEB25962, sample SAMEA2042578) | human gut metagenome | biome: human gut; feature: human-associated habitat; material: faeces...
AACGCTCTTCCTTCACCAGTGCTATGTAACCGGGGATATCCACACCTGCGGGACACAGCGCCACACAGGGAACCGGCTGGGTAATATGGCAGGAACATTTTCCCCCATGTTCAATGTGATAGACATAATCCTCACGGAAGCCTTCCAGTCCGGCCAGTACCATATGGGCCGCCTCGTAACCGATGGCACAGTCAGCGGAGTCCACAATGTCGGAAGCGGTATCCCGGATCAGATCCAGTGTCTTCAGGGTGGCTTTGCCTGCCAATACATCCTCCATCAGGTTCTGCAACTGCCCCAGTCCCACACGGCAGGGCACACATTTACCACAGGTCTGGGCATGACACATTTTCAGAAAAGAAAGCTGCAGGTCCACCGGACATAATCCGGGCGGGCTGGCGATAATTCTTCTCTCCAGATCTTTGTACAGGCGTTCCACCGTAAGCTGTGCTTTATTCGGGGTAGCTATCTTCAATCGGCTCATAATCTTCTCCAAGCAGCACACCACCAATCTGTATAATTTCATGCTTATACTTGTATCTGTGGCTATATAAACCCGACACACCACACATTTCCAAGTCAAGTACCAAATAGTTCATTTACAACTTTCCTCCTGCTGTATTTCCAACACTCAACTAATCCATTGCATCTTCCCAGTGATCATAAGCATCATCATACCCATCATCATAATCATCATCTCCAAATTCTTCCGCCCATTCTTCCGCAAAATCATCCGCATTATCATAGTCTTCCGCATCATATGGATCAGAATGTGTATATTTATTTTTAGATGAACTGCTAGATCCAGAGTAATGTTTCTTATTCTGTGATGAGCCGGACGAAGTTGATGTATTTGATTCTATATGAGATGGCTGAAGCATAAAATCATCCGTATATACCAATTCTCCGTCAATATATAACTGATCTCCATCATCATATGGTATCAATTCATAACAATGTTCATGATCCTCATCATATATGGTAAGAATGTGGTCGTACTGTTGATCCAAAATATACACTCTGATCGTAACACCCTTCTTAACTTTATCATAATACTTCCACACATGATGGTTTCCATATACATCTGATTTAGCTCTTCTTAAACTCTGCATCAGCGAAGTAAAAAATTCCGTAAAATCAATATTGGAATAATGCTCATACTGATTGTTAATCTCATCACTTGTATATTCAATTTTGTAATAATATGTATAGTCTGCCGGTTCATCCTCAGCCAGATCAATTTCTTTCTCACATTCCTTCTTCGTAATGCTTTCATAGGAAACCTCAATGTTCAATTCATTCCATACATGATCCATTCCAGCTTCCATATCCGAAACATATTCCTGTACAAAATTCTCTGCAAACTGATCTGCCTGTGTTGCTGCACCTGATCCAGTACCCGCTGTTAATGCTGCCATCAGCCCTGCCAATAATTTTTTCAACATAACCCATTCACTCCCCTTATCGATTCTTCATAAACAATCTGTTAAATCATATTAAAAATCGTCATCAAAATCATCACTGTCAAAATCGTCGTCTTCGTCAAATTCATCCTCATCGTCAAAATCTTCATCTTCCAGATCTTTGTCATCAGAGCTTGTCATCCACTCCAATTCATTCATTTTTTCTGTCCGATCAAGTTCTCCATCGTGATCCCAATCAAACATAGCATCGATACCGTTATCTACTTTATCATCCCAAAATTTCATTATATTTTCCTTTCTGACTTTGATAGTCATATAATTTTTTGCTAAGTATCTTTTTACATCCTAGTATGATCAATCATCATAATGATTCCAGTCACCAAACAAGCTTCTGTCACTGTGTCCTGTTCTGTGTCCCCGACTGTCATAATGATTCATGCTTCCAAACAGCCCCGGTTGACTGCTTCCAGTTTTATGACCTCTGTTATCATAATGATTAACACCACCAAATAATCCCGGCTGACTGCTTCCGGTCTTATGACCATTTGCATCGTAGTTATTCATCCCACCAAATAATCCCGGACGGCTTTCTCCGACTTTCTTTCCATTTGAATCATAATGATTGATACTTCCAAATAAACCTCTTCTGCTGTAACCATCTTTTTTACTCATGTTTTTTGCTCCTTCCCTATCTGATTGGATCTGATATTTCACCTGTCGGGAATAGATTCCTGACTCTGTTATTAATTCTTGATTCCTTTGATGTTTACAATATATAACAGTAGGTGGGGTATAAAAATCCCTCGTGAACAAATTCATCGATCTTTTTCATTATTTACTGAAATCATTTCCTCATAAATCTGACGAATATTGCTTTCAATATTGACTCCATGAATATAACTGAATGGTACCTTATGATCCCTAACTACCTGCATGAATTTATAATAGTTGCTGTGTCCCATTGTATCTGTAAAAAAATAGACACGTTCAGCATTCATCACCGGCATACTTGCAATGGTAGGTGACGCATTGGCTTTAATATATTTCCAATTTGGAAATTCCTGGCGAAGTTTTTTTACCCAATTTTCATTTCCGCCTACAATTATAATTGTTTTATTCTGAATTGCTGTCTTCATCGCCTGAATATCAACTGTCTGCCCCTGATTCTCCCCTATCTGTTCTGTAAATTTATACACATGATTTCGAAGTGCAATTAGTTCATCATGCTCTTTTTCATATTCTTGATTTTTTATTCGTAGAAAATTCAACTCATCTCTGGCCTCAGTATATCGTGCCTGCACTGTTTTCAGTTCACGTTCTTTATGCTTTAATTTGTTCTGTAACTCCATAATTTCAGAAATATGATTATTTGACTCTGAAAACAATTCCTTTTGAGACATAGCCGGTAATGTCTTAACAGGTATACTCTTTTTCTCTGTAGTATTAATATTCCTTAACATTTCCGCCTTAAATATATGATCATCTTCTATATCCGGATCAATTCCTAACATTTGATCAAAATACAAATCCTGTTCATTCATTTGATTACAAATTCCACGTATAAGCATCAAAATCACTGCATAAACACGCATTTCTTCAAGCGAATATTGCTTATTCGGATTCTCTTCTTTCAAAATTGCTGACACGCGAATCAACTCAGATTCTGTTCCCTTCCATCTTTCATCCAAGCGATAACCATAATCAAATGGATAGCCCATATATCGTAATGCTGCTTCCACAAATTCCATTGCTTTTTGATCAGCTTGATCTCGAACATTCTTTTTATTCTCACCGGTCTTTAGATTTTCAACTTCTTCTGCTGCCTTCCTATAATTTTCTGGTGTAATGCTCAGAGAATCTTCACGCTCATCATCCCGCCACTTCTGAAAATCATCCCAATTCCGATTCATATATCGGTACAAGAAAATATTTTCTGTTTTAATTTCGATTTTATAAAATTTGGCCATTGTAAGGATTCTGGCCAGCGCTCCCATGTTCATTGTAGAATCCAAACCATCCAAATTATTTCCACTCAAAGCCAACGCTTCTCCTGCAGATATACTACGAAAGCGCTTCAACTGCTTATATTCTTTTTTATGATATACCTTATACAATGTTTGAAAAAGATTTACTACGTATGCATTGTCTTGTTTTGCCGCGCAATACATCATATTTAAAATCCTGTTCTGCATCATCTGCACTGGATTTACTTCATCCGAATAGTAATCAATATAATATCCCGTATTATATTTTTTCAGATTCTTGTACTCATGCTGCAAAAACTCATTTGCAATCAATGGAAAATCGTAATCCATTTCTGGCGTCACAAAATCCATCAGGAAGAAATGATCACATCCATGATAATCAATTTCCTGATTTTCTCCATTCATTAACTCCTGAACTTCCTTAAATGCCAATTTTTCCATAATATCAATTTCATCTTTTCCAACACCGTTAATTTTTCTACTGATAATCTCTGGTATATACATATTATTGTCTTTCGGTTTTGCATATGGAATAAATGGTGTTTCTTTTTTCTTTGACATCTTTTTCTCCTATCGATATCGTGTTGTCAATTCAATCACATTGTGCTTAGTCAGAAAATATATGTTAGTGGTGGATCAGCATCAAACGTAAATTAATAACAAACACCCTTGTTGGATCATTTTTTCTCTAATCTTCTCTAAGGAAAAATGCATTAAAACTGTTTTTAAAAACCGTTTTAATGCATTTTATTTTTTGTCAGTGTTCAATAATAATTTCCGTAATATAATCTTGTTGTATAATTCTTCATGTAACACAATTCTTATATATTGGCCAATCCTTAATATGTAAAAATCTATGTCATAGTTTTAATTCTGGAATCACCTCATATCCAGAAGAATATACTACATCTTGATAATCTTCTGGTTCAACAATAAATTCTCCAAATCTAAAATTATCAATATTTGCTAAAAATTCTTCAATTCCAGCACGTATAGCAGGAAACATAAAATGATAATTTGTAGCAGTAACAACCGAATAATTAATTATCTGCCTATAATGATTAAACCTCTCATATACATCCCCAATATATCTATCAGCAAGTTCAATAATAAATACGGGATTATCAATTCTAATGAAAGGTGATATTCCCCATCCTATTATAATAATCCCTTTAGCATGGTTACACAACCTTGATACTTGATGCATTTTTTCCTTACTTTTACTATTTATTGCATCTGTCAAATCTATGCAAACACTATTAGGAACATTTTTCATTGATTCTTTGACTAATTTTAAAATATCATCAAATGAAAATGAAGATGTTATTGAAACATTATGATATCGTTCATTCTTATATCTTGAATATAAAATTATATACTCTGGATTAAAAATTTCATAACATGGAAGTTGTCTTTCTATCCTTTGATATGACATATTTCTTACTATTTCAATAATCTTTTCAATTGAGCTAATATATATTTTTTTATTCCATTTTCCTACAAAGTTATCTTCGTCTTCTTTATTAAATCCATTATCTAAATAACTGCATATCGGCAAAAACACATTACTTTTCCAATCCTTCAGCAAATCTAATACAAACTTTTCAATTACTTGATGAATATATTGATTCTCTTTTTTCCAATATAGTAACTGTATGTCATAATAAAACTCTAGCAGGTATATATATGGTGTAAAAATATCTTCTACCAAAGTATATACACTGTATAAACATTCCCTCACACTGTGTTTTTCAACAACATTCAAAACCTCTTTTTTTATATCAATATTCCACATCAATGAATTAAAACATTCATTTTGTAGTCTTAGAAGATTCTCTAATAAATGTTCTTTTACAGATGTTATATAATCTGGTTGATACTCGCCACTACGCATCAATTGTTTCGAACATCCAAGAACTGCTTTTGTCAAATAAGTATCGGGAGAAATATTTTCAAGAAAGCTAGCATCACTTTCAAATTTTTTTATAGCTTTTAAAAGTAAGTCTTTCTTTCCTGCTGTATTTTTAACACTATCCCAAATATCATCAGAAAAATAACATTTAAATGGATGTTCTATACAACCTTCTGGAAAATATGCTGAAAAATTATAGGTTTTATCAACAATATCAATTTTAATTGATTCTGTATAAATATCCTTTATTTTATTTAAATCTTCGTTCTGTGTAGCTCCACTATTCAAATACTCTATAGCCGCACTATTTCCTCCTTCAGCGGACATTTTTAACCATTTATTAGCTTTTTCCTTATCCCCTTCAAACACTAAACTAAGTATTCCTATCCAATATTCACATCTATTATCTTTATCATCCTGCTCAGATTTGATGAAATATTCATATGCTTTTTGAAGATTTCGCTTTCCCCCTTGTCCTTCAAGATTCATTACTCCTAAGTAATACCTTGCAGTTGCTTCTGCCAACTTATATCCTGGAATTTTTGAAATGTACTTTTCGAAATATTCTCTTGCATCATAATAATCAATCTCTGTTCCTTCGCCCATATAGCTCATCATACCAAGTCTAAAATATGCAAAAGGTTGATTATTATCAACGCTACATTTTACTGATTTTTTATATAGTTCATATGCTTTTTCTTTGTTTTCTTCTACAAATTTTCCTTCATAATATAAATGTGCCAATACTAGATATGCAGTAGAATTCTCATGTACTGCTGCTTTTTTAGCATATACATACGCTTTTTCATAATCACTTTCAAAGTCATCTATTCCCCCATAATAGAAACCCACCAAAGCACTTTCTGCAGATTGGTAACCCTGTGATGCTGCCTTTTCCATAAAATAAAGTGCCCATTTCATATGATCATTAATTTCTTTCTGGTGAGCAAAACAAACTCCCCAATTATATTCTGTTGACACATCTTGAGGCAATGATGCTAACCGAAATTTTCCAGCGGCTTGTTGATATTCACCGTTATCATAGTAATTTTGAGCCTCTACAAATAATTTTATTGTTTTTCCTATTTGTTCTTCTATTCTTTTTTTGTCATCTTCGAAATACCCCATGCCTTCTCCTCTTCCAATAATACTATACACTGCCAGTAATTACATGGATATTTTTAGCGTTCATCAGCGCAATAGTTCTCTGCCATTACCGCATCATAAATCTGCAGTGTATATTCATCAAACAAGACAAAGCACACATAATCAAATGAATCTTGATGTTCCATATAGAAATTCTTTACTGTCTTTATCGCAATATACGCCGCTTCTTTTAACGGATAATGATATACTCCTGTTGAAATGGATGGAAATGCAACTGTCCTGATCCCGTTTTCTAATGCTACATGTAAAGAATTCCGATATGCATTAGCTAACAATTCCGCTTCTCCATGCTTTCCACCACGATAGATTGGTCCAACAGTATGAATCACATAATCGCATGGAAGATTGTACGCTTTTGTAATTTTTGCTTCACCAGTATTACACCCATGTAATTTTTTACACTCTTCTAATAGTTCCGGTCCAGCAGCCCGATGAATTGCACCATCAACACCGCCACCACCCAAAAGACTTGTATTAGCCGCATTTACTATTGCTTTTACATCTGTCTGCTTAGTGATATCCCCGCAGACTGTTTGTAACCTCATTTTTCTCCTCCTCATAAAAATCATCCATTTCTTACCATACTAACTGCTTTGCAACATCCAGTAATTTTACAAATGCTTCTCTTATATCAGAAATGGATTCTTGTGCTCCCCAACTAATTCTAATTGAATTTTCTATCTGCTCTGTCGGAATTCCCATTGCCGTTAATACATAACTTGGTTTATACGATTTTGAATTACATGCAGACCCATTAGATACACCGCAATAATTCTTGGAAGATAGCATCAGCGCTTCTGATGCTACCCCTTCAATACACAAGTTCATAGTACTTGATATACAATATTTCTGATCTCCATTGAATCTATACTTTAGTCTGGATCGTTCCAATTCTTCATTCAACATTCTTTTTATTTCTAAACATTTCTTCTGGTTATCCGCATATTCTAATTCTGCTAACTCACAAGCTTTTCCCAAACCAGCAACAAGAGCTACCGGAGTTGTTCCCGGTCGGATTCCATGCTCTTGCTGACCACCATACATGATTGCCTTTACAGGCGGCAATTTATACCGCTGTTTGCGAAGAATTAAGGCCCCGATTCCCTGAGGACCGCCAATCTTATGTGCGCTCATTGACAGCATATTATACTTTACTTCTTGCAATTCTTTTACTAATTTTCCAAAGCTCTGAGTTGCATCTACATGAAATAATACATTTTTCTCACTTAATAGATCCCCTATTTCCTTTATAGGTTGAATAATACCGGTTTCATTATTTACATGCATTACGCTGACCAATAAAGTATCATCTCGAACAGCATCTAATACAGATTCTACCGAAATTCTTCCGTCAATATCCGGATCAAGAAATTGTACTTCAAATCCAAGTTTTTCCATGGCCTTTGCCGATTCCAAAACTGCCTTATGTTCAATAGAGGTTGTCACAATATGCATTTTATGGTTCTTTTCCCCATATTCTTTAAGTCCTTGAATAGCAATATTATTGCTTTCTGTTGCACCACTGGTAAAAAAAACCTCATCCTTCTTCACACCTAAAATATGAGCGACCTGATTTCTGGCATTCTCCACTACCTGTCTTGCATTTTCTCCGAAATCATGGGTTCTACTATCCGCATTTCCTATCGTGTGTTTATATACGTCTATCATGCAATCCAAAACTCGTTCATCAATAGGTGTTGTTGAATTAAAATCTAAATATATACTCATCTTATTCCTCAGTTGCTAAATCCAATAAATCATCCAAACTTTTAATAAAATTAGTTCCTGTCAAATACGAAATTCCTCGCTCCAAATGTAATTTAAAATACTTTGCAAGATTATCTTCCGTTGGATCAATTCCTTTCTCTATACACCATTCAATCATTAATGCATCATAAATTTCACTATATTCTCCAGCAAATGTATACCATGACATTTCTACATTGCTATCTGCATTAATTGGTATATCAGTCGGAATAGTATCTTCATGCAGAGAAAAACATAATGCCCATCTGCACAAAATATTCCAATTTCTAATTCCTGTTTTTCCTTTTAGCCTGGATAATTTCTCCTTTGCATGGCTAGATAATCGAATTTGTTTTACTATCATTCATTTGCCTCCAGAAAATATCCCTTCTTAATAGTGGTTGATTTTGTCAAATCATTGTAAACAAGCGTAAATTGATCACCTATATTATCTTTCATTATTTTATAATAATTTTTATCTATCTCAGAATCCGTAGATAATATAATAGTTTGCTCGCTTGCCTGAGGGAAATATGTCTTTATCAAGGAAACCCGGTGTACAGAATCCAAACGTGACAATGGTGTATCTATAATAACTGGCAATTTTTTCTTAGAACACAATGCCAATGACCATAGTAACGAAATTACCATTAACTGCTTTTCTCCTGCTGATAAAGATGCTTTATTTACCTCATCCCCTTCTGCATTCAGATATTTTAAATCTAATGTAACCGGATCCATTTCAATTCGGTCAATAAGATTCTTTTTATTAGCCAACTTTTTATAGCATAACGTCATTGTATCAGCTACAATTGAAATCTTACTTTTCTGTAGTCGTATTTTATATTCATCAATAATTGTATTTGCCATATGTGAATACTTAACAATCCGGTCACTATCATCATTTAATTCTACTCGTTTCAGATATCCTTCTACACGTTTATTGAATGCAGATGTCGCTGATAATAATTCTCCATTTGCAGCACGACGTTCATCCGTTTTTTCTGTAATCTGCACATCTAATTTAATTAATTTCTGCTCAATCACCTTAATTTTTTTATAGATTTTTGCAATCACTTTTTCGTCTATATCAACAGATAAATAACTGTCAATTTGGTCCAACTTCGATTGCAGATCAACCATTTCATCCTGTCTGCCTTTTACAGAAAATTTAGCATCCAAAAGCTGTTCATCCAGTAACATTTGCAAATGAAAAAGAGAAACATCCGACAGATTGTATGAATAATCTGTGTTTTTATTTTTGTTTTTTCCAGAAACATACTCTATAAAGTTCATAATAGCATTTTTATCAGTCGCATCTGCTTTGTACTCAGCTGAATACTTTTTCATTTTATCTAATGCAACCTCTAGCATTTTATTATCCTGCTCAATTTCAGCATTCTCACGTATATTTCTAAGTAATCTTTTTACCAAAACAAATGGCAATTCAGACGCTGTATCTAGTACTAATTGTTCCTTTAATGCTTCAATCTTAGATGACATTGCGGCCCTATTCTGAAAAAGTTCCTGTCGCTGTGCTACAATATCCCCACCATTCGTCACATAATCTTGACGGGCACTCTCCAATTCTTGTTGAAGTGCCTCTTTTTTGTCATTTAAACCTTTTAATTCACTTTCAATTTTTTCAAAATTCTCTTTTGCTTTGTCACGCTGACTTCTTAACAGTTCAATTTCTTTTGCTTCAACATTTGATACTTGATTTTTCGTTGTTCGATTAATAATTCGTCCCAAGTCACTTTGCAACAGATCCAGTACTGAAATTCCCAATAAGGATTTTATAGATTCTTTCATTTGATTGCTGGTTTCTTCAACTGCAAGCTCTGCAATTTTTTCTCCATCAAAAAAAAAGAAATTTGACAATCCACTTGGTAAAATATTTTCAATAAACATCATCCAGTTATCTGTCAAAAACTGGTTATATTCCTGGTCTTTATAAACTGATATATGCTCCGCTATTCTCTTTTTATCACCAGACCATTCACGATGAATTCTATAAATCTCACTACTACTGGAATCAATAGAAAATTCCAAATCAATATATGTTTCTAATGTTCCATCAGATACATTAATAAATGATTTAAGATATTGACCAAATGTCTTATATTTACTTTCACTATACGCAAACGAATTTGAACCATAAAGAGCTAACAATACTGCCTCTAAAAATGTAGTCTTACCTCTACCATTCATTCCACCAATCAAAACAATTGGCTTTTTACCCTGAAACTCAAATTTATTTGTTGATGCATAAACACCAAAATTATGCAATACTAATTCTCTTATTATCATTTATCTTCTGCCTCTTCCGGAACATCTGCAAATTCCTCACCTTCATCTTGTATATGTGCGAAAAATTTTTCATTATAACGACCGCCCATTTTCTTTTTTCGGTCAAGCTGTCTTGTATAATAATCAGTCGCATCATCTTCATCCTTATAGAAATTATGTTTCACACATTTTTCAAGTGAATCTAATATTCCTTTTCTCTGATTTACACTATTTGCCTGATTTTCTGTATCAATCAAACTATATAACAATTCAAATGACAGTTCTTCATCCGGGAATAAGTCATTGCAGGTCTCTTTTAAAATCGACCATTCAATCTGTCCATATGCCTCCGCCCCAATCCATTCTGGATCATCGAATTCTTTTCCCATTACTTCTTTATATATTCGTGGAACAGAATCATCAAATTCATGTTTGTCGAAAACCCAGATACGCCTTATATTTCGCAATTCAGGGATCGATATTAACTCCAAGTCACTAAATTCTTCTGGACCATTTTCATTTATATCTAGTTGGATTTCTAACAACTCTCGCAGCCATTGCTCTCGAATCTCTTTCTTATATGGACCATGATGCAATTTACCATAACTGCCTTGAAGATATCCTTTCATTTTTTTAAAACTTCTTCGTTCCCGGTCATGTTCTTCATCTCCAAACCGATTTCTAAACTCAAGAAGCGGGGTCATCCAGGCTTTTTCATCATCATTTGCAATCATAGCTTCCATGGATTTGTCTTTTTCAACCATTGTGCAAACCCAACAACCAAATCTGCTCTTTCCGCAACTTGGCAAATTTTTTTCTACCATCATCGGGCATTCATTATCTGCTGTTGCCCCCCTATATAATGTCAATAGCTCCTGATTTGAATATCCCCAAGGATTTTTATACTGCATCAAGAAAACCCATACATCATTATCATTCCATTCCTCTAACGGTGAAAATACTAATTCGTTTGCCATTGTTGGATTTGGGCTTAATAATTCCCGTACTCTTTTCTTCTCATAATAAGCCATTGTCCGGGCTCGTCGTTGGCTTTCAGCTTTTCTTGTTCCCAAAACCATAATAATTTCACCATGTTCAGCAATCGCTGATTTAACAAAATTATTAACCGGTTGTATTTTTAATCGATCAGTACACCATCTTAATTTCTTTCTAGGAAATGGATATCCTCTTCCAATGAAATTCACCCAAAATGTATTATTTAAATCTGGTGTTAATCTATGTGTAACAAATGGAAACTTGTCTCTATCAGCAGCTTCTTTCATGATTTTTAACGACTTTCCTACCCATTGTTCAATCACCGGTGATTCAACCATAGTATCGGTATTTATGATATGTACCGTCTTCTTTCTTTTATTTGCAGGCAATTCTAACAACGACAACCAAACTAATTGTAATGTAGCTGTACTATCTTTTCCTCCCGAATATCCTATTACCCATGGAATATCATCTGCCAGATAAAGATTTCTTACAGTTTCCATCAAACCATTAATTGAATCCTTTGTAATTGTAACACCATTTTTATTGCTATTGCACGTTTCACACTTTGCCATTTTTTCCCTCTATATTTTATTTCTTTCGAACTTTTCTTCTGCTAACATTTCATCATCTGTTAGTGGTAAATCTATATATTTTTTTATAATATTTCCAGCTAATATAATGGCACTCGAATTATTAATCATACGTCCATTACTACGAATAACTCTTAGTTTCCAGTCATCGGCATTTCTTTTCCAATTGATTTTTGATATTTGCGGAAGAAATTTCTCTACTGCGTATTCACGATGTTCAAATAAATACGCACCAATTCTTCCAAATGCTTGTATTATAACTGCTTGAGTTGCTATATATTTTTCTCTTAATTCCCGTTTGCTAATTTCTTTATTTGTTATTTCATTCCATGGAACCATGTTTTCAGCAATTGTTCTCCAGAACAATTCAATAAATTCTTCAAAAGACTGATCGCATTCTCCCCGTTTCAATATCCTTCTATTTGCTGTATAAAATGTATTTAATGTAAATAATGCAGATGAAAACTTACCCAAATTATCCCTTTCTTTATCAACATAATCATTTAAAAAAGGTATTTTTGAAATAACCGTCCTGGTAGCAACTGCAAGTAAATCCCTTGAATCATATAATTCTGCTATTGAATTTGATGTTTTTACAGCATGCTTATTAAGATCCGTAAACATTTGCTGACTTCGTGCCAGCCCGTGATCTCCAAAGAAAACAACTGATATTGTTTCATCTCCCAATTTCTCATTTTCCTGAATTGCAGCCATAATAGCCGCCTTTCGATGTTGACCATCATTAATCAAAAATTTGGCTTCCATATTTACTTCCAAAATACCGGCCTCTGGAATATCAGCAGATGGAATAAAACAAAATTCTCCATCAATAGACGCTGCTAATGCCGAAAAGACATATGAATCTGGATTATTTATAATATATTTTTTTATTTCTGGAATTCGTGCTTCATTCAATTTTCTTTGTGCACGATATTCTGGCAACACATACTCTTCTTCTGTCGGGAACAATCTTCCCAACATTTTAAGTGGAACCATCGCTATATAATATTCTCGTCCAGCCTGTGTGCCCTTAACAACAGGAAATCTATAACTAAAATTCATCATTACCTCCAAAAAGAGCCTACTTAAGTAGTATACTTAAGTAGGCTCAACCTGTCAATAATTACACTGCTCTCAGAATACTCTATTCCCCAAAAATATCAATATCTTCAATTGGCAAATCATTAATATCAAAATTTCTTCCCTCCACAGTAGAAACCATGAAATTTTTTATATTTTCCATAGATTCCAACGGTGTTGCCCCAATTTGTTCAACCAATTTTTCCACTCCAAAATTTGCAAATGAAAGTAAGAATGCAATTTTATTAAAATCTGGTTTTTCTCCAAATGCAAGCTCCAATCTCCGTTCCTCTGTTAAATTTTCTGTTAAAGTAGATAGAATTGCTGCTTGAAAATAAAAGTCCAATTTTCCATTATCATTATTGTATATAACGTTTCTAGGAACAGTTTTAACATCTTCTCCATTTTCTACTGGTGATTCAATTCTTCTATCATACATAATTCCAATAGAAAGGCTCAGCATAAACAAACTATAATGTGTTCTTGTTGCAAATATATCCCCTAGCTCATGTATTGCTCTATTCCATGCTGTTCCTTTCAATTGGATATCATTTGTTATTTCCACAATTTTCCCTCCTCAACCCTTGCAATATTCTTTTCATCATTACTTACAATCGTCCAGACACGTCCAATATTATCATTTGATATTACATCATGTAAGTCATCTTTCGAAAACACTATTACTTGCGGTGCGAATGTAGGTAACATATTCACAACATTTTGCCGCTGGTCCGGGTCTAACTTTGAAAATGGTCCATCCAACACTAATGGATATTCTTTTCCTTGAAAATTATTGTCATCTTTAAGCATTTTTAAGATACCACCAATATACGCAAATGAAACCACAGCAAACTGTCCCTCTGATTTTGATTCATCATTATAGCTATCTGTTACACGTACTGCAAATTCCTGTGATACTGACACCGTTCTTCGACTGGTAAGCATACTATCAAGTAAATATTGAATATTCACCTGTAATTTTCTGCTATATGCTTCTGATTCTGTTTCCAATTTATCTACAAAGTAATTCAAAACCTCAAGCATAATTTCGATTTTCGCAGTTGCTATTTTCCCAATTTCATTAGCTGCCGTCAATTTATCATAATCTTTCATCTGCTTTTTCAAATAAAGTTTATATTTTTCATTTTTACTATTCAATTCATTAATCAATTTATCAAGTTCCACAACTCTATCTTCAGCTTCCTGTCTTGCAACAATAAGATCTTCAATATCTCTGCTCTTTTTCTCAGAATCATCTAATTCTTTTATTTTTTTCTCACAATCACTTGCAGAATTTTGGTTTTTCAATACTCTTTTTATTATATCTTCCACAAATTGTTTATCATATCCATTTCCCCAACGCATTGCTGTTTTAGTAAAATCTTGGTACATACTAGAATATGATTTCGGGGGCATCAGATCTAAAAATTTCCTTATATGTTCTCTTTCATCTTCGCATAATTCTCGCCCACATATACACATTCTAGTATTTAACTTTAACAAATAAGAAATAAGTCTCTTATTTAATCCTGAAGGCAAATGACTATTATTTACTTTTAAATTTAATTTGTTTTTTGCATCATTTACAGCTTTCGATATAAGTAATTGTGGAAACATTTCCATAACTGTATCTCCAAATTGATGCTGTGCACTTTTCGCATTATCTAAAAAAAGATCTCTTTGTCTTTTTTGCTCCCTACGTTGATTTTCATAATCTGCTTTTGACTTTGTACTTCCTATTTGTTCAGATATTTCTTGAATTAGTTTTTTCTTATCCGCCTTTTCTGTATTAAAATTTTCTATTTTTTCCGTTTTCTGTGCTATCGTGTTTTGAGCAGTTTCAATATTGGTCTTTATTGCTGAAATTTCGCTACTACTACCGATAGTACTTTTTCCTAAATACAATTTTCCTAATACAGTTGTTTTTAAATCCGTCCTACCAATATGACTTATAGCAGATTCAATAACATCTAAATCAAACATAGAATAAAGAGCTTTTCTTAATTTTCCCGCTGAGTCCCTTCCTTTTACTCGCAAATCGGCAATCATGCTTTCACCATCAAAGAAAAAATACTCTGACAAACCTGATGGTAACATTTTTTCCATCGTTTCCTCTGGTTTTTCTACTCTTTTCCAATTATAATCATCATCCATTTTTTGTAGAGATAGATCTTCTCCTATTTTTTCTGAATCATCAACGCCTTTTTTGTAGGTATATGTACGTGTTAGGGAGTACTCCATTCCAGCATGTTCAAAATCTATCCTCCCCCAAACATTAAAAACTTGTCCATATGGCAAATCACTCTCATAAGCCAAATTATATAAATGATCCGTAGTTGTCTTGTTAAATTTAACCTGACCATATACTATCCATTGAAATAATTGATGTAAAGTAGTTTTTCCATCGCCATTCTTACCATAAATAATAGTCATTTTTCCATCTATTGAACATTTTATTATTCCATGATCTTTAAAATTTCTAAAATTCTCATATTCTATGTTTTTAATTTTCATGATTTATTTCCTTTTCCAATTTATCCAGTATTCCATTAACAATATCTGTTTTTGCAACCTTACTATCATTTGCCATTCGAGCTACTTGCAGATTGCGCTCTTCTTTCTCAATATATTGTATCATATCATTCACAATCTCTTCCTTATTCACTTTCATAATCCTCCATTTCCTCATAATCATAAACATCTACATCTTCTTGTGACAACCCATATCTAATCAATAAATCCTCTAATTCAATTTGTAACGTATCCCAATTTTTAGCCAACTTAGCATATTCATTAAATCTTCTTAACTCTATCTTGGCCCATTGATCCATTTCCGTCGATGGTAACGCAATAACATCATAAATTTTGGCGTAATCTTTACCTCTATATGTTCGTAATATTCTGCCTCGTCGCTGAACAAATTCTCTATAATCATCATTACTTGAAAGAATTAATGCACTTTTTATAGATGGAATGTTAATTCCCTCATCTAGACATCTAATCGCAGCCAATGCTGATATTTCTCCTTTGTTAAACGAATCGACTAACAGCATTCTTTCTTGCATATTTTCGGTTGCTGTAAATTGACTTGCCTTATATTCAAATTTGTTCAACATCCTTTTTACAGATTGTATGTGGCGTATTTCCTCACCTGTATTATTATCAAATAACTTTCCATCTCCGCAATATACAACAAAATGATCTTGTTCTGATATCTGACTAATAATTTCCGGCAATTTATCCTGTTTTTCTTCTAACATAGAAATAATTCTCAATCTATTTCTATGTGCTTTTACAAACGTATCAACATCTACTAACTTACCATTTCTAAAGCAAGATGCCATTATTCGAGATTGATTATTAAATTTTCTCTCTTCTTCCTCACTAGATGAAACATAAATTGGATAATAATAATATGGCACCAAAAATCCTTTATCTAATGCCTCTTCAATCGGCAAATTAAACACTTGCCCACCAAAGAATTTCATAAGTTCACTCCCTTTAGCAGCAGAAGTTCCGCTAAAGGGAGTAGCACTCAACCCTAACATATATGGAAATATCTTTTTTAATGCCTCCGGATGCTTTGTAAATCTATGAGCTTCATCAACAATAAGAAGTCTATTTCCGAAATATCTAGTTATAAGGTTAGCAAGCTTATTTTTAAATGACGCTATAGTAGATATAATAATAATTTGTGATTTATTATCATATTTTGCATTTACAATCGCATTTGTCACTTGAATATCCCATTTAGGATTTTCAGAAGAAACCATTATAATATCTGCTGTTGGAAATGCTGTTATTACATCCTCTGACCACTGCTTTACTAAATGTTTATAAGGAGCACATATCAAGATCAATGCAGGTTGTTTCTTTACCAATTCTTTTGCTGAAAAAATAGCCGTCCAAGTTTTTCCTGTTCCTGTTGCCATCACAAAAAAACCTCGGTAATTATTATCTATCCAAGCTTGAATAGCTTGTTTCTGATAATCTCTTAAAACAATTTCATTCTGTTTCTTTTTACTGTTTCTTTTTTCTATAATTTCTATCAACTTTTTTTCTGCAATTTTTTGATATTCATACACTTCTACAAATTCATTTGTATTATTCCATAAAGAATCAAATTCCCGAATTTCTTCATCAACTATTTCTTTATTTCCAATTTCCCATCCTTTCGAAATGCGGATTTTCTCATAGTTAGAACGATATCCACCATAACTAGAGTTAGGTGATCCATAAAATACCAACTTATTATTATCAAAATCTTGTAAAATACCCAGTTTATCATGATACATTCCGCATTCTGCTGTTACTGCGATTTTTATATCTAAAATATTTTTTCTAATTAAGTCACACAATAAGCATAATTTTTCATCGTCTAACTCTTCTATTTCTCGCTCAAAATCTTCATTAAAAGAATCAATTACATATTTTTGACGTTGTTCATACCCTAACGCGATAGCATTCGCATCATCGTTAGATAATTTAGGACTGGCAATTAATTTAATACTTCCTTGGTTTCGTGCCAAGCGTATAACTCCGGGCATTATAGCAGCAAATACTCCCGATGAAAAAAATCCCACACTCCTTTTATACTCTTTCGTATGCGCTAATATCGGATTTAAAAAGGAATCCGCAATATTATCATCACCTTTACTTATATAGCTGTGCTTTATATCCATTTCTCTAAAGTTCATCTAATTCCAGCTCCTCTAATTCAAAATCTTCAATCAAATTATCGATATTGCTCAAATCGTCAGCAATTGCCAGCTTCCCATTATCTTGTAAATCAAGTATCTCATCTACACATAATTTCCCTTTTGGTGCAATCAATGCCACTGCTTGTTTCAATTGCACTTCTGATGCTTTTACTTCATACTTTTTACCCCATTTTTTTATAACGCTATAAATCAGCCATTCAGTCCATGGAACATTTATCTCCGGGAATAAATGAACACACTTTAAACCATTAATAGGCATAGTTGTATTAACTTCTTTATCCAGAATATTTTCTATATCATTAGCCTTTTCTGCGGTTATTCCAATAATATCAATAGATGCAATCTCAGAAACGTTTATTAACAGATGTGTTTCATTGCAATTATCCAGAAATTCCAAAATATTATTAATTTGATGATAATTTTTTCTCGCATATGCAGAAATATCTGCTATATCCATAGTGTCAGATGCCACAACAACCTCTTGTAGCATCTCGAAAGTACTTACTATTTCTGTACCAATTTTAGCAATATATGGACGCGAAAAATTATATTCATCATGAAAAAAATATTCTAGCAGACTATATACCCCAAAAGGAATGTTAATATAATTTCTTTTCAATATAACTGGATTATCATTCATTATATACTCATAAAGATTTCTGCAATGCCAAGAATCCTTTTTTTCAAGAAACATTTCCACTACGTTTTTCAAATATAAAACATCTTCTTTTGAAATCTTCAAATTTTCAGCATGAATATAACATCCAAACAAATTCAAAACCTTAGAATCGCTTGTCGCTAAATTCAATACAATCTCAGTAACTCCTGGATATCGATTCCGTATTTCTTGTTTTTTCACAGGATATCCTGCCTTCTTTATATATGTTACAATTTCAGTATAAAGTGATGTTATTTTATCATCTTTAGAAACATAATCCCTTCTAAAACACCATTTTTTTCCAAATGCTTCATGAAGAATTCCCTGCAAGTAATATTTATTATCAACCTCTTCCTTTCTAAGTTCATCTTCAAAAATATAAAACAGTGTATTCATCATAAATATTGAATCTTCACTTTTTTCAATATACCCTTCTATTTTTCTCAATAACTCATTGGAAATATATTTTGATTGTCTTGCTTTATACATACCACGTCCACATAATACACCAGCACGACAAACCTGCGCAATTAATGCACGATTATTTTCTGTTAAAATAATATTTCCATAATCATTCTTGATATGCATCCGAAACTCTAATATATCTTTCTCTCCATATATCCAAATACCATTAGGATAATACTTCTTTAAAATGGCATCATATATAGACTGTAATGTCAACCTAGATCTGTGATATATTTTTTCTGTTTTTCTATATTCAGCCTCTATATGTGCGCATATTATTTCTTCTGTTAAATCATAGTCTTCAATACCCCTTTTAATGATTTCATCCATTTTGTCATCTGTAAAAACTTCTGGTAATTTGTCAATATATATTTGTGCTCGTTCTGCTAAACCTGAACTACCTACAACGAATACATCTAAATCACTATCATATGTATAAAAAGATGTTTCTGTTCTCCTTAATAAATACAGCATTTGCTCTGTTCTTTCCCCGAAATACTCTGACAATTCTACAGGTGTCAATATTTCATCACCATTTCTCTCTGCAAATATCTTTAAAATAATTCTATTGGCATTTAATAATGTTTCAAAACGTTTTATAACATTCTTCTCAATCTGTCTAATTCGTTCTCTTGTAACTCCAAAAATTTTTCCAGTTATATCTAAAGTGTTTCCAGTTGCACGATTACTAATTATCTCCTTTTCTCTATTATTTTTGTATAACTTTTTAAATACTTCATCAACTTCTTTTTGAATATCATAGCCACTCCATTTAATAAATTGTATTATTTCTGATAAATTATCTTTTTCTGATAAATCAACTTTCATAAAGTCTCTAAGGCTATTAATTCCTTCTTTTTGAAATTCCTTCAAAAGTCTCTCTCTCTGTTCATCATCATCGACATATGCATAAATAAACCATTTAATGTCACAATCACGTTTATTATCAGAAATATTAACGTACGCTTTTTTTATTTCTTCTCGCACCTTCTCTTTTTTATTATACATAAATGCCATACTGTTCAGCATATTCACAATAGGAACTACACGTTCTGTTTCTCTTACTGCATCTATTAGCAATTTTTCATCAATAAGCTCAACTGCTACTTTCATATTATCAAGTAGTAATCGTTCATTATCATAAAAAATATCTACATCTAAAAATTCAAAATTATTATGAAAGATTTCTTCTAAATGTTTTTTCAAAAACAGTTTACTTGTAGGCGAAAAACACTTTTTCTCCTTATCTTTACTTAATTCAATATTCTCCTCCGATAAATGTCTCAATGCATCATCAATTCCAACTATACTACTTTTTCCAAATCCTTTAATTTCTAATAACTGATCATATGTTAAATTCAACATTTCTCCAACCGTATGAACTTCTAAAATTCCCTGTAAACGATTCATTATTCTTGTTGATAGTTCTAATTCAGCTAACATTTTTTTAGTATATTCCAATTCATTAATGTGATATAATTCCTTAAAAGGCATAGCTCTAGATCTAGCATCATCTAATATTTGATCTATGTTAGAAAATATTTTCATCATATTCATATTGCTACAATTTTCCTTAGTTACTTTCTCAACTCCAAGAATCCCATACCGTTTTTCAACACTATAGTTATATTTTAACTCATCTGGAACAAAATGATATTCGAAAGTATTTTCACTTATTCCGACCTCAGATTGAGATCCTGTTACCGTATATTCAATAGCCCCCTCTTCAATTAATCCTTCTATTAACAGCCCATCCGCAGTTAATTCCTTTCCATCATACTGTTTCTTTTTCGAATCTGAAATAAGCACAATCTTTTTAGGTGTTATTATTAACTTTCCAACCTTGTAAGCAATTGAGAATTGATTTGTAAGGTTATATCCAGCTTCATTACAAACAATAGGTGTTTTCCGTATAAAATACTGGTATTCTCCAACATTTTTTCCACTCGCTATAACATCTATATTTTTTACGATATATTGAACACCATCTACTTGAATCTTTCGTTCCTCTGGCTGCTTTATGCTTATTTCAGTCCCAGTATATGTTCGATATTGTTCAGGATAGTCTAATATGATTTCATATGGAATTGATCTATCTATAATTTTCAAACTACCTTCTTGTACCTGTATATTATAGTTTGCATAGTTAGTTAATCCTTCAAATGAATACTCAATGGTGTTCTTTACACTTCCCGGAATACAAATGCAACCTTTGCAATTAAAAATAGCCTGTTCACCATTTACGAATCCATCTCCGCATACTTCTACACGATTTAAAGAATAGCTCTTTCCATCATATTCATGCTCTCCTGATGCAGATTTAAAAACCACATTTCTTTTTTCAATTAATAGTTCTCCCCGGACAATTTCTATTGTAAATTTTTCTGTTACATCTTTTCCTTTAGAATTAACTATACTAATTTTTCCTTTTAATTCTGGGTAATACGTCCCTGCATCTTTTCCCCAAATTTCATAGCTATTATATCTCACAAAATATGTTTTATTGTTTAATGTATATGTTTCATTTTCAAATCCACTGACTTGATGACAATTTCCATCATATTTTATAACTTTCTTCTTTCCAATCAATTTTATTAATTTTTTTGACTCTGATTTACCGATAATCGTTTTTACTATTTTTGAAATTTCATCAAGCATTTTTCAATCCTTCCTACTTATGACATAAAATCTTGGTATCTAGATAATATTCCAACTTATATTACAAATCCCATATTTCTGATAACCTACATTCTAATATCTATGTTTAATTTTTCAGCAATAATAGTTTTAGTATATCATAAATATGAAATATATAGTTTGTTTTCAGCAAACTTATTATAAAAAATCTTTTTATATCCCATAATATTTTTATCTGGCAATAATTCGATTCATAAATCTATATAAAAACTACTCTTCACATCAATAATTAATTTTATGTTGCCTTCTACATTCTCAAAATTGCAATAATAATTGATATAAAAATCAGCATTATTCCAACCACAGCACCGTTACAACTTCCACCGCCTTTTCTGCCACTCCAACTTCCATATCTTCTTTCATCACAGCCACAAGGTCCACCAGCACAATCATCATAATGAAATCCACTATTATCCAGTCCGCCTTTTCCACATCCATAATCATTCATCATAGTTTTATTCCTCCATCTCATCTGTTTAATCATTTCTTTTTTGATAATTACAATTTACAGCAACACATGGGATATAAAAACCCCACCATATCCTATAATTATTTACAGCTTTATTTAGCAACAACTGCAAAATCTGCATCTACTCCACTCAATCTCCCATTATCCTTACTCTAAATCAACAAAAAGAGCACCCAGAAAGCATTTTTAAAATGCCTTCTAAGTGCTCCATCACTACTCAGTTTACTTCTTTTTCTCTCGCTCTAACTGCATTTCCAAATATTTTGATACCGGCTTTCCTTCTTTTGCTGCTATTTCTGCCTGATGCCGACGCAATCTTCCAACAATGGATTTTTTCTTTCCAAGTATCTCTTTTTCAGGCTCAGAGGCTTCCTGGTCATTATCAGGTACACTCATTCCACCAGAAGTCCTTGCATTTTTCTTCTGCAGAAGTATTTTCTGATAGTGTTCAATCCTCTCCTGATGATTCTCTTTCACCGGTTCCTGATCTTCTTCCGCTTTCTCATAATCGCGAATCTTCTGCTTTGTAAGCTCATCAAAACCTGCTTTTCCTGTCTCTGTGACCAGCTTTCCATAACTATCCAAAATAACCTTATTTGCCTGATCATGGAATTTCTGGTGTTCCATGAGATAAAACTGTCTCCCGTCCATAATGAGAAAATCCGTTACCATCCAGCTTCCCTCATAGCCTTCAATCTGATAATCCTTTGTATCTGCAGCTATCGCAGCTCCATCTGATACAAGATTGAAAAATCCGGATATTTTATGCGGACCATCCGTATCCATATAATAGGCCGAAACTTCTCCGTTTTGGTTTATGGTCAGTACGTCACTTATCTTTACGGTATCTTGCAGATGTTTCCAGATCTCCATCGCATTCTTCCACTCTTTGGCATGCTTAAGATAGATCTGCTGGTAATCTTGTTCCCTGATAGGAATTTTTTGTTCCAGCACCTCAAAATAAGATAGCTGCCATGGAGCTTTTGTCTGGTCTTTTACCCGATATACTGCAAACTGACTCATAGTACCTGCTCCCTTCCTTTCGGTTTGACCTGTTTCTCTGCTATCTCAGGTGGTTTATTGGACTGAATACGGCTTTGATTCATTCCCAGCAGCCCCTGCAGATCTGAGATAGCTTTCTGTACCAGTGGATGCTCCCTGTAATAAGGTTTATGATCAATCTCTTCTATCAGCACCATGCCATCCTTGATCACAGGTTCCATGCCAATGTAATCGCTGTCATCCTGCAGTTGAAATCCAATTCCTCTTAATCCATGCACTGCGTCTCCCGGATGCTTCTGATAAAAATCCCATGCTTCTTCTAAGGTTTGGTATTCCCAAAAATCCCCTGAAATCGGGTAATCCATATCATCTGCCACATAAAAAGAAATCGTATCGTTCGCATGCGCATCCAGAAATTTCTGCTTTTCTTTTTCCGTCAATAAATGCTGTACTTCTTTTTCTATGGACTTGATCAGATTACTGCTGGTCTTGCGGATCACATCCATGGATGCTTTCAGCTCTGTCATTTCTTTTCCACTGCTCCATCCGGCAATATATGGGAACGAATATTCTGCGGTATCCAGTCCAAATGCACTACACACCACAAAGGCCACACTTTCGGCCTCCACCTCTTTGGTCTGACGGTTTTTCAGGTCTTCCTGCTCTGCCATTTTTTCTTTATTATGTAACAGCGAATGTGCAGTTTCATGGATTGCCGTTTTTAATGTCTGGCTCTCTGCCATCCCCTTCTGAATGACAATCTCCTGCTTGACCGTATGGAAATATCCTTTGGTTTGACCTGTTAATTCATCAAAACGGATAGGAACCGGCGCAACCTCTCCAACCGCCTGCAAAAATTCTGCATAGTTTTCCACACCGGCGGTCAGTTCTACTGCATCCAGTATTTCAATGGGATCTCCTTCTGTCTGGGAAATATCGAACACATTCGTCACTTTATATTTCTGGACGATGGCCTCTACCTCTTCCATTTCCGGATCACCATTTTCATCCAGAACCGGTTTGTTTTCCTCATCCAGCTTTTTCTGCTGTCGTTTCTCTTT
>ENA-OPBS01000899-OPBS01000899.1-human-gut-metagenome-genome-assembly--contig:-NODE-899-length-24231-cov-5.304186_pt1 | contig 24231 bp, 28 predicted proteins | sample MGYA00241074_ERZ501463 | MGnify/ENA primary metagenome ERZ501463 (study PRJEB25962, sample SAMEA2042578) | human gut metagenome | biome: human gut; feature: human-associated habitat; material: faeces...
AGAGTGACCTGATTGAGATACCATCCTCCTGCCACAGCACATAAAGAATACGCCCTTGAGCTCCATTAAACGCATCAATATTTTTTTCGCTGAGAATTTTTTCAAAAATCCGGTCTCCAAGTTGTTTTATTTTGGTGACAAGAAATCCGCCATTTGTTTTCATGCAAAAGCTCCTATATAGTAGTTTTTTTAATAATACTATATAGGAGTTTTACTGTCAAGAGTTTGTATGTTCCGAGTTGTCGAGTTCAATATACCATACCAAATAGCATTGTAATAGAGCTTATGTACGCCGCCCGCGGGCGGCAAAAATCAGTTCATTGGAAATTCCAGTCCTGCAAACTCGGCATCCGTCAGCCGTTTCAGCTTTTCAATGACCTGCTCTGACAGTTCCCGCAAAGCAGTTTCATCCGGCATCAGGTAGCACTGCATCAGCCGCAGCTCCCGCACCAGCCCCTGCCGGGTGCCGGTATTGTAGAGCATCATCAGCATCAGCTCATCATGGTTAAATTGCATGGTCATTCCTCCCCTTCCGGCACTTTGTGGGATTGCATTCCGGCATATCGCATTTCGCCTTGAGTTGGCTCAGCACCGAAGATCGTTCCTGCTTATCCTGAAAACCAGATAATTCCCGGAAGCCGATGCTGTCAACGTAATGTGCCGATATTTTTCCGGCCTGATTCAGTAGGATAACATCGCTGACAGACAGGCTGTGGCCATGATAATCCATGGGCTGAGCACAGTTGAATTTCTGATACAGCTGCTCCAACAGTTCCGGTTGAGGAACGCTGCGCTTTCCGGTCGGAAGATTGCCACGGTAGAGAATCTCGTAATTATCAATCCGTTTTTAGCGGATAGTCCCATGCGGTCCAGCAAGATGCTGTACAGGGTCTTTGCATCGGTGTTCAGTCAACTAGCGCGGGAAATCATTGGTCACTTTGCATCTGTTGAAAATGCACAAATTTTAAAGCAATATATTGTGCTGCCAAAAGCAGCGGCAAAAGATGAGATATTTTTCGGTTTCACTTGGCGCTTTTGTCTTTTTTCAGATTTCAGCGTATAAAAAGCGGACAACCGTTTTGTGGTTGTCCGCAGAAGGATGTATTGTTTTCGTCACTCGATAAATGGGAATTTAACGAACTAATCTCTTTACTCTTTCAACATAATCATCTGCATGATTTATGCTAATATCTCCGTGATAATATCCTTGTAATACTTCAAGTTCACTATTTGGTATTAAATGAACAATTTTAGTTGCTGATTTTTTCATAATAGGTCTTTCTTTACTTCCAACTAATACGAGGGTCTTTGCTTTAGTATGCGATAAAGTGTTTTTTACTTCATAATTAGAATTTGACTTCATAAAAGCAATTAAATTATCTTTTGTAATTTTACAAGTATCTTCATAATATAGAGCAAACAAGCTTTTTTTAAGTTTTAAACTTTTAAATTGCAGTTTTGAAAACCACTTTTTACTTATCAAACAATATGATAAATTAAATATTGGCTCTATCATTTTATAGGTAAAGTCCATTGGCATTACCAAAGCACTTTCAATAATAGTGCATTCACATATATCAGGATTTTTAGATAATATTTCCAATAAAATTTGTCCGCCTAATGATAACCCTCCAATTAGTTTTACTTTTCCATTATAATTTTTATTTATAAAATTTATTATTTCCAGAGCATTGCTTTCAATAGAAGTAAAATTTGTATCACTTCCTGAATGTCCATCTAATATAGGAATAACTATGTGAAATTCATTTTCAAGCAAGGATATTTCATCTATATAATTCCACCAAGAAAGACCTCCACCGTGTAATAAAATTACAATATCATTATTCTTTGAGCCATATTCTTTATATTCCATCTTACACCTCTAAATTCCGAGCTATCCCCCTCAATATACCACGCTTTTTTCCTGCGGAAAAGATACCGCGCACAAAAGGCTTCTCCGGCAACTATCCGCACCCCGGCTCATACAATCTAACAACTATGTACCGGGAGGGATATCGTGTGCTGCTGACCTTACTGCAATTTTTCGCCACAAAATTTCTGTTTCTGGCGCTCCATCTGGAAAGCGGCACATTTCACCGCAGCTTCACGCCCGAACTTGCGGACAAGCTCGCCGCCCTTTACGGCATCCCCGTGGAAGACATTCTGGACGACTACACCCTGTTTCTGCACCGGGGCGGCGGAGACTTCCTCCGCAGATACCGGGAGGCAAAAGGCTGGAGCCGTCAGCAGCTTGCCGACCATGCAAAGGTCAGCAGGACAAGCATCCGCTGCTGGGAAAGTGGACAAAAGACCATCAGTCAGAAGTGCTTTTGCCATCTGGTGGAAAACCTTGGTTCCGATTTTCCATCTATGCTTCGCATGTGAGGTATGGTAATTTTTCTCCGGCCAAACGAAAAAGCTCGTCTGCAAGCCACGATATGTGGCAGCGCAGACGGGCTTTCGTTATGGAATCATTCTGTTTCAATTATTCTGATATTCGCTCTGACTTACATGGCGTTCCGTAAAACACGCAGTCGTTCTTCAAACGTTGCTTTCCATGCCGGATGCTCGGAGAATACGGTGTGCTCCACCTGACGGACTTGGTTCAGTCCGATGTTCCGCACCGCTTCCACTGCAGCATCTTTTTGGCTCAGATGGCGTTTTCCCACGGTCAGACAGTTTGCGCCTTCTGGCGTGTCGTACTGCTGAAACGCCCGGTTGAAGTCCATCAGGTCATGCAGACGGATGGGCTGATTGGTTTCGTTGTCTACCAGCAGACCCCAATTTTCCCAATGACGGTCGGTATTGCCCACCAGATAATCCAGAATGTTCATCATATAGTAGCTGGGAGCATCCAACTCTAAGATCTTATCCAGCGTGTTCCAATCATGGTTCGTGCAGTAGACGTCATAGGCTGCATAGGTCACAAGACTGTATCGCTGAGATGTCATGATTTTGCTGATAGAAACCGGCTCATTTTCAAACATCCCCTGCTCATACAGTACCTGATGGCAGTCAAAGCACCGGCAGATTTTGCTTGCCAGCACTTCACGTTCCACCGCTTCCCTGCCACCATCCTTGTAAAGATAGAAGCCATCCTCTTTTCGCACCCACGCCTTGGGGTACAAGCCGCCCGTAGACAGGTCATTTGCCAGAAGATGGGCGTTTGTCACCGTCATTTGGTGCCCCCGCAGCGCAATATCCACAAGCGCATTGCTTAAGGAGTGTGCAAAAAGGTTGATATCCTCGAATCGAATCTTCTCGTTTTCTTCTTTCACCCAGAACACATCCAGCAAAGACAGACAATGGTAGGATAATGCAATCTGTGCTCGTTCCCTGTCCGTAACACTCTGAGATGCACCGATACTGTTCAGGATTTCCTTGGCGTAGGTGCGATCCAACGTCAACATCCGGGAGGCGCACCAATAGTAAAAGTTCGTTACATTATTGATGCGCTCGTCAAAATCATCCGATTCCACCAGAACCAGATCATAGGGCATGAAATCCTCGAGGCAGACCCTGCATTCCCCTGTCGTGCTGAGTTGTGCCACACAGCTTTCCCGGTGCATGATCTCGTAAAACATGGTTTTCATCCCTCCCTGCGTTCTGTGTCTTGCTCTGTATTTATATTACCTTCTTTTTTCACGGGACGCAAGAGCTTTTACTTTTCAAAAAGCTTTTTCTGCTGCTCCATCAGGACGGTTTCGATACGCTCTTTCAGCAAAAAGCGGAACTGTTTTGCGTGTTACGCAATGTCACAGGATACCATATTGGCTGCCAACAATCAACAGTTTTGTTGTGTCAGCCGTATTTCAAAAAACTTATGTAACACAAAAAGCCCCACGCTCAACACTGCCTCTGAATCTGACCGTCTCTGGTCAGAGCAGAAAAGCATATGTTGAGCGTGGGGCTTTGTTTATCGGCTCGGCTGCCAGCCGGGCTTTTGGTGTTCCTTGGGTTTGTAAGTTCCTTTGGTAGTATCGATCACCGCCTGCAGCAATTCGAGCTTCTGCCATGTGGGGCAGTTCAGACGGTCGATTTTTTCGATCACATAGTTGGCGTGGGCGGTTGCGACCCGTTTTCCGAGTTCGTCCCATCCCTCTTTCGTTTTGGGGTAATGTACCACCACTTCAATGGGGGCACTCTTTCGCATGGCTCACTCACCTCCGATTACATCGCTATCACCTCATTTTTACGGGTTACTGGTTGTCCGCTATTCGCTGCGGTTTCCGCTCAGAACATTCAGAGCCAGACTGACCAGCAAAGCCATATCAATGCGGAGCATTTCAGCCTTGCTGGCATAGCCCATAAAGCGTTCGATGCGGGATTTATCGATCGTGAAGATCTGCTCCAGAAGAATCATGGACGGTTCTTCAAAGGCCGGGTTGGAATCCACCAGCACATGGGTGGGCTGGTTTTTCTTCTTTTCCGTCCGGGTGGTAACAGTTGCAACGATCAATGTAGGCGAATGACGGTTTCCAATGTTGTTCTGCAGAACTACCACAGGGCGTTTCCCTCCCTGTTCCGAGCCGATATGCGGCTCCATGTCTGCATAGTAGATGTCCCCTCTGAGATATCTCCAATTGTTCGGTAACATAAAAATCAACCTCCTTTTTATGTAAGAAACAGCCGCCGCAGACGGATACCACGACGGCTGTTGTTCAGGAGGTAAAACGAAACTGTCAGTTTTTCAGCGGCAGACTCATCTCACGGCTGGCACCGTTATAGATACGAAGAATCTGCCGCATATGACGGTTGGCAGAGCTGCCGGTATCCTTCTGCGCCAGTTGGGTGATGGTCTTGGGGTGGGTTCGTGCCAACTGCTGCACCAGCCGTTCCCGGTCGTATTCGCCCTCATAGACGGAGATAAACCGGGTCACGCCCCGGATCACCCCGGCAAGGTAGGCATCCACATTGCCCCGCCACGCCTCGTTGATGATGTTCAGCATCTCAATATAGCGCTCCCTGCCGTACTGCTTGTAGAGTTCGTATGCTGTTTCGATGCAGTAGATCTTCCAGGCTGCCCGGATGCCGTCGTAGGCAAACTCCACACCGGTATCTACGGTGGCTCTCACAAAGTGGATCGCATCCGGGTTTCTTGCCACCAGATTGGCACGCAGACGTTCGCCCGCCGTCAGGCAGGTGGAAATGCCGGTCTGCAACGCAAAGAGCGTTGCTTCGTCCTCCTTGCTCAGACCAAGGAAAACCTTGCAGCGGATGGGCAGGTCCTTACCGCCGTTGCAGGCCCGATGTGCCTCCACCGTGTTCTGCCCGTCAAAAACGTAATAGCGGCCATCCCGGAAGCTGACCTTCGGATCATTCGCAATGTACTCCGAGAAGTTTTCCGCAATGGATGCCACCTTCTCCGTGCGCAGAAGGCGCTGGTATTCCATGCAGGGGAAGAGCAATGCGCTGTTCACGAACTGGTAGGTAAAGGTGCTTTCGGGCAGGGTGCTGAGGTTCAGGTTGGAATTCAACATATTTACATCTCCTTTACAGTGTTCAGGTAGGTCGTCATTCGGTCGATCAATGCAGAAACTTCTTCCCTGCTGGTTTCATTGGTTAAAACATCCGGATAGTTCTGGAAAATAATGCCCCATCGGAACATAAAATCCTCTGCTGCGCCTTGCAACTCGCACAGCATGATGGAACCACTTTTTGCAATGCGGTCTCGGTACCGGCTGTCCACCGATACCTTCAACCGTGCCATGTCCTCCTCCGAGAGGTGGCGCTTGTGCCCCTGTATCTTCTGAAGAAAACTTGGTGGTCCGTTGCTGGCAGGTTCGATTTCCTCCTCCGGTGGGGAGGGTGTCACCGGCTCCGGTGCTGCGGGTTCCTCGTTCTGCGGAGGTTCCGGCGGTTTCGGCGGCGCAGACTTTGGCGGCGGACGCTCCGGCTTCAGTCTGGAAAGCAGATTCTCGTTCCGTTTGCCTTTTTCTTTCCGAAGCTCGTCCAAAATGGCCGGACGCTCTTCCTTGGGGATCGCAGGCAAAGCAGCAATCTGTGCATCCGTTGCCTTGATGCGCCCGGTCAGGATCTCCTCCTGTGCTCCGGGCACCGCTTCCTCAGCGGCATCTATGCCCTGCGAGTATTTTTCGGCACGTCGCACCGTCTTTTCTCCAACGCCGTGCTCGGAAGCAATGCGTTGACAGGTTCTGGATTCTGTGAAAATGTGGTCATTTTTGACCACATTTTCGTATTCCATGTTTGCTGCCGAGAGGTGCGCCCACCGCCAGCTTGGTCGATTCGTACTCTTTGCCCAGAAGAAACTTCTTTCGTTCCGGGCTGAGATTTCTGCGGCCAAGCTGATTTTTGCAGATCCATGCAAGCGCTTCGTACTTGTTCGCAAACTGGATTTCTTCCACTTCAAACTTGATAAAGCCGTGCTTTTTCAGGATGCGGTAGCGGGTGTGCCCATCCAGAATGTAGCCATTCCATGTGATGATGGGATTCAGAAGACGACCCTCGGCAATGATGTTCTGCTCAAGCTGCTGTTCTTCCTCAAACTGCAGCGGCGGAATTTTGCTTTGAAACTCCGGGTCAATTTTAAGCTGGCTCAGTTTCACGTCGGTTCTCCTTTCCGGTCATTTTCGATTTACGGACAATGGGCTGAACGTAGTAGTCAAACCCATATCGTGTCTGGCAATACGTGCAGACATCCTTGACGAGCTGCCTGGGGTCGGCTCTGCGGAGCCGGACGTCCTTTGCGTCCAAAAATGCCCCTCGGCAGACGGCGCACAAAGTTGTCAGGGTGGATTCGTCCACCTTTTTTGTGGTCTTGCGGTTCATTTGCGTACTCCTTTTCGCTGATATATAAAAACGCCGTCCGTGGTTACCCTCGAACGGCGTTTGGAAAAGGTTTTGTATGGTTTCTCTTAATTTGCCCCCGGCACCCCTGAGAAAGGGAAACAATCAGGCGTTGGATTTGCACCACTCCATTGGCCTCTCGGCCACCCCGTCTTCTTTATGACCGGGCCGCGAATTACGGAAGTATCATTATCTGGAAGTACCTGAAGCTGCATATTCAATTTTCAAGGTCCGCCCGGCTGCGGCTCCCGATCCCTTTCGGAGGTGGGCCGCTGCCGTGACAATAGTGTATCGTACTTTCGAGCAAAAGTTTATGGACTCGTAGTCCAAGTCACCCACCCTCTTAGTCCATATATTGTATACAACAGTCCCAAAAAGCAAAAAAATCCCGCCTGAAAAGCAAAACCTTCGCTTTGCCCTCAGACGGGATGTCTTTCTATAAAATTTCAAAAAGGGATTGACTTGAAATCAACTTCAAAGGTTATACTGAACGTCTCAGAAAATTTCAGTTGCCTCCTGTGCGGCAGGTACAGGCCCCAAAATACCTCTCCCGGCCATCACATGGTCAGGAGAGGTTTGCCTAATTATTTGGTTTATCAGTATTTTCCCTTTGGTACAATGAGTGGTGCTCCAGAAAGTGGATCCTTCATAACAATGCAATTAAGTTGATACACCTTTTGCATCAACTCTTCTGTAATGACATCTGCCGGTTTACCTTCTGCAATCAATTTTCCACGGCAGAGCGCAAACAAATGATTCGCATATCGTGCAGAAAGGTTCACATCATGCAAAATCATTACGATGGTCGTTCCCTTTCTGCGGTTTAACTCTGTCAGCAAATCAAGAATTTCCACCTGATAGGCAATGTCCAGATAGGTTGTCGGCTCATCAAGCAGCAAAATGTCTGTCTCCTGCGCCAGTGCCAGAGCAATCCACACTCGCTGCCGCTGACCGCCAGAAAGCTCATCCACACATCGGTTGGCCAGTTCTGTGATTCCCATCCGTTCCAGAGCATCCTCAACTGCGGCATAGTCCTCTTTGGTCATATTCTGCATGAACTTCCGGTATGGATATCGTCCACGTGCGACCAAATCTGCCACCGTGATTCCCTCCGGTACCGTTGGAGACTGGGGAAGAAGTCCAAGCATCTGCGCCAGCTGCGTGGAAGGATAACCGTGAACTGCTTTTCCGTCCAGAACCACCTGTCCTTTTTCGGGCTTCAGCAACCGTGAAAGGGTTTTCATCAGGGTGGATTTTCCGCAACCGTTCGCTCCAATGATCACACTAACCTTGTGAGCCGGGATTTCCAGATTCAAATCTTCAATGATGGTGGTTTCATCGTAGCCCACAGAGAGATTTTGAGTTTGCAATGTATGCTCTGTCATCAGACACGCTCTCCTTTCTTATTGATTTGCAGCAGGAGCAGCAGCAGATATGGTGCACCCAAAATTCCAGTGATAACACCCACCGGATATCGCACTGCAAAGAGATTTTGTCCTACCAGCTCTGAAGCCAGAATTAGAACCACACCTACCAGTGCCGAAGCAAGCAGATTGGTACGTCCTTTCCCAACGATTCTTGATGCGATTGGACCTGACAGAAAAGCAACGGACGCGATGGGGCCAGTGATAGAAGTTGCCACAGCTGTAAGAAGTAATGCGCACAGAATGGAGCCCAACCGTACACGCTGGACAGGCGCTCCAAGCGTGATGGGGTATTCTTCTCCCAACTGCATAACCTGCAAGCTTCGATTTAGCACTATTAAAATGAAGCCACCTACCAAAACTGTGATGCTCAGCACCGGAACATCTGACATCTGGACACCATTCAAGCTGCCCCGCAGCCATCGTAATGCTGTGGCAACATCGTATTCAGAGCCTTTCAATAACATCCATGAAATCAAGGCATTGAGCATAGCCTGCATTCCGATGCCAATCAGGATCATCCGACTGCCGGAACAGCCATGTCGGTCACGCGCCAGCAGGTAAATCAACGCTGCGACGAAAAGTCCGGCCAACACAGCAACGAGCGATACGATACCGCCGCTCCATTTGAGCATCAGAATACAAAACACTGCTGCTGCACTGGCTCCACTTGTAACACCAATAATATCCGGACTTGCCAGTGGATTCCGAAGCAAGGTTTGAAATGTGTTTCCGGACACCCCGAATGCGATTCCAGCAAGAATTCCAATGAGCATTTTAGGCAGCCGGAGAGTTTTGATGGTAAATGCAGCTCCTTTTGTCCCTTCACTGGTAAGAATCTTCCAGACTTCTGCCAACGAATAGTAAGTGTTGCCGCATGTCATCACCAGACAAGCCAGAACAACGCTCAGAATGATGAGCACAGCGGCTGCCAGAACAGAGCGACGGTGTCTTTGGGCAAACCCCTGCCGCACAGAAATGTTCGGTTTGTTCATAAACTGCGCACCTTCGCTTTCTTTGCTACAAGAATAAAGACAGGTGCTCCCAGAACAGCCGTTACAATTCCTACTTCCAGTTCACCAGGGCTGCCCAGAACACGGCCAAGCACATCGGCGAGAACCAGCAAGGCGGCACCGTATAATGCAGAAAGCGGAATTACTGTTTTAAGGTCAGCACCAAGCGTCAACCGGACAAAGTGCGGCACCATTAACCCTACAAAGCCGATTGGTCCTGCCAATGCAGTGGTGGCTGCACACAACAGCACACCGCCCAGTGCAGCCAGTGCTCGCACCAGTTGCACATTGACACCCAGACCAGCAGCCAATTCATCACCCAAAGCCAATGCATTCAAGGCTGGAATCAATATCACCGCTAGTACAAAACCCACCAGAAGATATGGCAGAATGGTGCGTATCTCCCCCCAGCTTGTACCACTGATGCTGCCGACCTGCCAAAAGCGAAATTCTTTCATGACAGAACTGTCCGGCAGCATAATGGTGTTGACTAAGGCAGAAAGAGCCGTGCCAGTGGCAGTGCCAGCCAATGCCAGTTTGATCGAAGTCGGACCGCCATAACCTACCGATGCGATACCGTAGACAAAAACAGCAGTCAAGGCCGCACCTGCAAAGGCCAGCCAGATATATTGCTGGCTGGATGTAATGTGCATCCACGCGATTCCAATCACGACAAACAGGGATGCGCCGGTATTGACTCCAAGTACACTGGGATCAGCAATCGGGTTTCGGGTCACAGCCTGCATGAGAGCACCTGATACGCCCAGTGCGGCTCCCGCCAGTACTCCAAACACAGTGCGCGGAATACGAGCCCAGACGACCGATGCCTCAAAAGTTCCTGAATCTGGATTTTGAAGAGCCTGCAGAACCTGCCCGATGGGAATAAGATTGGAACCATATGCTACGGAAGCCAGCATACATCCTGCCAAAATGATCATACCCAGCAGAGTGATTCCAATCACACGCTGCCCATTCTTCATACAGCTTTCTCTGCCACAGCATTCAGGACTTCCAGATAGCGGTCAATCGTATACGGAATCGACAGGATAGAGGGTGTGCTGGAAGCAGCCAGATCATCCGAGGAATCCAGCAGAACCACAGCACCGTTCTTCACCGCCGAAATTTCACTCAGCAGGGGATCAGCCTGAAGCGCGGTCAGCAGTTCATCTGTACCGTAGGTGATGATGATTTCCACATCGCTGAACTGATTTGCATTCTCCGCACTGACTGTCAGTGCAAAATCCTTCCCGTTATCCAGTGCGGCAACACTATCCGGCAGCGGCATTCCAAGATCCGTCAGAAATGCGGCACGCGGATCCAATGTGGTGTAAATATAGAATGTGCTCAGATCCGAAGCACTCAGCCAGAAGAAGGCTGCCTTCTTGCCCTCAATAGCAGGATACTCTGCCAACTTTTTCTGAATCATAGCGTCAGTCTCAGCCACCAGAGCTTCACCTTCACTCTTCATGCCCATCGCCGTAGCATCTACAATTGTTTCTTCGCGCCAAGTAGTAGACCATGCAACGCTGGGATATGCAACCGTCGGAGCGATCTGGCTCAACATATTATATTCTTCTTCGGAGAAACCGGAGTAAGCAGCCAGAATCACGTCCGGAGCGCAATCACTGATGGCCTCATAATCCCAGCCGTCCGTATCACTGAAGACATTCGGCGATGCACCCAGCTTTTCAAATGCGGCAGCAGTCCAAGGCAGCAGGCCGTCTTCGTTGACCGGGCCGAAGTTTGTTTTGGAAACACCAGTGGGCACGACACCCAGAGCCAGAGGCACATCCGGATTACCCCATGCAATTGCAACAATGCTTTCGGGCTTCTCCTCAATGACCGTCTCGCCATAAGCATGCTGGATGGTGATGGGATATTCCACCGCTTCATTGGAAGCTGCACTTTCCGCAGAAGAAGCCGTGCTTTCGGAAGCAGATTCACTGCTTGCAGAGGAAGTGGAGCTGCCGCAAGCGGCCAGCAAAGCGGCGGCACTGACCACACCTGCGGTCAGAAGAAAATTACGACGCGAAATCTTTCTCATAGTTCCCTCCAAAAATAGAACATCATTTCAGATAACATAAATGCATTCCGTCAGTTAGTAAGTTGTAACTAACGTCAACGGCGAATATTATACACTCCCTTTTGATGGTTGTCAATTAAAATTTTATTTTTAGCTAAAGTTATTTTAATTTCTTGACAAAATTTAATTCTTCATGCAAAATAGAAAAAAGCATTGCAAAAGGGGTATTTCTTTATGGCTGTAATGAAAGATGTTGCAAAACTGGCCGGCGTTTCCATCTCGACTGTCAGTTTTGTTTTGAATGGAACTGCAAAAGAGCACAAAGTTGCGGATAAAACTGCCCAAAAAGTACTCTGTGCTGCGCGTGATTTGGGATACCAGCTGAATGCGCCGTCTGTTATTTCCCCTTCTCAGCTTACCATCGCACTGTTTTTTCCATCTGTCTCTCTCAGCGCAGAAGTCAACCTCTTCGCTTCTGCAATGGAACGACAGATTCAACAGACAGACACCCCTTTTAATCTTCTGCTCTGCCTCTACGAACGAGGTCAATTGGAAATGCGAATCCGGAACCTTGCACCTTCCGCATATACAGCAGCCATTGTTGTTGCTGAATCCGAATCCGACCGAAATGCATTGGAAAAACTGCCAAACACGCTGCCGTTGATTCTTTTCAATGGCACAAGTCGTAATTTCTGCAGCGTATCCTGCCAGACAGAGGATTCCATCCGACAGGCCGCGCAAATCATCTCCGCAAAAAACTATCACAACATCGTCATTCTATCCGGAGTTCAGCCTGATTGTTCCGAAGATGATACGCTGAATCAGCTAATGATTATTTTGCATCAGCAGGGAATCCCGATTTCACTCCAGCAATGTTTCTCCACAGAAAACTCTTATCAAGGAGGGGCTATCGCAGCAAGACGTATCCTGAACCTTTCTGAGAAGCCGGAACTTGTGATCACGATGAACACAACTCTTGCCTTTGGTGCGATCCCTCTTCTGGCTCGAAATGACTTTATTTTTACGCAGCAGGCCGAACTTCTCAGTTTTGGACGAATGGAAGACCGGAATCACCTGAGCAACTATATTCCCTCAATCTCTTTTATTGGAATCCCGATGTCTTTAATTGCAGAAGATTGCTTTACGCTGGCACTTCGTCTTGCTCGTGGGGAACTAAAAGCCGCCGAGCATGTTCGCTGTCAGTCCAATCTGATGCTGAATGCCAGTTTTACGATTTGATACTAGGAGCCTGCTGCATCCGTTCTCTTTATACAAAATGCCGCCAGTGTATCATGTGAAATCCATCACACGGTACACTGGCGGATATGCTTTTATCCCTTATGGCCAGTTACAGCCCCCCACATCCATATTCATTTAGACAGACTGCGGAATTCCAGTGGGGTGACGCTATAAGTTTCTGCGAATACCTGCGCAAACTTGCCTTGATTTTCATATCCGACGGCATTTGCGATCTCAATAACTTTCATATTATGCTGGGAGCAACCTTCCAGTTGACGGCCAATGAGGCCAAAGTTCTTTAATGTGTAGCCATCTCCGCAAAAGAACAGGAACCAGCCTTTACAATAAAAAACAAAAAGTCCCGCCTGAATTCACTTTCAGGCGAGATGTCTTTCAATATGACTGCTCTGGCGGCATAATCCCCTGTGCTGATCTGATATAGGTGATGCAGATTCTCCTCGGTAATCGTATTCTGACGATTCGCGATAAACTCCAGTCCGCGCTTCATACCATAGATGCGGGCTTCTTGTTCATCACGAGGGGCATAACCATCGAGGATATAACGGATACTGCTGCGGGTCGAGCGGATACCTTCAATTTGAAAAGTAGCATAAATTTCCTCGGTCATCGCCGACAAACCGAAGTTTTGTCCACTGACAGGGACAGAGAGCAACTGCTTCATACCATTTGTTGAAATTTGCGCGAGGTTCGGCAGGTAAAACAGCTTATTTCCAGAAAAATCAGTCAACGGCAGAGGCTGCGCAAAGTTTTGCCGCAGCAATTCGGCAAATTCTTTGACGCTGACAGTCGAGTACTTGTATTCCATCCGATTGAGTTCAAGCAAATGCTTATCTGAAAGCATTTTGGCAAACTGTGCCCCATCCATTCTGTCCACCTCGCAGTTGATACTTATTGATACTATATAGTATCAATATATCGATTCTTTATAAAAAAGTCAACCGAAACAGGCCGAACCAACTTTTTTCCATACTTTCCGTCAAAATTCCCGTGGCACAGCCACGAATCACATCTCCATCGGCTTATTCCCCACTTCGTCCAGATACGCATTCAAAAATTCCGCTGCAAGGCTGTTGGGACGGATGTTTTCTCTGGCTTCCTGTGGGGTGAACCACTTGCAGCGGTCCACTTCGTGGTTGATATGCAGCGCCTTTGCGGTTCTGACGAAAGCCGTAAAGTTGCACATCAGCGTGTTAGACGGCTCAAAAAACTTGGTACGGTTGAACCGGAGGTGCTCTACTTCCAACCCGGTTTCTTCCCGGACTTCCCGCACCACGGCGTGTTCTTCTGCCTCACCGCGGTTCACATATCCAGCCACCAGAATATAAGAGGGCTTGCCGTACTGCTGGATGAGCAGAATTTTCCCGGTTTCCTCATCCACAACAATCATGCTGACTGCCACATTGTACATCGGGAACCGGTATTGCTGGCATTTCGGGCAATAAGGCACAATGCCCTCTTCTTCCAGTTCTTTTTCAATCAATGCCGTACCGCATTCAAAGCAATGCTTCTGAATCATTTTTACACTCCAAACACTGTTTTCGTCAGCCGGATACCTGCTGCCGTCTTCATCGTATGTTCCATAAAGGTTCGGATTGCCTGCTGGTCGTACCCGCTTTCGGACGCATTGACGATATAATCTGCCTCAACCAGAATCTGATAGTCAATGCCGTCGATCTGCGCCGGACTATGGTGGTGCCCTACCAGATAGGCCACCCGGTCGATCTGTTCTGCTGTCATGCCGGTATCCGCCAAGAACTCCCGCACCAGCGGGGCACCCTCCTGCTCCTGATATTTACCATTGGTGTTGCCGTACTTTTTGCGGCAGAGCGGGCAGGCGATATCGTGGGTGATGGCCGCCACCTCCAGAATAAACTGCGTGTCTGCGTCCAGCCCCTCCAGCTCACCAATGGTTTTGGCATAGGTCCACACGCAGCTCAGGTGCGTGATGTCATGGATATTCCCTTCGGAAAAGGCGATCATCTTTTCCATGATCTGTGCAATGGTCATCATTTGTTTCACTCCCGTTTTTAATACTTAAATGTTCACCTTGATAAACGCGAATTTTACAGGGTATGAATGATATGAGAAGCAAGTTCTGCATTTTCTTTGTCTACAAAAATCTCTGTAATATACTGAGGCTTTATTCCAAAAGTCCCGATTTGTGCTCGCATCCGTGTTGCGTCAAAAACACTTCGCTGATTCACATCTTTGGTTTTGCAATAGCATTTGATTCCAGCCGCTGTCAAAGCATCTGTAATACGGTGGCAATAGGTTGAATCCGAAACCGTTGCTACCTGTGACTTGAAGAATCGTTCCAGCATGGTGAACCTCCTATGCAAAAAAGTTGGACGATGAGTACTTGATGAACCAACGTAGCAAATTCCGATTTATCAAATAAGAATTTCCGTCAATTTTTCTCTTGATGCGGCTCGCTTCTAAGAGTAGGAACGAACTGTTCTGTTGCCGGAGACGGACCATTCGGGTCGGTCTCCGGCAGTATTTTTGTTATCGCGTATTAAAAAACAGCCGGAACGACTTTCTGCTGCGCTACATCGATGATGCCGTATGTATTCAGTCTGAGTTTTGGAATGACCGGAAGGCTGACGAAGGCGAGGGTCATAAAGATGCCGATATCTTCCGCTACACCATGTGCCTTGAGGGCATCGTTCAGCGCCTGCATTTTCGCCGCAACGCTCTCTGCGCTTTCGGTGCTCATCAATCCGGCCACCGGAAGCGCAAGTTCTGCCACGACCTGTCCATCTGCCACAAACGCAAGTCCGCCTTTGTTTTTCCGCACAGTGTTGCCGGCCAGCATCATATCGGTATCGTTGTCCCCTGCCACGATCAGGTTATGGGAATCATGTGCGATGCTCGATGCAACGGCTCCGCATTTCAGGCTGAAGTTTCCTAAAAAGCCAATGCCCACATGGCCGGAGTGATGATGCCGCTCAAAAACGGCCAGTTTTACGATGTTGTGTTCCGGGTCCACACCGGGAGCTTTGCCCGGATGCCGTTGGAACGGGATGATTTTTTCCTCCGTAAGCAGCTCGCCCCGGTTCAGGCAGATGACACGCTCCTGCTCCCCGCTTTCCCGAAGTTCCAGGTCCTGCAGTGTGATCTCATCCAGATCAAAGGAATCCATAACGTGGGAAAATCTCACACGGTCGATGTCAAGCGGTGCGGGTTTCAGCGTTTTTCCGTGCTCGGCCACCAGCGTGCCATTCTTGTAAACCTGTTCGACCGTAAAGGATTCCAGATCAGGAACCACAACCAGATCTGCCCGGTACCCCGGTGCTACGGCACCGCGCTGCTTGAACCCAAAATACTGTGCCGGGACCAGCGTTGCCATTTTGACGGCCACTGCTGGGTCTGCGCCCAGCCGGATCGCTTTACGGATGTTGGAATCGATGTGGCCGCTGTCCAGCAGGTCACCGGGGTGCTTATCATCCGTCACCAGCATACAGCGGCTGCAATAGGGCTCCCGGAACAGCGGCATCAGGGCCTCCATATTTTTGGCAGCCGTTCCTTCCCGGATCATGATGTATTGTCCGCGCCGGAGTTTTTCCATGGCTTCCTCGATGTTGGAGCACTCGTGATCGGACTGAACGCCTGCCGCAATATAAGCATTCAGGTCCTTATCGCTCAAGAGCGGTGCATGGCCATCCACGATCTTTCCCGCTTCGGTGCAGTCGCGGATCTTCTGCAGGATCTTCGGGTCACAGCGCACCGTTCCGTAGGCATTCATCAGTTCCGCAAGCCCCAGCACACGGGGATCGCCGTAGTAAGGCCGGAGCTGTTCTGCGTTCAGCACCGCACCGGATTCATCCAGATCCGTGGCCGGAACACAGGAGGGCAGCATGAAATAAACCGAAAGGGTCAGATTTTTTGTCGTTTCCAGCATAAAATCCAAGCCTTCCAGCCCCGCAACGTTCGAGATCTCGTGTGGGTCTGTGACCACCGCAGTGGTACCGTGGGGCAGCACTGCCTGCTCGAAGGCCGGACCACAGAGCATGGAGCTTTCGATGTGGATATGCCCATCGATCAGGCCCGGGCAGACATATTTGCCGTGCAGATCAACTTCTTTCCGGCCATGATATGTGCCCACGCCCACGATCGAATTTCCGCTGATGGCAATGTCAGCGGTGTCGATCTCATCGGTAAACACATTGACGATTCTGGCATTTCTCAAAACCAGATCGGCCAGAGCATCTCCTCTGCCTGCCGAGATCCGGCGTTTCAGTTCATCGGACTGCATAGAAACATCTCCTCTCTCTGAAGTTCGATTTTCTCACCTGTGGATTGGTTCTGCCCTTATTCTACCACGCCTTGCCGCTGCGGAAAAGATGTCGGGAAACAAAAATGGCCCCGGAGGGCTTGTTACAGCTCTCCGGGGCCACCTTATGTGCGTTGTGCCTTGGCGCAGACCGTCAGCACTCCACTGCCACCTTGATCACGCCGTCCCGTTTCTTTTCAAACAGCTCGTAGCCCTCTGCGATCCGGCGCAGGGGGTAGGTGTGGGTGATGAGCGGTTCGGTATCGATCTTGCCTTCTGCGATGAGACGCAGCGTTTCTTCACAATCGCAGCCGTCCACGCCGCCGGTCTTAAAGGTGAGGTTTTTGCCGTACATTTCCGGCAGCGGCAGGGTCTGTGCCTTGTCGTACAGCGCCACCACCGTCACAACGGCGTTGGGCCGTGCACACTCCCACGCCAGCCGGAAGGTAGTGTCCGCCCCTGCCACTTCCAGCACCACATCTGCCCCGCCGTGGTCGCTGTTGGCGCGCACAAAGGCGGCGCAGTCCTCCGGCTGCACGGTGAGCACCTGCGGGTAGTGCCGACGGATGAACTGCAGGCGGCTTGCGTCCTTTTCACAGACGATGATGCGCTTGGGGCTGTGCAGCATGACGCACAGCAGCGTGCAGATGCCGGTCGGCCCTGCACCGAGGATCAGCACGGTATCCTCGGGGGTGATCTCCGAAATGCGTGCCGCCCAAAAGCCGGTGGCCAGCACATCGCCCACCAGCAGCGCCTGCCGATCGGTGACGCCGTCCGGGATCTTGTTCAGTCCCTGATCCGCAAAGGGCACCCGGACATACTCCGCCTGCCCGCCGTCGATGCGGCAGCCAAGAGCCCAGCCGCCGTCAGGATCCTCACAGTTGTTGACAAAGCCGTGCTGGCAGAAGAAGCATTCCCCGCAGAAGGTTTCCACGTTGACCGTGACCCGGTCCCCAGGCTTTACCTTTGTGACGCCGCTTCCTGCTTCCTCCACGATCCCTACCATCTCATGGCCCACGGTGATGCCGGGAACAGCCCTGGGAACGGAGCCGTGCTTGATGTGAAGATCACTGGTGCAGATGCTGGCCAGAGTGACCTTTACAATGGCATCCTTCGGATCCTTTAAAACAGGTCTTTCTTTTTCTTCTAAAATAAATTTTCCATGTTCTTTGTATGTGTATGCGAGCATGTCCATCCTCCTCAATAAAAATAAGCCGTATCTTCTGTTATTATAGGCGTTATAATAAGGAAAGTCAAAACCATCGTGAAGCACCCGGCCAGAGGATGGAAGGCTCCCGGAGGCAGAAAATCCGGTATAAAAGGCAGAAGCTCCGGTACAAGAAGCGGAAATTCCGGAGCAAAAGGAAAATCTCCGGTCTGTGAAACTTTCCCGGACGGCGGGGTGTCTAATGAATAGAAAACAAAATACAGAAAGGCACAAGACAATATGAACAGCTGTGAAAAAATAATTGAAGATGTGCTGACAGAAAACTATGGACAATTTTACCGTCTGGCATATGGATATGTCAGAAATGAGGAGGACGCCCTGGATATTGTCCAGGAAAGCGCCTATAAAGCCATAAAAGAGGCGGAAAAACTGAAAAATCCTGCATTTGCCAAGACCTGGATCTACCGGATCGTGATCAACACGGCCATCAGCCAGCTTCGGAAAAAGCGGGAAACGGTTTCTCTTGATGAGGCCGCCGAGATCGCTGTCAACGCATCCTATGGAAATGCAGATCTGCAGAAAGCCCTTTCGGGACTGACGGATGAACAGAAAACACTCATACGCCTTCGTTTCTTTGAAGATATGAAGCTGGAGGAGATCGCCATGGTCATGGATGAAAATCCCAATACCATCAAAAGCCGTCTCTACCGTACCTTGAAAGAGCTGCAAGTGAAAATGGCCTGAATATAGAGAGCAGGAGGGTAAAAATGGAAAAGAATTGTAAATATGAGGAAGAGGAACTTCTGGAAAAAGAGTTCCAAAGCCAGGTGATGAATATGAAACAGAAATATGGGGAGATTCCGGTTCCGGCCCATGCCAGAGACCGTATGCTGGCCGGTATCAGGCAGGCAAAAGAAGAAAAAGAAAGGTCTGTATCCAGGGTGATTTCCCTGGAGGACAGGAAAGGAAGAAAAAATATGAAAAATCATGTATGGATGAAGAGGACTGCTGTTGCGGCCGCCGCTGTTCTGGTGACCGTAGGCGCCCTGGCAAATATCAGTCCGGTAACGGCCAATGCCATGGAAAAGCTGCCGATCATCGGCACGCTGGCAAAGGTGATGACCTTCCGGACCTTTGAAGATGAGCAGGGGAATTTTAACAGTAAGATCGACATTCCCAAGATCGACAGTGAAAACGGGACCGAGATCGCGGCCAATCAGGAGATCGAGGAGTATGCAGAGTCTCTGATCGCCCAGTATGAGAAGGATCTGGAATCATCTGGCGGAGAAGGCCATTATTCCATGGAATCCAGCTATGATATCGTGTCCCAGAACGACCGGTACGTGAGCATCCGGATCAATACAACTCTGGTCATGGCCAGCGGGACCCAGTATGTGAAGGTGTTCACCATTGATAAGACAACCGGAAATACCGTGAGCCTTACGGATCTGACCGGAGGAAGCGGAGAAATGCTCACGAAGATCAGCGAAAATATCAAGGAGCAGATGCGGGCCCAGATGAAGGAGGATGAAAATATCGCATACTTCATCGATTCGGATATTCCGGAAATGGACTTTGCAGGCCTCACCGGAGAAGAAAGCTATTCCTTCAGCGACAGCGGGGAGCTGGTGATCTACTTTGACGAGTATGACGTGGCTCCTGGATATATGGGAGCTGTAAGCTTCACGATCCCTCTGGAAGTGACAGGACAGTTGTTCCAGTAAAAAAAGATCCTCTGCCAGCGGCCATCAGCCGTCCGGCAGGGGATCTTTTCATGCAATAGGAAGGTGCGTCCTATGAAATAAAAACGCTCCGCGGGGATCGCCATGGAGCGGAAGGAAATTTGTCCGCAGAAGCGGCTCGCCGCAGGCGGAGAAGCCTGAAAGCGGGCTTTTTTCTTGTATAGTCATGAAAATTATAAATGCTGTAATAATTCGATTAGTTCGCCGTCAGGTCCCTTAAAGAACAGATTCCGGATCCCGCCGAAAATGGGCATAGTCATGGGTTCTTCTGTGCGGAAGGAGGAAACTCCGGCAGCCTTTACATCGGCAAAGGCCGCGTCAATGTCGTCCACCTCAATGGCAATATGGGGGAACAGGCCTCCTTCGGCGGTCACAGGGCTGCCGTCGTGGGGCTCGATGATCTCCAGAAAAAAGCCGGGCATCCGCACCATGGTGATGTGGTTGGTGCCGGTCGGCTTTTCCACATCCGCATGGTCGGTGACAACGCCGCCCAGGGCTTCATAAAACGCTGTTGAGGTCTTCAGGTCTTTGGTGAACAGGGCGATGTGGGCAAGTCCAGTAAAGTGTTTCATACATGATACCTCCGTGTTTGAAATAATGAATGTTTAACTATTTTATGTATACAGTTTTTTTTGAAAAAATGTTTCAATTTCCGGATGAAGAAGGAAACGTTCCACGTTCCAGTCTCCGTTTTCCTGGAAGGTCACAAGCTGGTAGCCGGCCCGGTCATTATAGGCCAGGAAATGGCCGCAGTAATCGCAGCCGGTCTTTAAGGAGTCAGCCGTGAACTGGGGAACGCCGCAGACGGTTCCCGTATAGCTGCCGTGGACGTGGCCGTTGAACATGGCGGCGATGCGGCCGCTTTCCAGCAGCCGGAGGAGACGGGGATCTGCCGTAAGCCCCATGGGTCCGGCGGCCTTCAGGATGGGGTGGTGCATTAAAAGAATGGTTTCCGGCCCGTCAGACGATCCAGGCCCGCTTTTTCCCGCCGCTTCCATGGAATTTTCCAGAAAATCCATGGCTTCTTTGGTCAGTACCCCTTCCAGCCCCTTTTCAAAGGCACTGTCCAGGGAGACAAAAAGCCAGCCCTTGACGGATGCGGAGGCATAGTATGGCCCGCCTGAAGGGGTGAGCCCAAGAAAGCCTTCACGGAACGCGCCCCTTACATCATGGTTTCCCATGGCGCAGAGCACCGGGGTACCTGGAAGAGCGGAGGAAAGGGCGTCATGGAGATACCGGTAATGGCTGGACGTTCCTTCATGGGTCATATCTCCGGTGATCAGGACAATGTCCGGCTTTCTCTGCTTCAGGGTCTCCAGGCACTGGCCCAGGAGTTTTTCCACAAGCAGGCCCTTTTCCCGCAGCAATGTGGATATCTGGCTGTTTTCGTCTGGGTTATGGTGGATATCGCTTAAATGGGCGATGGTGATGGCGTTCATGGGCACCTCCCGTATGTTTTTCTTATGATCCTAGTATAATAGTGGAAGGAGAGAAACACAACCGGAAATTCGGCCGGCCCGGGCCGGGGAACCAAAGCCGCCGGGGCCGGGAACTGCCAGGGTCGCAGGCCCAGACCCGTTGGAGCGATCGGCTGAAGCCGTCCTGTGACCATCGTGGATGTCAGCCGCAACTGCCAAAACCGCCATCCGGTAACCGCCAAAGCCATCGGGGCCGTCGTCCTGTACGCTGCGGGCCGCCGTTACAAATTTACAACGGGAGGAATCTGTGTTATACTGGGCGTATTATGAGTAATTACATTGTATTTGATCTGGAATGGAACCAGAGCGCGGCAGGAAAGGAAACATCCCTGGATCATCTGCCGTTTGAGATTTTTGAGATCGGAGCTGTGAAGCTCAACGAAAAAATGGAGCAGGTATCCCAGTTCCACCGGCTGGTCCGCCCCTGCGTGTACCGGCAGCTGCATTATATCATTTCCGAGGTGACCCATGTTTCCATGGACGAGCTGGACAGGGACGGAAGGCCCTTTAAGGAGGTCATGGAGGAGTTCATGGAGTGGTGCGGGGAGGCGCCGGTCTTCTGTACCTGGGGGAGCATGGATCTGACAGAGCTGCAGAGGAATATGGTATACCATGGCATGGAGATCCCCTTTGCCAGTCCGCTGCTGTTTTACGACGTGCAGAAATTATACAGCCTTACTTTTTCTGACGGAAAGACAAGGGAGGCATTGGATGAAGCTGTGAAGCTTCTGAATATCCGGATGGACGCACCCTTTCACAGGGCTCTGGGCGATGCAGTCTACACAGGAAAGGTCATGGCGTGTCTGGACATGAAAGCGGTGGGGGATTATGTATCTGTGGATTATTACAGGATCCCCCGGTGTCCGGAGGAGGAAATTGTTTTGAATTTTCCGGATTATTCCAAATTTGTATCCAGAGGCTTTGCATCAAAGGAAGAGGCCATGAAGGATAAGAGGGTCACGGACATGGTATGTTATAAATGCCGGCGGATGCTTAGGAAAAAGATCCGCTGGTTTTCCTATGGACAGAGATTCTACCTTTGTCTGGCCGCGTGCCCGGAGCATGGGCTTATGAAGGGGAAGATCCGGATGAAAAAGGCTGAGGATGGTTCGATCTTTGTGGTGAAGACCCAGAAGCTGGTGGGAGAAGAGGGCGCAGAGTTTGTGGCGCGGAAGAAGGAAGAGGCCAGAGTCCGCCGGGCAGAGCGGCTGAAAACAAAAAAACATGGGAAATGATCAATGGGGCGCTTAAAAGGCGCCCCATCTGCGTATTATTTTTTCCACCGGTCCCGGAGGCCCGGCTTTTTTATCTGGCTTTTAGAGCGGAGATGCTCCTCCATGATCTGGTCAAATTCCTTGGTGGAGTAGCCCCATTTCTTCAGCCGTTTTTCACGGCGCTGCTGGCGGAGGATCCGCTCGGCCCGCTCCTTGTGGGCCCGGTAGGTGAGGAATCCGAAGATGGACGCCCCGATGACGGCGATCACAGCCAGGACAGAGATCCCCTTAATGAGGATGGAAACCATAGGAGAGCGGTCCTTTTTTTCCGGAGCTTTGCTGCCAGTCGTTTCCGGCTTTTCGTCCTTTTCCTGGACGCCGGATCCGTCTTCATCTGCCCTGGAGCTCTCCGGGGTATCGGCCTGCTCCGTCTCTCCGGTCTCCAGCCCGGAATCTGCCTTGGCCGTTTCGTTTACGGCCCCGGTGCTTTCTGCAAGCTCTGCCAGCATAGATGGATCTGGTGTATAGGCAGGGACATTGACGGCCTCCAGATAGGCATGTCCCACATTTCTGTCTCCATACGTATAATCGATCCGTGCCACGGCAGATGATGGAGCTGCTTCCTCCAGAGTATAGCTTAAGGAAGAGGATACATCAGAAAAATCCCCTTCCGAGGGAAGGGTAACGGCGCTGTTTTTTCCAACAGAAAGCCGTATGGAGCCGCCCAGATGGATCCCGCCGATGGCCAGGTCGTTTTCGATGTCCTGATAGACGCTGTCCTGGCCTGCAACGGACACGGACTTGAAATTCCGGAAACCAAAGTCAAAAAGCGCCTTCGTATCGGAGTAATGAGTCTGATGGCCGTTTAAGACCACAGCGATCAGTTTCAGCCCATCCCGCTCTGCACAGGTCACCAAGGTGTTTCCTGCAAGAGAGGTGTAGCCCGTTTTTCCGCCGATGACCCCGTCATAATAGAGGGAATCATTTTTTTTCAGCATCCGGTGGTGGGCGTAGTAGCGCCAGCCATCGGGATACTGCTTTAATTTCCCGGCCGGAACGTCGTAATAGGTGGTGGAATCGATCTCTACAAAGGTGGGATTGGAAAAAGCCGCCTGGGAGATCAGGGCCATGTCGTAGGCGCTGGTATAGTGGTTTTCATCATTGAGGCCGCTGGGATTGGCAAAATTTGAACTGGTACAGCCCAGAGACCGGGCCTTTTCATTCATTAGCTCCGCAAAGGCATCGATGCTGCCGGAGCAGTGCTCCGCCAGAGCGTTTGCCACCTCGTTGGCTGACTGGAGAAGAAGGGCGTAGAGGCATTCCCGGACCGAAAGCTGGTCTCCGGCCCGTGCCCCAAGGATCGAAGCTCCAGGTTCCAGGGTGTTGACGGCCTCATTGGAAAACGTTACAGTCTCGTCCAGATCACAGTTTTCAAGGATGACAAGAGCTGTCAGGATCTTGGTGATACTGGCGGGGTAATAGGCCTCCCGGGAGGTTTTTTCATAGAGGATCGCGCCGGAACCGGCGTCCATAAGGATCCCGCCGTCGGCGGAGATGGATACGTCTGTGGGCCAGTCTGCCGCAGCGAAGGCTGCGGAAACTGGAAAAAGCCCTGTCATAAGGGCTATGCACAGAAAGAAGCAGAGTATTTTTTTCTTATATTTCATAAATAAACAGTCCCCATTTTGTCGCTTTAGGGTCATTATATAAGAAATCAAAACACAAGTAAAGGATTAATTTCCCCCTTTTTCCGCGGCTTTCCGCCCCTTGAGCCAAAGGAACAGGCAGGCTCCGAAGAAAATGGTCACGAATATGGCAAAAACAATGGC
>ENA-OPBS01000925-OPBS01000925.1-human-gut-metagenome-genome-assembly--contig:-NODE-925-length-23820-cov-3.691605_pt1 | contig 23820 bp, 21 predicted proteins | sample MGYA00241074_ERZ501463 | MGnify/ENA primary metagenome ERZ501463 (study PRJEB25962, sample SAMEA2042578) | human gut metagenome | biome: human gut; feature: human-associated habitat; material: faeces...
GACATTCATGATTTACCAGGTAGCCGGTTCCAATGCTACGGAAGTCAACGAACGTATTGCCGCCGAATTGGAAAAGATGAAAGAAGAATTGCCTACAGGTATGGAATTCATCACGATGATGAGCTCCAACGACTTCTTATTTGCTTCTATTTATAATGTAGTCGAAACACTGATCGTGGCGATCATCCTCGTAATCCTCGTGGTGTATTTCTTCCTTCAGGACTTCAAGAGTACGCTGATCCCGTCTATTTCAATCATCGTTTCGTTGATCGGTACATTCGCCTGTCTGACCGCAGCCGGATTCACGATCAACATTCTGACCCTGTTTGCCCTGGTGCTTGCCATCGGTACGGTAGTGGATGACGCGATCGTAGTGGTAGAAGCCGTACAGGCGAAATTCGATGCGGGTTACACCTCGTCCTATCAAGCAACGAAAGATGCGATGGGTGACGTGACGATGGCCGTTATCTCTTGTACCTGTGTGTTCATGGCCGTGTTCATACCGGTAACTTTCATGGGCGGTACTTCTGGTATTTTCTACACACAATTCGGTGTGACGATGGCAACCTCCGTAGGTCTTTCCATGATCTGTGCATTGACGCTCTGCCCCGCCTTGTGTGCTATGATGATGCGCCCGAGCGATGGAAACAAGAGTGCCAAAAGTTTCAACGGACGTGTACGTGCAGCCTACAATGCCTCTTTCAATGCCGTGTTGGGCAAATACAAAAAAGGCGTCATGTTCTTTATTCACCACCGCTGGATGGTATGGGCCGGAACGATCGCATCCATTATTCTGCTGGGATGGCTTATCAGCAATACCAAAACAGGTCTTGTCCCGCAAGAAGACCAAGGGACCATCATGGCAAACGTGGCCATTGCTCCGGGTAGCACATTGGAAGAAACGGGCAAGGTGCTGGACAAAGTAGAGAATATCCTGAAGAACACGCCCGAAGTAGAACACTACGCCCGCGTAGCTGGCTACGGCTTCCTGGCTGGTCAAGGTACTTCCTACGGTATGGCAATCATCCGTTTGAAAAACTGGGATGAAAGAAAAGGGGCCGAACATGTTTCCGACGCAGTAGTAGCCCGCCTAAACGCACAATTCGCCCAAATCAAAGAAGCGCAGATATTCTGCTTCCAGCCGGGTATGATTCCGGGCTACGGTCTGGGTAACTCTATCGAGTTGAACTTGCAGGACCGTACAGGTGGAGATATGAGCACTTTCTACGGCAACGCCATGCAGTATATCGGAGCTTTAAACCAGCGCCCAGAAGTTGCAATGGCTTATACTTCTTATGCAATGAACTTCCCGCAGATATCGGTCGATGTGGATGCAGCCAAATGTAAACGGGCAGGCATTTCACCTTCGATGGTTCTCGACGTATTGGGTAGCTATTGTGGTGGTGCATACGTTTCCAACTACAACCAATTCGGGAAAGTATACCGTGTGATGTCACAAGCCTCACCTGAATATCGTCTTGACGAACAAGCCCTGAACAACATGTTCGTCCGCAACGGGACGGAAATGGCTCCGCTCAGCCAGTTCGTAACCCTGAAACGGGTACTCGGACCTGAAGTATCCAATCGTTTCAACCTCTTTAGCTGTATCACGGTCAATGTGAACCCGGCACCGGGATATTCCACGGGTGAAGTACAACAGGCCATCGAGGAAGTGGCTGCCCAAATGCTGCCGACAGGATACGGGTACGAATATGGCGGTATGGCACGTGAAGAGGCCAATACGGGAGGCTCGCAGACACTCTTTATCTATGCGGTCTGTATCTTGCTTATCTACTTGATTCTGGCTTGTCTGTACGAAAGTTTTCTTGTGCCCTGGGCCGTTATCCTGTCTGTTCCGTTCGGTTTGATGGGTTCATTCCTGTTTGCCAAACTGTTTGGATTGGAAAATAACATCTACTTGCAGACCGGTGTAATCATGTTGATCGGACTTTTGGCCAAGACGGCAATTTTGATTACTGAGTTCGCCATCGAACGCCGTCGTAAAGGGATGGGGATCGTCGAATCGGCTTATTCGGCCGCACAAGCCCGTTTACGTCCGATTTTGATGACCGTACTTACGATGATCTTCGGTATGCTTCCGCTTATGTTCGCATCCGGAGCCGGAGCCAACGGTAACAGTTCATTAGGAACAGGTGTTGTCGGCGGTATGGCGGTCGGGACATTGGCATTACTGTTCGTCGTGCCGGTATTCTACATCATTTTCGAATACATGCAAGAAAAAATCCGTCCGCCGATGGAAGTTGAAACCGATATGCAAGTTGCGTTGGAAAAGCAAAAGAGCCAAACCGAACGTGACGGTTTAAACAATGAAAATAAATAAGGTATGAAGAAAATAATCGTATTAACAACCGCAACCGCCCTGTTGAGCAGTTGCGGCATATACACCAAATATCAACCGGCCGAGACGACTCCGGACAACCTGTACGGAGAAGAGGTGGCTGTCGATGATACGACCAACTTCGGTAATGTGAACTGGCGGGAACTTTTTACGGACCCGCAGTTACAGGCTCTTATCGAACAAGGGTTACAAAACAACACCGATCTCCGGTCCGCCCAATTGCAGATCGAGGAAGCGGAAGCGGCGTTAATGTCGGCAAAACTTGCTTTCCTTCCTTCGTTCGCACTTTCCCCGCAAGGAACGATCAGCAGTTTCGACGGTGGGAAAGCGACAAAGACATACACGCTGCCAGTCACAGCCAGTTGGGAACTGGACATCTTCGGACGTCTGCGCAATGCCAAGCAACAGGCCAAAGCACTGTATGCCCAAAGCAAGGACTACCAGCAGGCTGTGCGTACCCAGTTGATCGCCGGGATCGCCAACGTATACTATACATTGTTGATGTTAGATGAACAGTTAGCCATTTCGCAACAGACAGAAGAAGCCTGGAAAGAGACGGTGGCTTCTACCCGTGCATTGATGGATGCCGGATTAGCTAACGAGGCGGCCACTTCCCAAATGGAAGCGGCTTACTACAGCGTACAGACTTCCATTCTTGACTTGAAAGAGCAGATCAACCAAGTCGAAAATAGTCTCGCCCTATTGCTCGCTGAGACACCGCGCCGCTACGAACGTGGAAAGCTGGCCGACCAGCGGCTCCCGGAAGACGTAGCAGTCGGCGTACCGATGCAAATGTTATCGAACCGTCCCGATGTACGTGCTGCCGAACGTTCGCTGGAACAAGCATTTTACGCGACCAACCAGGCTCGTGCCGCTTTCTATCCTTCCATCGTACTGAGTGGAAGTGCCGGATGGACCAACTCGGCAGGGAGTATGATCGTCAATCCAGGCAAATTCCTGGCTTCGGCAGTCGGCTCACTCACACAACCGTTGTTCAATAAAGGACAGATCATGGCCCAATACCGCATCGCCAAAGCACAGCAGGAAGAAGCAAGCCTGTCTTTCCGGCAAGCCTTGCTGAATGCCGGCAGCGAAGTCAACGACGCTTTAGTCGCCTGCCAGACAAGCAAGGCCAAGACCCTTTTGTTCGAAAAGCAAATCCAATCCTTGGAAAAAGCATTGGAAAGCACCTCGTTGCTGATGGAACATGGTACGACGACCTATCTGGAAGTGCTGACCGCCCGCCAGTCCTTGTTGAGTGCACAGCTGTCACAAACAGCTAACCGGTTCACCGAGATACAAAGCGTGATCAACCTTTATCAAGCTTTAGGCGGCGGTAGAGAATAAGAAAACATTTTTTATCCATAAAAGCCAAAAACCTTCTAAACCGGACCTTTTACCTATTCCATAGGACCTGTTTCAGAAAAAGTATCCAAACTTCAACGAAACAGGTCCTTTTTTATCAAATGAAAAATAAGCGGAGCCATGACATTGTCTATTCATTTTTTTATACTTTTGTGGGCATAAGACAGAATATACACAACAATGAAAAGTAAAAGTTATTGTTCAATTATTAGCTAATACACCGTATTTTCACGTGAACAAAACATCAATAATCTACTAATAGCCATCCATTTAATTATACAATTAAAATCTTTCAGCTAATTAAATAATCCAAACACGTACATATAAAATATCTTTTTGACGTACTTTTGTGTACTATTTTTTTTACAAATGTTTTACAGCGCACGATTATGGCTACATTCAAATTTTTGGTACTCCCGCATCAACGGAAAGAAGATGGTACATATAACGTAAAAATCCGTATTACACAGAAAGGCAAGTCCAAATACATCAAGACCAGCCACAACGTATCAGCTTCAGATATTATAAAAAAGAAAGACAACGGAAAAGAAAAAATCAAGATCAAGAATCAAGCCGTAATCGACCTAATGGAAGAGATGATATTAGGATTTAAGAAAAAATTGACATCCGCAGGTGTTGAAGCAGAACACTGGGATGTTGATCGAATTGTGGAGTATTTGACTACAGAGGAAAAGAATTTCAGTCTGAATTTCATTTCCTATGGACGAAAAATAGCGGATGATCTTGAGCAAGATGGAAGGTTGGGTACGGCAAAGAACTATCGGATAGCCATAAATGCGCTTGTCAGGTTTATCGGAAAAGAAGAACTCGACATAAACCTTATTACAGCATCTTTTATGAGGGCGTTTGAGAAGTTTCTGAAAAACGAACCTTCTTTTAAGGGGTGTCGCGATGGTGGATCAAAACCTACTGATAAGCCTAAAGGTAAACGGAGCATATCTCTTTACACATCACAAATCAAAACACTACACAACCTCGCTAAAAATGAATATAATGACGAGGACAGAGGAATCATACGCATCCCATTTTCCCCGTTCTCAAAATACAAAATCGCACCAGTTCCCAAAAGTGAGCATCGAACATTGTCTATAGACCAAGTGCAGCAAATAATAGATCTTCCGTATAAACAAAATGCTCGCAATGGAGGTCAGCCTGTTTTCAATTTAGCGAAAGACCTATTTATCTTATCATTTGCGATGATGGGCATGAATAGTGCTGATTTCTATAATGCTCCTACCGCCGAAAACGAAATTATTACCTATCAAAGGACTAAGACACGCACAAGGCGTGAAGATAAGGCAGAAATGAAGGTCAGGATTGAACCGGAAATAAAAAGCCTGTTTGAGAAATACTCCGACCCATCTGGAGAGAAAGTCTTTATTTTTCATAAGTGGTATAGAAGTTCAGAGAATTTCAATAAATCAATAAATAAAGGATTAGATGAGATAGGAAAAATAATAGAGGTTCCAGATCTGAATTATTATTATGCCCGCCATACGATGGCAACGTTAGCAGCAAATAAGGCTGGAATTGATATTGCCAGAGTTGATGAAATGCTAAACCACTCCGATTCAACTTTAAAGCTGGCTCGTGTGTATATCGAACGGGACTACAGTGTGCTTTGGGAAGCCAACAGGAAGTTGTTATCCTTGTTTAAATGGGATGGCCTAAAATAAATCAGATCGATCAATTAGGCTTATCCGAAAAAGCTAAACGTATCTTTGCTTGGAAATTTTTTGCAGGAGAGTCTTTTGCTGATTGGCCAGGACCAGAAAATAGGAAAGAATTGTATGAAACCTATAAAAGTGTTTTCAACGCGGTGATGGATAAGAAGGATGGGAGACTGCTGTTTTGAAATAAATTGGTGTGCACGAACAAAATTCGAGCACACCATTGTATCAAAATTAATCAAACTTTTAGACCTATACTCTTTAAAGAATCTGCTAAAATCGTCAACTCCCAAACAAATATATTACCAACCCACTAACCTTAACAATAAATCCCTTAATATTACCACATAAGCAACTGTACAACCTAGTAAAATATAAGAACGCGGATGTTTCAATAATTCATGTTTAGGAGTCGAGATAAAAAATATTGCATTGACAAACAACAATAGTATAATACCAAATACAGCCGTATTTTTTAGCATATCTTTTGCAGTCATCTCTGTTTTACTCGAAAAAAGATTTACACACGTAAATAAAAATGTAATTATAGCTGTAAAAGCACCAATAATTTCAATATAACGCTTCTCAGTTCGATTCATCTGTTCCTTCAGCTTTTCAATAGATTCTTTTTCCTTTACAAAAAAGCTTTTGCTGTTAAACCATCAAATGATCTTTTATGTTTCTCCAATATATCATAATGTTTTTTGTACTCTAAAGGTTTTGAAAAAGAGGATGCAACAAAAATAGGGATAGACAAATCAGGACAAAAAGTACAGCATTCTGCATAAACCATTTGAAAAGGATAATAACTATGTTTTCGACACCAATCCAAAGCAAAAGAACATTTCTTTAGGCATTCTGACAATAAATTTAACTTCTTTGTTACCAATTCGCGTCTAATAGAAATTTCTTCCCTATCCATGCATTCAGAAAGATCCTTAATAATAAATTCTGTAGCTTTTTGATAAGGATAAAAATTGTAAATTGATGTTTCATTTTGAATATTCTCAATTTTTTTTAAATCTTTCTCCAATTCTTCATAACCATAATTTCCATGAGATAAAAGAAATGAAAAACGACAATTCTGCAAATAATTCCTGAGAGTATATATAGCATGTTCATCAAAAGGTCTTCTTTTCCCTTTACGAGTCAATTTAGAATACACACCGTTGAATTGGCGAACTAGATTATTCACCTGCTGATGATTACCACTCTCTTTTTGATAATATTTCATCAACAATATAAATTCTGATAACTTATTATTGATTGTATCATTACAATTGTTCTGCCACTGTCTTACCAAAGAATGATCATATTCATTGCTATTCAACACAAAAAAATTATCATATAACGGTCTTAAAAAACCAACATCTATATCTTCATTTTTAACTCTGATCAGCTTAGATTTATTCCTATATTCAGATGCACCAAAAACACAAATATGTTTTTTTAACAAAAACGAACACTTGTAAAATAAAGTCATATAGACAGCTTGGATATTTTTATCACCATCATTTTTCCTCTTCTTTTCTAAATTGTTACGTAAAAATATAAGATCACTTATTAAAGATCGATCATTAGATAATAAGTGATCCATTTGACAAGAAGGTACAACATACTTAATAAAATCAGATAAAACACTTTCTATATAATCACCATCAGGTCCTTCTAAATCATTAAATAGTATATTATGATCAATACAATCAGTTTTATCAGCAACAAATGACAATAACCCTAAATAATAACTTATACAAACAAGTATTTCTTTATCCAAGGACTCATACATTCTAATGATACGTTCTCTGAATTTTCTTTTATAATCATGAGAATATTCATTAGTTAATATTTTTTCTAATTCATCACAAACATTTTCCACCTTCTCTTTAGATGACACATATTCACCAGAAAGAGCTGATTTACTTAAGTATATAAAGCAATTCTTCTGAAATTGCTTTATTTTCATTGAAGCCATAGTATAACTATTTTCAACATCTGCATCTTCCCATGAAAACTTATCAATCCACTCTACAGGGAAATTATCTTTATAGAGTTTTAAGCATTCTTCTAATAAAAACATGGACAACGTTATTGAAAAGATTTATTTTCTGATTGCATTAAAAACTTGTTCATCTTCGCACTTCCTTTCCCTAATAAAGAGGCTATTTCCATTGCAACACTCCAAGACTCACGAGTATGAGACAACTCGACCAACTGAAATGGCGTATATAAGATTATTGAAGGATTTCTCTCTCTTAGAATTTTTATCGAATGTTGTATTTGCTCTTTTACATCTCGATCAATAGCATCAAACGTTGAATCCTCCACTTCACATTTCTGCAAAGGACACCTATCACTAAAATCAAAAATAGACATTGTATTCTCAACCATTGCATTATAAACATCACTTTCTACTGGTCCATTGCCCATTGCATAGAAATTGTCAAAAATAGACAACAACCCCTCATTTGATTCTGAAGCTTCAACTGTTGCTACAAAGAAAAGTAACTTTAGAGATTTCAATCTAGTAAATGAATTCAATGGATTTTGAGAAGGACGTAGATCCCTATACCATTCCATCAACTGAAATAGCATATATTCAAAACAAAATATTTTGTAATCCATATTCATTGCATTTTTGGCACAAAAGTAAACATTCATTAGAAATGAAAATAAAAAAAACAAAGATTTTACCAACTTCTGTTGTAAAACATTATTCATTCCTAACAATACTAGAGACTCATATCTTTAAAACAGATGTAACTTTGAGATTGTTAGAAAAACCGCCCCACCCTCACAGGCTAGACGGCTACATTACTAACCTTAAATACTAATATTATAAAAATCTACCAAATTCGATAATACCCCCCAATCCCGACATACGGAGATAGTCCATGTCGGCCAACACCATACCCGCCAATCAATCCTATTCCGAACCTGCGTAGCTGAACTGTCTTCTTAATCTGTTCAGTCCTCCGATATACCTCTATATAATCAAGATTTGGCTTATAGCCGGATATAGACAACCGATAATCGTCTGTCTCGTATTCCTTGCTGGTAATTGGAACATTTACATATATAGTGTCTCTTACCGTATCGCCTCCTTGCGTGATATATACCGGGAACGGTTCAGGTATCGTTTGAATCAATGTCTCATATACCGGATATGGGATGCTATCTCTTATAGTATCAACATGGATGAATGTATCGGTTTTATTAATAAGACCGACTTCTGCATTCTTTGTGTGCCGACCAGCCAGGAAGCAAAGAAGGCAGAAAGCTAAAACAACTATGATATGCCAAGCTTTCATGACTGCACAATTATCGGTTTCAAAAATGATTTGTATTCTTCCCTGACATCGAAACAAGGACATAACTTGATCCATTCGAACGGTTCCACAATGCCATTATCATTCAGGTCTCGGGACGTATCCCGATGACCGAGAAGTTCTGCAATCTCATATTCTCTCGTCAACTTGTTAATTAGGCCGTCCATTGCCGTCTTTTGCGCCGGAGTCCGGGTATCAGCCGGTTTTCCGGAAGTGTCCAGTCCACCAATATAGCAAATCCCGACGCTATGATCATTGTAACCGATACAATGAGCCCCAGCTATCGCGAGTGGCCGACCGGCTTCTATGGTTCCGTCCAAGTCGATTACATAGTTATAACCAATTTGGCTGAAACCGCGTGCACGGTGCATACGATCAATATCCTTAGCTTTGATATCCTGCCCGGCACGTGTGGCCGAACAATGGATAATGATTGAATCTATCTTTTTCATTTTTATCCTCCTATATTAATACCCATTCTGCGGTTCACGATCACCGCATTTCTTTCTCTCACATCTCTTCAGTGCAAGTTCAAGCTTGACATCCGAATAGCTCTCTTTCAAAGTAAAAAGCTCATCCTGTACCTGTCGAAGCCTTCCGGTTTGTTCTACAAAACGTTCTTCTTTTTCTGATAGCTGTTTCTGCAGGAACTCGTTATACTCACGTAAAGCCTTGAACTCCTCCACATCGGCATGGGCGTCCTCAATACGGGCGTTTGTCTTCCGGTTCGTATAGAAGCTAATCCCCCATTTTATCGCCTCGAATCCTCCCAATGTCCCGATTATTGTTAGTATATCGGTTAATTCTACATTCACTTTACACCTCCTTCCGTTTTTATTTGATCATCTTTGTTACGAGTTTTTTCATTGCCATAAGGCAGTGTTTGTTATTTCTCCGCCTCCGGTCTGTGATAGATGGGAGGCGGATTTTTATATTATTCGCCCGGTTGCTCCTCTTTTAGCGGTTCATCCAAAATTTTGACATACGTCGGCATCGTGAACTCAGAGAACATGCCGTTGCGATCTATGAAGTCAACACGTTGTTTGAGGTATTGAAGTTCTTCATCAGTCAAAGCTATATCTGTTGTTTCCGTTATGGCCGCTGCATCAGTAAATCCGATGTTGATTTGACCACTCCCCATATCCTTGATAACGATACGCTTCTGATCAACCTCCGAGATCGCTATCTTACTGTCTATCGATACTTTCAGTTCCATGTTTTTTCTCGTGTCAAACTGTGGTAACACGGTGTTGAGTATTAATACTCTGTCTTTCAATGTTAAATTCATCTTCTTATTCTATATATAATAAACCTGTTGCACTATCCCATTTTACATTATATTTTGTTCCAGATGTATCTAAATCATTAATCTGGGTTAACGTTGGTAAGAAACTTGCTTTTACACAAGTCCTAAATACCCATGAGGCATCAGATTTAAAATGTCTGACAAAAAAACTTATTTCCCGATAAGCCGTTGCATCAGGATTGTATTTCATTACAATAAATTTTCCGATATTACCTAAAATACCTTGATAAGTTCTTTGAATTTCCATACCTTGAGCTTCTCTTGCTGCAAACAGATTAACATAGTTATTATTCCACGATTTGTCGGTTAAATAAATGCTTGAAAAATTAGATGTGCCTCCATTGAGACTTATAGCATTTAACATTCTAACATTAACATCTCCACTTTGGTCAACTCTAAAATCTGCACTTTCTGGAACTAAACCTCCAGCCCAAAATCTTATAGAACTATTAGATGTGCCATATCCTGTAATCCCAGCTTGTCCATTTCTTAGTAAAATGGCATCATTTGCTGTAATAGTCCCATTTGAAATCACGTTACCTGAGCTATCAACGCTAAATGTCGGATCAGTGGGTGGTTGCCCTTTCGCCCCGGCTGTTCCTCCCGACCAAATACGGATTGTACCAGACGCCGACATTCCACCTGTGCTTCCAAAAGCGATCGCACCCGTAGTTATGAGTCCGCCATTGATCTCCGTTATTGTATTGTCATATTTTGAGGCAAGAACCCATTTAGAACCGCTATATCTATAGATATTCTCCCCATCCACCCATAAGTCATTTGTCCGCATCCCCGATGCTGGAGCCGTCGTTTGATAAAATACCCTTGCCTTGTTATTTGCAGTCAATTGGGCGTTGTTGGCTGCATTTGACGCATTCTCTGCATCCGTCAGGGCATCATTTACCCCATCATACAACGGTTGAAGGTTAGGACGGTCGGAAATGTTATTATAACCGGATGTTCCGGATTTGAATACCATCTTCCCGCCAAACTCTCCGATCCCCAGGTTGAAATAGCACTTTCCATCTGTCGATACTATGCGATCCACCGTGATTCGGCCGGGCAATATCTCCGTGAAGCCGTAGCAGGTCACAAACGACCGTACACCGTCGGCTTGACTACCTAATAAACCGACCAGAAAGTAATAATCGCTGCCTTCGTCCATGTCGTGCGGTTCTTCGGACAAGATAAACTCGCCGGCCTCAGAAGACTTGCCACATTTGGCGTACAGGTAGAGCTTCCCGAAGTCGCCCAGCGGCGGACTGGTGTAGGCAGGTAGATCCCAGAACTTATATTCAGAAACGGCATGGCTGCCTTTTATTTCCGAGATGCCGATCGTCATGTGTTGAAGGATCGCTTTCGGGGCGGTGAACAGTTCGGTCGCATCGTCATAGACAAAGTCCGGATCGACTTTCCGGGGATTGGTCTTGCTGTCCACGAAGCGGAATTGCAGGTTTTCATGTCCGACCAAAAGGGACATGGTGCGCACCCAGACTGGATCGATCCCCTTGGTGTAATCTTTAAACGCCTTTTCCAACATCTCCTGTGCTTCAATCGCATCACGTAAACGACGCTTGGTGTAGTGCATCGCATCGCTGTGGCGGTCGTTATTGATCACCTCGTTGCTTTCGATCTTCGACAGATCCGAGGAGACAAAGCCACCGACCGGCACATTGCTTAGTTCCAGTCCGGGGCTGTAGGGTCTATTTATATAGTCTTTTACGGCCGTGATGCGGATACGCACTCCCTCGGGCTGAAACTGCGGGTCGTCAAACAGGATGTAACCACCTGGCACCAACCGTCCACCCACCTCCAGCCACTGCGATTTCGCCCAAATGCCGTCCAGCTCACCGGTAAAGGCAAAAGATTCCTCTTCCTTGTTGTACAGGCTTCGGGCTGCATCACGAAACATATCCCATGACGCACCCGTCTGTGTGGTATCGTTGCAGACGTATGCCTGCGGCAGCGAAATGTTGAAGACCGCGTATGTATCACCTACAGCCGGACAGCGGTTCGGGTTCGGTATCGTGCCCCCTTCTTTCTCGACAGGCACCAACTTAAACCGTCGGGCTGCATGGTCGTAACCGGTCAAAGCGTCAGATGTCTGCTCGAGGTCAAATTCTTCTCCAGTCATCACACCCGACTGGAAGATAATCGTTGCAGTTTCGCCCGGTATTCGGCATTTGGAATAGTCTAAATCTTCCGGAATCGTGTTATCGATGATATCATAGAGATGCTTTTCGGCATCCACCACAACCACCTCGGACACCGTGCCCACCCGTGAGGGGTAGATGTGCGAACAGTCCAAGCTGTCCTCATTGTTATTGGCCAAAGCCCGGTCGGCTCGTGTAATGAACATGCCATCCTTGTCGGTTTTATAGCGTCTGCCTTCGTATTCCAATTCCTGGGATTTTGGCAGCAGCAGACAGGAAGCTCCATAGGCGGTGCGGTCGATGTTGCGCTCGCCACCCTGCACATAGAGGATGGAGGTGGGTGGTTTTTCGCCCTGCAGCTTACGGCCGACACCGGTTTTGAAGCCATTCCCACGGCCGTAGGAAAGAGGCAGAGGATCGTCCTTGAACTTCTCTACCTTGCCGAAATTGATAGTCTTGCTGACGATTTCGAATTCTGTTCCCCACTCATCCGCAAAGCGGTTAAGTGCATCCAAACAAAACTCATGGCTAAAGGCCAAGGTCTTTTCCGGTGCATCGATACAGGTCCCAATAGACCATCCTCCAACTCCCGATTGGTTCATATTATCAATCAAAAGCTCCAGAAAGAAGCGGGGTTTTCCGGTAAGTTGGAATTTCAGCTTTCGGGGGATGGCTGACAGGTGCTTGTATTTGATGGTACCCAACAGTTCCCAATAGCCGCCAAAGGTGGCACTGTAATCGAGATTGCGAGTGCCATGCTTTGTCAGATCCTCCGGTCTCCAGAGCGTATATCGCTGACCTTGATAGTCAACATAGCTGTAGACAGGTATTTCTACATGTTCTGTCAACGAGAACACAAGATTGACCTTGTCGCCCTGCCGGATGGCCCGATAGCGATAACTGGCATCATCGACTGGTATATCGAGAAGTATTTTCCCTGTCTTTTCAAAAATGATCATAGCTCATTTAATTAATTGCTTAACTTTGTTTCCGGAGACCGTCGGTCCCCTAATTTTCTTTTTTTTACAGCCTCCAATCTGTGATAGCCTGGAGGCTGTTTTATTATTCTTTCGCCACCGAACATTTTATATCTCCATTTGTTTTAAAAGAAAATACCCAACCTGGGGTTGGCGATTATCAATAATTTTTTCTGAATATACATTTGCTGTCTTTCTGCTGTGACAGCCCAAAGACAGTGTCACTAATTTATTAATACGGCCTTGCAGGCGGAGTGAAGTTTGATGTCCAACGGGCAATATTACTGATGCGAAACTCGTCAATCATACCGTTCAGATACAATCCATAATCCCGATATTTTCCGATCATTAAAGAACTATAGTACCCTGAAACCATCGTTGATGTGAAACCAGACGCATACACTCCATTTACATACACTTTCCAATATCGAGATTGTGACCTGACGATCGCAAGATGAACCCACTGATCCCGTGGCATCGTAAAATAGCATATTGCATCCCCTCGGGTTCCACCATACTGCAATCCAAAGAAAATGCGTCCGTCAGATTCCTCCATTATATCAAAGCTGTAACTTCCACCACCATTGCCTTTTGACATTATACCGTTTCTCACACCACTTTTCAGTTTAATCCAAAAATCGACGGTATAGTTTGGATATAGGGACTCGTTTATGGCATTCGTTCCACTTATCTTTACATACCCGTTTCCTGAAAACGAAACGCAATTCTTGAATTTTCCCACTACATAGGACATATTACTACCAACATAAGGCTTGCCTGAGGCTTCATCTTTCAATGATCCATCAAAATGTAGCAACAGCAAAGTATTCCTGTCTACTTTCTTCCGTCCCATCATCGATCTTATCATACCAACCTCCTTTCCGCCGAAAGTCGGTCAGATACTTTAGTTAAGAGGTGTTTACCCCCCCCCGTTAACATTTGTAAACAATTATTTCTCATGACTTTATCTCCTATTTTTTAGTCGTTAATATCCTGTTTCATCTTTTTCAACGGCAGATCATTCTTCGTAAGCCCAATAGCGGATCAGGACAGTGCCATCACCGCCGTTACCGTAAGTACCACAACCGCCACCACCGTAACCGCCACTTTTTCTATTGCCATTTCCAGTTCCGCATCCTTTGTCGTAATCGGATTCTCCACCCATGCCCCCATTTATATTTCTGTCTGAACCACCACCTCCGGCATTTCGTTTCCCAGTAGGTTCGCCAAAATCGCGGGTTGTATGCCTTTGACCCTTTCCTCCGCCATATAGGGAACCAGATGGATAGAGAGAGCCATTTTCATTGCGGCTGCCGATTCCGTTAGATCCATCAGAACCCGCTTTAGCCGTATCTGAATCATCTCCTGCTCCGCCACTTCCGCCGTTGCCACCAGTATATGCTCCGGCATCACTTCCGCCTGGATAACCATTACCCGCACCATTTCCGCCATTAGCTCTATAACTTGAATTTAAGAATTGAGAGTATCCACCGTTGGGGGCAACTTCAGAATACCCTCCAATTCCTCCTTTCCCAACTGTTATCGGAATTGACTGACCCGGTGCAACAGAGATAGCATCACCGTCTCTCCATCCGGATGTATCTTTTTTGAAGGTTTTAGTATAGCCGCCACCTCCACCGCTTCCATTATGTCCTGCACCCCCTCCTCCGACAAGAAACACATCAACCTCCCTACATCCTTTAGGTACGATCCAGGTATAATTCCCGGCAGGATAGAACCTCTTGGTGAACAACTGCAACTTCTTCCGTCCCATCATCGACCGTCTCATCTACGCCCTCCTTTCTTACGATAAGAGGTCGTAACTTCTTTATTTAGAGAGTATTCTACCCCCCCCAGTTTAACTTTTAATAACATAACCTGTTTCATTGCTTTACCTCCTGTACAATTGTGGGCAAGTCTTTCAAGTCGTTCGGATAACCTGTAACGGTTGTCAGAATGCAGAGATAGATCACACCGTATTGTTCATAATATTTGTCTTTCTCGAATGCCATACCCTGCACGTATGGAATAGGATCATCAAGCGTGCCTGCGTGCTCAGCTTCAACGATCTTATACAGTGAAGCAGTTTCTATGCCCGGTTTCCAGTCGGCTTGCAGCTTGTGCTTTTGTATCACTTCAAACAAAGTGTCGCTTTCTCCTTCCACTACTCGAAGCCGGAAGCCTATTTCAACTTCCTTGCCAAACTCTGCATCTTTCTCACCCCAAATGGGGAATAAGACCTGCATCTCCAACGCTTGGCTGGCTGTGAGAGACACGCTGTTCATCATCGCACGGGCAAAGGTCACTGCCTGCGCTTCCGGGGATTTAGCGATTGCCTTATCTGCTTTAGTTTGCAAGGCTGCCGTTGTTGTATGGATCATTTCAGGATAGCCTTTCACCACGATAGCTTCGACCTCCTCGGCTGTTTGGGCGGCATCGATACAGGATAGCAAGCCGTCTGTCACCTTGGCGCACTGCTCCGAATAGTCCGCTATTTCGTCAAGAGCAACCGTTAAGATATTCGAGGCGTAAAGATGACCGCCTACTTCGACTTCTTCCTGCCGGCCACACTTATCTTTCACTTGCAGGGTGTTCGAGACGTATGCGTCCTGTTCATCAATATAATAATGATGGATGTCTTTGTCGTAGATTTCTTGCCGTTTGGCATCACGGGCACGCCAGAGCTTTTCTTCCGGTGCCGGTTCGGGTTCCGGAGTGAGTTCCTTCCGCCAACATTCCAGTGGACTTGCCTCCGGATGGTCGGTGTGGAACTGTTCCTGTTCGGCGTCTAACAAGAGATATGCGCCGTCGTTATATTCTTCTTCCATTGTGCCTACCTTGTAGGAGTCAGGAAGGGGAGCGTCGGTCTCCCAGAATTGGATTTCTTTTTGGATGTATAGCATAATCAATTTAATTTTAATCCTTTACCGCCATTGTATAATTGATTTATCTCACTTCTGGATAATATGCGTTCAAATATGGAGACTTCACATATAAGTCCATTATATGATCGTTCGGTTACTGATGTGAAAAATATATCATCCAGACCTATGTAGAAGTGAGAACCTTCGTAGAATGGATTATTTATTGTCTTAACAAGTGTAGCATTTTCGTAAACACTCATCGTGTTATTATCGTAAGTTACCACATAATGACACCAAACATTGAATTTATTGGTTGTAATATTAATTCCATCATTAATATTTTGAATGTTCTTATACCTCATTTCAAGTCCATATCCTTCTCCGTCTTTTATTCGGCTTACTATAATTCCTCCGTATCGGTCTACTGATTCGTTATACTTTTTAGCCCACAGGGAAATACTATATGCGTTTTTCTTTACATATCCCGTTGTCGGTATCCTAATTCCAGAATCGTTTATAAAATACGCAGATTTATTTCCTGTAAAAATGCTATCGTCTTTCCATTGTACATTGTTTTTTAGCTCGCCTAATACCCCATTGACACATTCATACGAATCACCGTTCAATGGAAAGTAATACTTAGCATTCCACTGATTGGAAAAATCGGATTCGGTATCTTTTCCCGTCATCACCCGTCTCTTCATCTTTCACCTCCTTTCATTATACTCTCACGACAATTATCCCATGTTCTTTTTTCAGCGATACCCCTGTGGCTTTACCAGCTGGCAGTTCAACGCTTGTTTCCTCCGATTGCCAGCCCGAACCGTTTGGGATCGGTTGGTTAATCGTTGATCCGGTGTTGTTCTTAATGGACAGATAAAACTCCTGCATCTCCGGTACGCTTCCTATATTCGCAAAGTTGATCGCCTGCACAGATGTACTCGAATAGGCAAAACGCAGGTTGTAGGGCGAAGAGGGAAGCGATGACAAAGAACTAACATCGACATACTCTTTGAGCCGCAAGGAATCGGATACCTTTGTTTTCTCTTCGTTGCTGTAGTCATTGGTTGACAGACCTTTTCCCGTTACAGCTTCAACGACTTTCACCCATCCACCGGCTTTCCTGCCATACGCAGATGTGTCGGACGGAGCATCTACAGTGATTGCCCCATCCTTGCCGGGAACGCCCTGTATGCCCTGCAGACCCTGTTCGCCCTGTGGACCCGTTTCGCCTTTCTCGCCCTGCAAGCCCTGCGGACCTTGTTCGCCTCGTTCGCCCTTCGGACCCTGTGCGCCTGTTTCTCCTTGGGGACCTTGTTCGCCCCGTTCGCCTTGAGGACCGGGGACACCCTGCAAACCCTGTTCTCCTTTGGCTCCGGTTTCACCCTTTGCGCCTGTTTCGCCCTTGTCTCCCTTATCACCTTTTGCACCTTTAAGGTTCGGTGTGTCGAATGTTCCGGCTGCGGTCGTTATCTGGAGGATATATGTCGTTTCGTTATTGGTTTTGACACTGACCTGCATGTCCTGCAAAACAGCTGGAAGATCTGCAAACGTATGCGCTCCATCAGCCAGCTTCATGTTGAACTTGCCATTATCCAACCGTTCGAACAGCCACACCGATGCCGGATAGACCGTCGTATTGATTGCCCATTCAGCCGTCGTCAGTTCGATCTGTTGATAAATAAATGCTCCTTTCTTACTCATTGCTTAAATATCCTTGTTTGATGGTTCGTACTGATTCATTGTAATAATTGGCTCCTGTCAGATAAACATTACCAGGCAAGGCTGTACCGCTGCCGGATTCCTGCCACGAGGCTTTTCCCCCGGCAAGATCATAAAGCCGGTAGAATACATATTCGCCATCTTCCGCTACACGCACATCATCACCGATACGAAAATTGATGGTTGTACCGTCGGTATTGACATAGCTCAATGTATTTTCGTCCGGGATAGCCTCCAACGTCGGGATCTCCGGTTTGTTCTTGATGTAGTTCTTATTGACAGGATCGGTAACGTTCCAGTCGGGTTGTAGTCCACTGATGACTCCTTCGGCGGCTTCGGCTGCACGATTGGCGCGGTCGGCGGCTGTGTTGGCCTCGCCGGTTGCCTGTTCAGCATCAAGGATAACCTGGGCTGTCATCTGTTCCCGTTGTTCTTCCTGTGCCTGACGGGTTGTTTCGTTTGCCTGGCGGGTTGATTCCGATGTTTCCCGAAGTTGTTCTTCGATGATACGGGCTTTTTCTTTTTCGGCACGGATTGTTTCGGCTGAAATCCGTTCCTGTTCCGTTTGGACTCGTTCCTTTTCCTTGGAAATGCGCTCCTGTTCAGCTGTATCGCGGTCGGTCTCTTGGGCAATACGTCCCTGTTCAGCCTGGTCGCGGAGAGTTTCCGCTTCCTGGCGTTTCGTTTCGGACTGGTTACGCAAGGTTTCGGAGGCGACGCGTTTGGCTTCGTTGTCGGCTCGCTTCGTCTCTTCGGTGAATCGTGCCTGTTCGGCTTCGGATCGGGCGGCCTCGGCGGTGGATCGTTTCGATTCTTCTTCTATCCGGAGAGATTCGGCTGCGTGCCGTTCGTTTTCTTTGGAGATTCGGGTGTTTTCGTCGGCGATTCGTTGAATCTCATTCGCTTCACGAAGTTTTTCCGTTTCCTGGCGTAAATTCTCTATCTGGGCACGTTCAGCTTCGGCCTCTTTCCTGGCGGTCTCAGCTTCTATGCGCTTGCTTTCGGCTTCGGAAATAGCGACGTTTATCCCTTCAGCTTTACCGGCTGCCGAGTCAGCACGGGCGGCAGCAGAAAGGGCATTGGTGGCGGCTTTTCCTGCAGCCGAAGCTGCCGCGACTGCATCCTCATACGCCTTCTCGATCTCATCCAATGAAACTTTTACGCTCGTTTTCTTACCGTCAACGATCTGGTAACCCAACGTCCACAGCCCTGAGAAACTGACCGAGGTGGGCAGCTCGCTGATTTTTATTCTTTGTTCCTGTCCTGTCATTGCCTATTTCATATCTATAAAGTTCAGGCCGTCTTCCGTGACAATAAACATGTCATCTTCCGTGGCCAAGAAATAATCGGTTTCAAAGAGTCTGAACGAGGTGAATACCAAGGTCAGATCAAACTGCATCACCATCGGTTCGCCCAGCGTAAGCAGTTTGCAATTGCTCATCTTCTTGTAGTAGCAGGGATAGGACTTGCCAATCTCTTCTACAAAGAGCCTCCGTTCGCCCGGAGCGATCAGGTCGGCAAAAAAACTATCCCAGCACTGCCAAAAGGCATCTTTTCGAATAGCTTTTAAAAAGCATTTAAAAGTGACCTCTTTCGGCTGGAAGACCAAGTGTTCTGCATCGTAGATTTGCCCGTCAATGGAGGCAATCTTGCGCTGCAGGTTCACCTTTGCCGCCGGATTTCGCAGCAGGGCGTTCCGGCTCTCATAGACATACACGCCGTATCTGCCTATCGGTTTACCATCCAGTTTGTAGCGGCTTTCGGGTAACCATACGCCCGGATCACACACACCGGCTGTCGGTCTCACCGGAAGATCCTCGACAAACTTCAAGGTAAAAGAGGTCGCCGATGGATAAACCCGATTGCCGGGATGATCGGCGAGGCGCAGCTGCCATTCCCGTCCTAAAGCAGGCACCCGAAAGGTGTGCAGCCCTTTGTCTGAGAGGTAGGCAATCAGGTCGGAAGCCTGTGTGTTGCTATCCGAAAGGAAAGAGATGGCAATCTCCCGCGGCTGCAACTTCGGGTCGCTCAGATCCACCTCGATGCCATCCTCTTCAGGCCAATCGTTTTTTTCCGGCTCTTTCATTGCCGGGAAAGCGAGAAGGTCGTTATATCCTCCCCGCGTCACCCGGCAGCCGAAACGGCCAAGCACATTCAGATCATCTATGTATAGGTTGTTGTTCATTGCTTTCTCAGTATTAACCCACGGTTTTCGATATTCTGCAGCGAGCTGCGCGTCTGCCGGATATCCTTCTCGATGGCTTCGAGACGGTCGGTATTGCTTGCTATGCGTTGCAGTAGGGACAATCCCTCTACCAACTGCCCTTGGATGTTCGTCACCCCCTGATTAGTGCGGTCGGCATAGATCAGGAGGGCATAGAAATTGCCGTTCAGTTCGTCGGCACTGTCCTGACTCATCAAGGCTATGCCTTTGGCCGTAGAAGTGCGGTCGATCACGTCGCCGATGGTCGTGCCGGTCACCTGTTCCATCTGCTCCAGCTGCTTGGCTGCATCCTCGATAATCTTGTCATACTGTGCCTTCAGGCTGGCGATGCTTTCAGCGGTCAGCCCGTTTTGCGAGGCGGCGGCAAAGGATTCATACCATTTGCGGAGCGGTTCTTCCAGTGCCTTCATCTTCACCCCCTGCAGCACTGCATCGTTTAGCATCTTTTGGAAGTCGTCGGCAAAGTCCTTGGCAGAGCGTTTGCCCTCGGCAAAGCCCTGCAGGATGGTGTCGGCGATGGCGTTCGTATTCGTTCCGGTGAAAGCCTCCTTCATCTCTTCGTTCAGGTCGTCGATCATTCCGGCGACATCTTCTCCTTCGTCCTTCAGTTTCTGTAGTTGTTCGAAAAGCACTTTTGCTGATTCGGTCAGTTTGTCCTGCGTATAGAGCGATTCCATCTCTTCGTAGGTCTTGCCGGCGAGCGAGTCGTAATCGTTCCAGGTCTTCGCCTTGCGGAACCAAGTGCCATGCTTGTAGTGCGTAGCTGTGATATACTGCTCCTGCTGCAATTTCTCCCACACCTGTTTGTACTCTTTCTCTATCTGACCGGCTTGGTTCTTCAGTTCGAGAGACTGACGGTTGAAGTATTCGAGTGAGGTTTCGCCAATCTGCTGCTGGATGCGTAGCCGTTCGCGTAGGATGGCGTTATACTCCAACTCCTTCATGGCTGTTTCGACCAGATTCAGTTGGTATTCCGCCAATATCTTTTTGTTTTCTTCGACCCTTTTCTTAAAGCTGCCCACGATGCCGGTGATGCCTCCGATGATGCCCGAAGCCCCTCCGATAAGGTCACCGCTCATGATGCGGCCGATCCCGCCTGCCATATCGCCGACGCTGCCCACCAGCTGGGCGACAGTGGCAAGGGAGCTTCCCAACGCTTCGTTGAAGAGCTCGGCAGTTTCAGCAGCCATCGAGATGCCGCCAGCCACTTTATAGCACTCCTCGGCCAAGAGGCTTGCCTGGTCGGCATCCGAAAGTCTGTCCCACTGGTCGATCAGAAGGACTATCCCCTCGCGAGCCTCCTTGATCGGTCGGTTAAGCTCCTTGTCGATCTTCTCCTGCATTTGGTCAAGGTCGCTTGTGTCGAACTTGCCGAACGCCTTTTCCAACACGTTACGGTTGTCAAACTTTACATCGACTTTGATTCCTTCGAGTGAGGATTGCAGGGTCTCCATGGCGATCTTTTTCCCGGAAATGATGATCTGGTTCTCCATTTCCGCGACCTTCTCTTCGTATTCCTTGATCTGCTCGGCAAAGGCGGAACGGTCTTTGTTCGTTGTGGCAAGATCGCGCAGCTTCTTCATCTTTGCGATCAATTCGTTATAATAGGCAATCGATCCAAGCGGGGCCGGTTCTTTGCCCACTTTGCCTCCTGTGGAGCCAATGATTGCTTCCAATTTCTTCTTTTCCGCCTCTATTTCCTTGAGGGCCGCTTCATAGTCCTGTTTGTTGGTCAGTTTGTCCAAGGCAGCTTCTTTTGCCGCGATGGATGCTTTGATCGCTCCCACGCTTCCCTGCTCAAGGGTATGGATAGTCTTCAGATTGGCAGTTTCCAAGGATTTGCGCTCCTCTTCGCTGTATTCCAGCCCTCTTTCCAATACTTTGCGGGCTTCGTCGAAGAGGCTGTCTGCTTCTGCCTGAGCCTTCTTTTTCGAAAGGTTCTCACCCGACACATAGGTGGTCTGCCCGAACTGCCCGCCCTGTATGGCATAGCTCTGCGTATCAGCCATCCGGTCCACCTCCAGCTGCTTGCGGATCGCTTCGTTGTATTTCTCGGTGGCGAGCGTCATCGCGGCGGAGGCACGGGCACGCGCCATCACCGAGGCGACAAACGCCTCCTTGCCTTGGTTGAACAGGTTCTCGGCATCCGTCACCTTGCCGATCGAGACACCTAAGTGCTCGAAGGCAGTGCGGTTCTTTAGGAGGTATTGTTCTTTCGCCTGGATGTTGTCGCCCAGTTTCTCCCATTCGGCAGACATTCTCTGCAGTTGTGTGAGCGTCGTGAGGATGTTTTGGCGACCGACTCCTGAAACTCCTCGAGCGTTTCCAAGGCATCGGCAAGCGACTGCCGGGCGCCGAACAGACTTTTGGTCCAGGCAGTAATCTCTTTGCCATAAACGGTCAGCAATGTGATACCGACGACGAGGGCCGTCTGCCAGCTGACGATCCCGCCGAGCAGCTGTTTCCAGACCGGCGTGGCCTGCTGTCCGGCCTTGATGGCTGCCTGATACTCCCGGCGAGCCATGTTGATGTTATCGACCAAGATAGGTAAGTTGTTCGAGATGGCGAGAAAGAACATGTTCGCCCCCATGGTGAGCGAGGGCAGCTCACGTGCCACCTGCTGGATCGACATCTGCAGGCTGTTGAAACCGGTTCCGGCCGTACGGCTGTACGCAGACAGACGGGTCTGCGCGGTCTGCAGTTCATTATCCACGCTTTGGATCTGTTCCAAAATTTCCTTTCCGGCCGAACCTTCACGGTCCATTTTGGAAAGCCGGGAATAGGCCTCGGTCAGTTGCTGCAACTTGCGTGTCAGGGCGACCACGCTGTCTGACGCCTCCTGTTCGGTGGCCATCTGCTGTTGCAGCTGCTGCATCCCCTGACTAATCACCACTCTTAGGTTGCTCTCCTGCAGCGCCAAGGCTGCTTTTGCCTGCGTATACCCCGAAAGGCTTATGGTCCCGGCCTCAAGCTCCCGGTCCAGCTGTTCCTGCATCGCGGAAAGCGAACGCAGACTGCTGATATTCTCCTGCATCGTCGTGGCGAGCTTGCGGCTCTCGGCGCTCATGGCGTTGTAGGCGGCCGAACTGTCGGCAATCAACTTTTTATAGGTCGTTGCCGCTTCGTCGCGCAGCCCCTTGATGCCGAGCGTCACTTTATTGACCTCTTTATCGAGGTCGCCACGAAATTCAAAGGTGATATATACGGGATCTGTCTGTGCCATTTGTCTCTTTTACTACTTTAATCCGAAAAATTCAAGCTCCTCCTCTTCGCTCTGGAGTACCTCTTCTCTTTCTTTTTTCTTCCGCATCCGTCCCTGGTCGCTGATCATGGTCAAAACGACACACCACGGGATACGGTTCATGATTTCATCATACGTGAACGCCCCCTGCTGCACGAGGGTGTAGATCTGTCCGAACGGGCTATGGGGAGGATCATACTCCTCCTTTAACTCCCGGTCTCTGTCGGCTGGCTCGCCTCCGTCGGCTTCATCAGGTTCAGCGAAGCGACCGATGCGATAATGCTCACAAAAGCCTCGCTCGTGCTCATCAGCACGATGATCTTGGCCAATTCCGCCAATCCCTGCATCGGCATGTGTTGCCGGATATACCAGGCGAGCGGACGGTTCAGCAATCGTGCCGACCATGTGCCACGCAGCAGACCATAGGCGATGATCCGTGAGGTGGTGACGCCGTGCTTGGCGATCTGTTCCAAGACGCTGCCGAAGTTGCCGTCATGCAGGTGCTGCAGGTCGATCTCCATCCGCGTGAAGAGCGATGACATCCGGATAAGGCTGCCCGCCGTGGGTAGCTTCACCCGGATGGGTACCGTCT
>ENA-OPBS01000942-OPBS01000942.1-human-gut-metagenome-genome-assembly--contig:-NODE-942-length-23620-cov-4.112964_pt1 | contig 23620 bp, 17 predicted proteins | sample MGYA00241074_ERZ501463 | MGnify/ENA primary metagenome ERZ501463 (study PRJEB25962, sample SAMEA2042578) | human gut metagenome | biome: human gut; feature: human-associated habitat; material: faeces...
CTCTTACAAACTATATCACAGGAATCGGATATGATGCAGACGGAAACAGTACAGAGCAGTTCAACAAGCTGTGGCCGGCAGACCTTCATCTGATCGGAAAAGATATCATCCGTTTCCATACAATTTACTGGCCAATCTTCCTTATGGCACTTGATCTTCCACTTCCGAAACAGGTGTTCGGACATCCGTGGTTGCTTCAGGGAGACGGTAAGATGAGTAAGTCTAAAGGAAATGTTCTTTATGCAGATGAACTCGTTGATTTCTTTGGCGTAGATGCAGTTCGCTACTTCGTACTTCATGAGATGCCATTCGAGAATGACGGTGTTATTTCCTGGGAGCTGATGGTAGAGCTGAACTCTGATCTTGCAAATACACTTGGAAACCTTGTAAACAGAACTGTTTCTATGACAAACAAATACTTCGGCGGAACAGTAGAAGATAAGGGTGTTGTAGAAGATGTAGATGCAGAACTGAAAGCAGTTGTAGAGAATGCTTCTAAAGCAGTTGATGCTAAGATGGCAGACCTCCGCGTTGCCGATGCGATTACAGAAATCTTCAATCTCTTCAAACGCTGCAATAAATACATTGATGAGACAACTCCTTGGGTACTCGGAAAAGATGAATCCAAGAAGGATCGCCTTTCTACAGTACTTTGGAATCTGATCCAGAGCATTTCTGAAGGTGCAAGACTTCTTGAATCCTTTATGCCTTCTACAAGTAAGAAGATCCTTGAGCAGCTTGGTAACGGACATGTAACAGAGAAACCGGAGATTCTGTTCCAGCGAATGGATCTCGAAGAGGTTATGAAGAAAGTTAAAGAACTTCATCCGAAGGTAGAAGAAAAGAAAGAGGAAGAAGCTGTTATCGACATTGAGCCGAAAGATGAGATCACATTTGAGCAGTTCGGAGCAATGCAGTTCCAGGTTGGAGAGATCATTGCATGTGAGGCTGTAAAGAAATCCAAAAAGCTTCTCTGCTCTCAGGTAAAAGTTGGAAGCCAGGTAAAACAGATCGTATCCGGAATCAAAGCACATTACACACCGGAAGAAATGGTTGGTAAGAAAGTTATGGTTCTTGTAAACCTGAAACCTGCGAAGCTGGCAGGCGTACTTTCAGAGGGAATGTTGCTTTGTGCAGAAGATGCAGAAGGTAACCTTGCACTGATGACACCGGAAAAAGAAATGCCGGCTGGAGCAGAAATCTGTTAATTGAAATGTTTGAAAATTCAGACAATTACAACCAAAGCAGATAATAAATAAAAAATATAAAAAATCAAATGAATATATTGACAAATTAGACGCCGAATGTTATTATATAACCATCAAAGAGAGAAAGAAATCTCCCAAAGATATTTAACTAAGAAGGCAAAAGTAACAGATGCCTGATTAGATTAAAAATACAAGTTCAACAGGAGGTCAGTCCCATGGACAGTATAGTTTCAGATTTTTATCAATATGTCAGTGGTATGATGAGTGAAGGTTCCTGTGAAGAAAGAGACCTTTGCCAAGCGTAAAAGTCCAGTAGAAAGAAAAGAAGATCAAAGATCGGAGAGTACGGAAACTGGAAGCAAAGAGAAAAAGATGAATCACTCATAGATGTATTGAATAAAAATACCGCATATAACATAGAATGAAAAATGTGTAAAGAAACATTGAAAGGACATGTTATAATCTCAGATTTGTTATAAAAGCAGGAATGACTTGACAGAAGATTTAATACATAAAGTATTGAATGGATATGAAAATCATTCAAGTGATAAAATAACAGACGACAAAGGTCTCACAGGAACGTAGAATCGCGAATAATCTCCGATACAAAATATAAAATTATAATAATAATACAATTAAATAACACTAAAAATGCACTTTCAAAAGGAATTGAAGGTGCATTTTTTTGACATTACAGACCTCATATGGTAGAATAATGAAAGAGTATCGGCTAGTGCCTAATGGACACATTCAGACCAAAACTAATATTTCAATGACAATGAGGTGAGTACAGTGGATAAGTATGAATATAAGTTAAAGACAGAAGAGATGCTGGAACTTATGGAAGATGGAGAATACAGAAAAGCAGCGGCAGCAGCAGATCTGATTGACTGGAAGCGTGTCCGTAACGCAGGGATGCTGATGAATGTCAGTGATATTTATGAAAAAACAAAAGAGTATCAGAAGAGCTATGAGGTGATGAATCTTGCATATCGCCGTTCTGAAGGAAGCCGCAAGGTGATCTATAAGTTATGTTCTCTTGCAATTAAGACAAAGAATATAGATGAAGCAATCGACTATTATGACGAATTTATCCAGATTGCACCGAAAGATCCGAACAGGCATATCCTTAGATATCAGATCTTAAGAGCGCAGAGAGCGCCGATCGAACAGCAGATTGAGGCTCTGGAGGAATTTAAGAAGGCAGAATATATTGAAGAGTGGGCTTATGAACTGGCGAAGCTTTATCGCGAAGCAGGTATGATGACAGAATGTCTGGAAGAGTGTGATGATCTGATCCTTTGGTTCAGCGAGGGTAAGTATGTTTATAAGGCAATGGAACTGAAGATGCAGTATAAGCCATTGTCACCATCGCAGCAACAGAAATACGATCACAGATATGAGAAGCTTTCTTCAGAGACAGAAGAAATACCGGATCTGGCTTCCTATTTAGGAGAAGACGAGGAAAAAGATTCTGCGTCAGAAGGAGCTGAAGCACTTGGAGATACAAGATCAATCGGTCTGACAGAACAGCCGGTGATGGAAAACGACAGTACTTCCGATGTGATTGACACGGATGCGGTTACTTTGGAAGCGACAGAAGAGCCGGATGCCGAAGTAGAAAATCCGGAAGAAGCAGGAGTAGAAACAGCAGAAGTTATAGAAGCTTCCGAGGATGAGTCAGAAGTTCAGCCGGCAACGGTAGAGACAAGTGGAGATAAGAGAACACTTAGCAAAGATACTGCTTCCATACCGATTGTCGGTAAGAATCCGGTAAAACCAGTCAAGAAGAAACTTGGAGATACGATGCGGTTAGATGAAGCTCTGCAGCAATTACTCAATCCGAAACCGGAAGTTCAGGCAGAACCGGGAGAAGAAGTCGAACCGGATATGACAGATCTGGAAGAGGATATTGCAGCAATTGAGGATGTAGAAGATCTTGAGATCGTGAATCAACTGACAGAAGAGAAGAAAGCTGAGGAAGCCAGTAAAGAACGAGTAGTTCCATCAGGGATGAAAGAACTGATACCGGAACCGGAGACAGAAGAAGAACTTATAGAACAGGCAGTGGAGGAGACTTCAGAAGATGCAGTTACTATAGAAGCAGGAGAAGCAGAACCGGAAGAAGTTCTTGAAGTAAAAGAGGCAGAACCGGAAGAGGAAGAAGTCCTTGAAGTAGAAGAAGCAGAACCGGGAGAGGAAGAAGTCCTTGAAGTAGAAGAAGCAGAACCGGGAGAGGAAGAAATCCTTGAAGCAGAAGAAGCAGAACCGGAAGAGGAAGAAATCCTTGAAGTAGAAGAAGCAGAACCGGAAGAGGAAGAAATCCTTGAAGCAGGGGAAGCAGAACCAGAAGAGGAAGAAATTTTTGAAATAGATGCAGCTGAGTCAGAAGATCTGACAGATGAATCAGAAGATTTGTCTGAGGTGGAGGAACTGATCTCAGAAACTGAAGTTGTCAATGATGAAGATGATTCAGAAGGAGCAGCAGTAAGAGAGACTATGGACAATAAAAGTAATGAAGAACCAATTTTATCACCAGAGATACAGAAACTGATTGATGAGATTGAAGGTGTTATTCCGGAAGAGGAAGAAGTAGATGCAACAGTAAGTTCAGAAGAAGTTCTTGAGGTAGAAGAAGAACCACATGAAAATATGGGAGAGCTTGCGGATGATCTCAGACTCGGTGAGGATGAGTACGAAGATTATGATGCGTATGACTGGGATGATGCAGAAGAGTTTGACGAAGACGATATTTTAGATGATTATGAAGAGTCTGAAGACGATTTGTTGGATGATTATGAAGAGTCTGATGATGATCTGTTCGGTGAGGAAGAAGGATATGATGATCTGGATGCCTATGGTTATGAAGAAGACGATGAGGATGATGAAGTAATTAATCCAAGAGATCTTTTCACAGCAGAAGATAAGATTTCAGATGATGATCTTCTTGGTCTGAATTCTTATGAAGAAGTGCCAAATTTTGAAGATGAATTCAGCGTGAATCCAGCGCATAGTGAGGAACCGGATGACAGAGAGATTCCGGATGAAGATGACGGAATTGATATCATGTCTGCGACGACACCATTGAGCCGTAAAGAGACTGCGAAATTGATCGCAACAGGTAAGACATCACCATTACCGTTAGATGAGATTGCAGATGCAATGTCTGATACAGGATTTATTGTACATGGTCGTTATGATCTTGAAACACAGAGCGGAATTGGTACAAGAGCAGGACTTACAGATGAACAGAAGAAACTCTTCTCTTATTTCGTACCTGTACGTGGTATGAGTGAGCAGCTGGTAGATGTACTTGAGCAGGATAAGAACTGTACAAACCGCAAAGGAACTTCCAGAACAGGAAACCTTCTGATTATTGGAAATAAAGGAAATGGAAAGACAGTTCTTGCTGTTGATGTTGTAAAGGCAATTCAGAAGCAGCGTGATATCCGTCAGGGTAAGGTTGCAATTGTGACAGGTGAGTCACTGAATAAGAAGAGAATCGGAGACATTTTCCGTAAATTGTACGGCGGTGCACTGATCATTGAAAAAGCCGGACAGATGAACGAAAAAACACTCGCCAAGCTGAACAAAGCAATGGAGCAGGATACAGGAGAACTTTTGGTAGTTCTTGAAGAGCAGAGAAAACCACTGGACAGACTTCTTTCTTCCAACAGAGAATTCAGAAGAAAATTTACTTCCAGACTTGAAGTGCCGATCTTTATTAATGATGAGCTTGTAACATTTGGACAGACTTATGCTCAGGAGAATGGTTACAGAATCGATGAGATGGGAATTCTTGCACTGTACAGTAAGATTGATTCTTTACAGAGAGAAGATCATGCAGTAACAGTAGCAGAAGTGAAAGAAGTGATGGATGATGCGATCGCTCATTCACAGAAAGCTTCCGCAAAGAAGCTTGTGAAGAGAGTATTTGGAAAGAATACAGATTCTTCCGACAGAATTCTGCTTTCAGAGAAAGATTTCAACATTTAATGACATATATTTGTTAAGAATTAATAGACAGTCAGTAAAACGACTGTCTATTTTTGTGCAATAATACATTTTCTCTTTCTTTTTTATACAGTATCAAGTATAATAAAACTATAGTGTTCAAGGGGAGAATGAAACTTTGTTACCAATTGAAAGATTCGGTAATGTGCCTTGATCTATAAGAAATTGTATGGTTTTTAAATCATTACAATCAGGAATATATTTGAGCAGTGAGGTGGCTTTATGGTTAAGAAAAACAGCACGAAGACGAAAGTGCAGCCTTATGAGATCGGAGAACTTGACCATTATCTTTTTGGGCAGGGAAATCATTATGAGATTTATAAAAAGATGGGTGCCCATGAGGTGACAAAGAACGGAAAAAGAGGAGTATATTTTGCGGTATGGGCTCCTCATGCAGTAAACGTTTCTGTAATTGGAGAGTTTAATGACTGGGATGAGACGAAAGATAAGATGAAGAGAGGAGAGCCTCTCGGAATATACACATGCTTCGTTCCGGAGGCGAAGAAAGGGGATTTGTATAAGTTCTGTATAGAGACACAGGCGGGTGAGAAGATATATAAAGCAGATCCATTTGCTAATTATGCAGAGCTCCGACCGGGAACAGCATCCAGAATTACAGACATTTCTAATCTGAACTGGTCAGACAGTAAGTGGATGACAGCTCGTGAGAAGTGGGATAACAAAGAAGAACCAGTGTCTATTTATGAAGTACATATGGGTTCCTGGATGAGACATCCTGGAAGAGAAGATGAAGGATTCTATACATATCGTGAGTTTGCAGAAGCAATTACAAAGTATGTAAAAGAGATGGGATATACTCATGTTGAGTTGATGGGAATCGCAGAGCATCCGTTTGACGGTTCCTGGGGATATCAGGTGACTGGATATTATGCACCCACTTCACGCTATGGAACACCGGAAGATTTTGCATATATGGTAAATTATCTTCATAAGAATAATATCGGTGTTATTCTTGACTGGGTACCGGCGCATTTCCCGAAAGATGCACATGGTCTGGCAGATTTTGACGGAACACCGACATTCGAATATCCAGATCCGAGAAAAGGTGAGCATCCTGATTGGGGAACGAAGGTTTTCAATTATGAAAAACCGGAAGTTTCTAACTTCCTTCTGGCGAATGCATTGTTCTGGGTTGAACATTATCATGTAGACGGACTTCGTGTAGATGCAGTGGCATCTATGCTGTATCTGGACTACGGAAGAGAAGATGGACAGTGGATTCCGAATAAATTTGGTGGAAATGAGAATCTTGAGGCGATTGCATTCTTTAAACATTTGAATTCTGTAGTTTGCGGAAGAAATAAAGGCGTTATGATGATTGCAGAAGAGTCTACAGCATGGCCGAAGGTGACAGGATCTCCTGAGGATGACGGACTTGGATTTACTTTGAAGTGGAATATGGGATGGATGCATGACTTTACAGAATATATGAAACTGGATCCTTATTTCAGAAAAAATGCACATCATATGATGACATTTTCTATGGAATATGCATATTCAGAGAACTATATTCTTGTACTTTCTCATGATGAGGTTGTTCATCTGAAATGCTCCATGTTGAATAAGATGCCGGGAGAAGGATGGGATAAGTTCCGTAACCTGAAAGCGGCATATGCATTTATGATGGGACATCCTGGAAAGAAGCTTCTCTTTATGGGACAGGAGTTCGCACAGCTTCGTGAGTGGAGTGAAGAGAGAGAACTGGATTGGTTCCTTCTTGCAGAAGAACCACATCAGCAGATTCAGAACTGGTATAAAGATTTGCTTCATCTTTATAAGAAGAATAAGGCATTGTATGAGTTGGATAATGATCCGAAGGGATTTGACTGGATCAATAAGGATGATATCTTCCGGAGTATTTTCAGTTTCACAAGACATTCAAAAGATGGTAAGAAAAATCTGCTCTTTGTATGCAATTTTACACCGGTAGACAGACCAGATTATCGTGTTGGTGTTCCGAGAAGAAAGCAGTTTAAGCTTGTTCTTAACAGTGATGAGACAAAATACGGCGGATCAGGAGAAGAACGCCCATTGGTTTACAAACCAGAGAAGCAGGAATGTGATGGTCAGAAATATTCCTTTGCATATCCTCTTCCGGGATATGGTGTGGCAGTATTTGAGTATTAAGTTGTATAGTATAGTGTTTTCCACGAATAGATGAAACAGGAATTAGACATACATTAATTTGCCCCTGCATAGATTGTAAAAAACAAACTATGCAGGGGCTTTTCTATGAGAGAATATATTGAGGAGCGTGCAGTGGAAATTGCAAATTATATTATAGAAAATAATGCGACAGTGAGACAGACAGCAAAACAGTTTCGGATTAGTAAGAGTACGGTGCATAAGGATGTTACAGAACGTCTGCTTCAGATCAATCCATCATTGGCTCATGAAACACGTAAGGTTTTAGACACCAACAAATCAGAACGTCACATCCGGGGAGGGCTCGCTACCAGAGAAAAATATTTACACTTGCATGCTTCCAATTATTGAAGTTAATGTTACAATAAAAGAGGATATTCAATCAGAAACACGGACATTGAGAGGAGACTGTTCAAATGCGGGTGGCAATCGTTGAAAGGGATGAAAAAGTATTAGAAGAACTGAAAAAAGGTTTAAAACGCGTAGATCCGAATTACGAGTTGGCGGGGATTGCAGGGAATGGACAGTCTGCATATGAGATGATAACAGTTATGCAGCCAAATCTTGTTATCATGGACATTGGGCTTCCGCGGATGAATGGGTTAAATTTTTTGAGAAAATTACGCACGGAAGGACGTGAGTTCCGTGTGATTATTATAACAAAGGATGAAGATTTTCAACAGGCAAAGCAGGCAATCGATCTAGGGGTGGACGGATATTTAGTACAGCCGTTCCGGCCGATGGAGCTTAAGAAGGCATTAAGCCGTATTCATGAAAAAATCAGGAATGAATATTGGATGCAGGCTTCTTTTACTGTTGAAAATGTTCTGTTAAGCTGTAGATATGGAGAAATTATATCGAATCAGAAGTTAAATGAAATGACTATCCGGAAATATGGTTTTACAGTGGATGATCCGGGATATTTATTTACGGTTTCAATGGCAGACGAATACGAGGAGCAGAAGGAAAATATACGTGGATTTCTCGAAGAAATCTGTAGACGTGAGTGTGGATTTTCGGCATCTGTTATATGTTCGGATCGATGGAAACAGGTGTATCTGATCATTTACCGGGTACGTGAAGCAAGGAACTGGAAAGAATATTTTAAAAAAAATGTGGTTACTGGGTTATGTAGGAATTTTCCGGGGACAATTATTTGTGTATGGATAGAGACAAAACAGCTGACAAAGCTGGTAGATGCAATGATTCAGGCAGGAAGTCTCATGGAATGGAATCTTCTTCAGCCGCGAGGAGTTTTAATCTGTCAGCAGACAGTTGAGAAATTTGAAGCTGTTCCGGTGCGTTATCCGGTAGAATTAGAACAACGAATGCGAGAAATGATTTTCGATGAAAACAAGAAAGGAATTGCCAGACAATTTCAACTTGTCTGTGAGGAAATGAAAAGAGAAAAATATTTTCCAAAAGAAATAAAATACAGTATTATTCGTTTTTGCATGGCAGCTGGATTGAATTATAGAAATTATGGCGGGGAGATTGATGAAACAAAAATCCTGAGTCTTATGCAGCAGATTACCTATGCCATCAGCTGGAAACAGATAGAGAAAGCGATTCAAGGCTTGGAACGGATGATATCATATGAGCATAAATTTGAGCAGTACAGTACGCTTATCCAAAAAGCAATGGAAATTATAAGAAAAGAATATGACAGTGGTATTACATTGGAAGAAGCAGCGAGCCAACTTTATGTATCGGAAGAATACCTGAGTTCTCAGTTTAAGAAGGAGACAGGATATAATTTTACAGAAACTGTGAGGAAATACAGGATAGAAAAAATAAAGGAGCTTCTCAGGACAACAAAATATAAGATGAATCAGATTGCGGGGCTTGTCGGTTACTCTGATCCCAAATATATGAGTAAGGTGTTTAAAGAGGAGGAAGGAATTTTACCGACGGAATACAGACGTAACTCCAATGGGATTTCATAATTAGGAGTAATTTCATATTGCTTATAGAAAAAAGTAGAGAATAAGAGGCATATTTAATTAAAAAAATACACTTTTATAAAAAATTTCACCCTTTTAAATATAAAAAATGTGCTATGATATATGTGAAAAGTGAAAAGGATTTCATAGCCGTTAAGGCAGAAAGAGGTGAAAAGAATGAGCACAATGAACATTACTTTCAAACACCCGGATGAGATCATTGATTTCTTGAAAACAGTATGTAAATTTGACTTTAACATGGACATGAGAAGAGGACGGGCAGTAGTAGATGCGAAGTCATTACTTGGAATCATGAATCTGGGATTGAATAACGTGATTGAACTGCAGATGTATGCAGACGATTGCACAGAACTTGAAAGACAGCTAGAAAGATTTGCAGCATAAAATGGAACATAAAAATGGGATGTCGGACATTTGTTCGGCATCTTTTTTGATATATTATACCCATAACAGTGGATACATAGAATGCGCACTGCGTTGTATGATGTAGGTGTCGCAAGCGACCACCGCAGGCGTAAGAGGGTGCTGAGGCACATTCGTTGTTCTGGATAGATCAGAAGGGAAATAATTACCGTGTATAGTAATAGAAATTGTGGATAAGATTTTATTTTACATAAACAAATACTTGTAAATCAATGCTTCCTCTACTATAATGAAAAACAGAAAAAGATATATAGATAAAGCAAATAGTTTTGATTGGATTTTACAGGAGGAAAGATTTGAAGAAAGAATTAGTGATTGTCCTTGACTTTGGTGGACAGTATAACCAGCTGGTCGCAAGACGTGTCAGGGAGTGTAATGTATATTGTGAAATTTATTCATATAAGACAGATATTGAAAAAATCAAAGAGATGAATCCAAAAGGAATCATTCTCACAGGCGGACCGAACAGCTGTTATGAGCCGGATTCACCGACTTATTCAGAAGAACTGTTCAAGCTTGGAATTCCGGTTCTCGGACTTTGCTATGGCGCACAGCTGATGTCTCATGTACTTGGTGGAAAAGTTGAGCGTGCAGATGTAAGAGAATACGGTAAGACAGAAGTTATTATTGATAAAAAAGACTCCAAAGTATTTGAGGGTGTTTCAGAGACAACAACATGTTGGATGAGCCATTTTGATTATATTTCAAAGATTGCTCCGGGATTTGAAATTACAGCACACACTGCTGACTGTCCGGTTGCAGCAGCTGAGAACGCAGCTGAGAAACTGTATGCAATCCAGTTCCATCCAGAAGTACTTCATACAGTAGAAGGAACAAAGATGATCAACAACTTTGTAAAAAATGTATGTGAATGTGCGGGCGACTGGAAGATGGATGCTTTTGTTGAGAATACAATTGCAGAGATCCGCGAGAAGGTTGGAAACGGAAGAGTATTGCTCGCACTGTCAGGTGGGGTTGACTCTTCAGTGGCAGCGGGACTTCTTTCCAAAGCCATTGGAAAACAGCTTACTTGTGTATTCGTAGATCACGGACTTCTTCGTAAAAATGAAGGAGATGAAGTTGAGGCAATCTTCGGACCAGAAGGACAGTTTGACCTGAACTTTATCCGCGTAAATGCGCAGGAAAGATATTATAACAAACTTGCAGGCGTTACAGAGCCAGAAGCAAAACGTAAGATTATCGGTGAAGAATTCATCCGTATCTTCGAAGAAGAAGCAAAGAAGATCGGTACTGTTGAATTCCTTGCACAGGGAACAATTTATCCGGATGTGGTAGAAAGTGGTCTTGGCGGAGAATCCGCTGTGATTAAATCTCACCACAATGTAGGAGGACTTCCGGATTTTGTAGATTTCAAAGAAATCATTGAGCCGCTTCGTGATCTTTTCAAAGATGAAGTTCGTAAAGCAGGACTTGAGCTTGGACTTCCTGAAAGACTCGTATTCCGTCAGCCATTCCCAGGACCGGGACTTGGAGTACGTATCATCGGCGAAGTAACAGCTGAGAAAGTTCGTATCGTTCAGGATGCAGATGCTATTTATCGTGAAGAGATTGAAAATGCCGGACTTGATAAGACAATTGGTCAGTATTTTGCAGCACTTACGAATATGAGAAGCGTTGGTGTTATGGGTGATGAGAGAACTTATGATTATGCTGTCGCACTTCGCGCTGTAAAGACCATTGACTTTATGACTGCAGAAGCAGCAGAGCTCCCTTATGAGGTGTTAAATAAGGTAATGAGCAGAATTATTAACGAGGTGAAAGGTGTAAATCGTGTATTCTATGATTTGACGAGTAAACCACCTGGAACGATTGAGTTCGAATAGTAAACAGAGCTTCATAAATGGCGTAAACAAGCCATTTATGGGGCTTTTTCTTTTATCGTGATACCTATATGATACCTGTTTTGATAGTACCACAGATATTAATGAGTACTAAACAGAAGTGTCATATGTATTATCTATTATCACATTTCTTTTTATTTTCAAAAATTATCCCAATTATATGAAGCACCAAAAACTGGTGCAAATTAGTGAAAATACACCAGTGGTGTCACTTCCGCAATTTGTGGGTTGGTTATAGAATTTATCTCACAGAAAGTTTTTAACACACAATGTGCCAGTGTTGCCACAATGTTACCTGATGACTCCGACAGTGTTTGTAGAGACATCTTTATAGGTTTAAGTATGGATTAATTGTACTTAAAGATAAAAAAGTCCGTCAGAGAATATGTTTTGACGAAAAAAGTCCACGAGAGAATATTTAGCAAATTCATGCTTTGAATTAGAATGAGTGATGTAATCAAGAGACAGGGATGCTGCTATATTTGTAAAAAAACCGCTATTGTACCCTTATCTGAGAAAAAGGGTCGGGTTTGTCCCTTTTAAAATTTAAGACAAGAAAATACAATAGTTGCAACGAGTTATATAGAAGTTGTAGCTGTCAATATAAGTGTTTGATACATACCGGTAATTGCCGGGGAGAGGAGGTGAATGCACCATGGAGAAGTTATATTACACAGCAAAAGAGGTTGCTGAGATGCTTGATGTATCGGTATCTCATGCATACAAAGTAATAAGAGAAGCTAACAGGGAGTTATCTTCTAAAGGCTTCTATGTCAGAGCTGGCAGAGTAAGCCGCAAGTATCTTGACAGTAAAGTATATGACTTATGTGATAAGACAGCATAAGGGAAAGGAGCAGTTGTATGGCAGCATACAAGGATGAGGCGAGGGGGACATGGTATGTCTCCTTCCACTACAACGATTGGACAGGTAAAAACAAAAGAAAGCTAAAGCGTGGCTTTCGGACTAGAAGGGAGGCATTGGAATACGAGCAGAAGTTTCTGCTGCAGCAGGCAACAAATCTGGATATGATGTTTGCGGACTTTTACAAGCTGTATGAGGAAGATTTAAAGCCTAAGCTGAAGCTTAACACATGGCGTACAAAGGATGTCATTTTTCAGAAGAAGCTGATTCCATATTTCAAGGACAAGAAGATGAATGAAATCAGTCCTGCGGATATTATAAAATGGCAGAATGAGATGATTAAGAAGAGACAGGCAGACGGCAAGTCCTATAAGCCGACTTATCTGAAAACAATGCAGTCAGAGCTGTCAGCCATATTTAATCATGCGGTACGCTTTTACAATCTGAGAGAAAATCCTGTAAAGAAGGCTGGGACGATTGGTAAAGGCAAAGCCGATGAGATGGATTTCTGGACAAAAGAAGAATATCTCAAGTTCATAGAATGTGTAAAAGACAAGCCAATATCTTATTATGCGTTCCAGATTCTTTACTGGTGCGGAATAAGAGAAGGTGAACTGCTTGCCCTGACACCAGCAGATATTGATTTTGAGAATAAGAAACTTCATATCACAAAGTCTTATCAGTATATCAATGGTGAAGATATCATCACAGATCCTAAGACGGAAAAGAGCAGAAGGGATGTTGTAATTCCTGATTTTCTGGTAGAAGAGTTAAGACAGTTTATCGGAATGCTGTATGGATATGGAAGAGATGACAGAATATTTCAGATTACAAAATCTTATCTGCATCACGAGATGAGCAGAGGAGCTAAAGCGGCTGGAGTAAAGAGAATAAGAATTCATGATCTCAGGCATTCGCACATTTCTTTACTTATTCGCCTGGGTTTTTCAGCGGTAGCCATTGGAAATAGGGTTGGGCATGAGAGCCAGACAATCACATTTCATTATGCACATATGTTTCCGACAGAGCAGATTGAGATGGCTGATAAGCTTAATGAAGAATTTGTGCCGGGTACAGGGAATGGAGGTGATGTTCAGTGAGTGGAGTTCATAAGAATCCGACAATCAGTTTTCGCATATCAGACTATGAAAGGCGTGAAATTGAAGCAAGAATCAAGGCAAGTGGAATGATGAAGAAAACATTTTTTACAAGATGCTGTATCTATGGTCGAATCTGTGTTGTAGGTAAGAAAGAAACTGTATATATGCTTGTGCAGACGCTTGAGAAGATGCAGGCAGATATTCACAAAATGTATGATGAAATCATAGAAACAGGACAGATAAAAGAAAAAGAATCACCGGTTGATGGTGAAGCTTATACAGATATTGAAGAATTGCAGCATGACTATCTTGCTATGATAAAAACAGTTGTGGATATGCTGGATGGAGCAAAATACCTCTGGCAGAAATAGTGGCTTTCCAGACGGCAATCGGGAAAGCCACGGCAGATAACAAAAGCGGGCTTCTGTTACCAAAACACCAATTAAAGTATAACAGCAGCCCACTTTTGAGACAATGATTATTTACGAAAGTGAGGCAGACAGTGGAAACAAATACAGAATTAAAAATGATACACCTCTCTGAGGTTGAATCACAGCAGATTAAATGGCTGTGGTATCCATTTATCCCTTATGGAAAGCTGTCAATAGTGCAGGGAGACCCCGGTGATGGGAAATCTACGCTGATACTTAATATTGCAGCAAAGCTGTCAATGGGAGAATGTATAGATGAAAATATGAATATTACTGAGCCTGTAAATGTAATATATCAAACGGCAGAAGACGGACTTGCAGATACAGTCAAGCCAAGACTTGAAGCAGCAAATGCAGACTGTAGCAGAATATCAATCATAGATGAGTCTGATAAGAGTGTTAGTATGACGGATGACAGGATAGAGGAAGCCATAAAAAGAGAAAATGCGAAATTGTGTATATTTGATCCGATACAGGCTTATCTTGGCGGTGATACTGATATGAACCGGGCAAATGAAGCCAGAGAAATGACGAAGAAGCTGGGAAGTATTGCTGAAAGAACTGGCTGTGCCATTGTTCTTATCGGTCATATGAATAAAGGCTCAGGAGCAAAGGCTGCTTACAGGGGAATGGGTTCCATTGATTTCTTTGCTGTGGCAAGGAGTGTAATGCTTGTTGGCAGAATAGAAGGGCAGAGTAATCTCAGGGCAATGATACAGATAAAGAATAATCTGGCAGCATTTGGTCATCCAAAAGCATTTGAATTGGCAGAGGACGGATTTCATTGGTTAGGTGATTATGAAATTACTGCTGATGAAGTACTGGGCGGTATGGTGCCAAAGGCAAGTAAACTTGAGATGGCAAAGCAATTTTTAAGAGAACGGGCAAAAAGAACACAGAAAATTTTAAGTACAGAGATTATAGAACTTGCAGCACAGGAAGGAATATCGAAAAGAACACTTGAGACAGCAAAGAAGGAACTTAAGATAAAGGCTGAGCGTTGCAATAATAACTGGTACTGGAATTTGCGAGCATAAAAATCTAACATCGCAACATTGCAAAGTGTCAGGTTTTGCAATCTTGAAGCTTGCAAGGTTGCAAAATATATAGACCTTGCGATGTTGCGGTCTTGAAAAGAAAGGACAATTACTATGACATTATTTGAAGAATTAGGTGTTGAATATAAAGAAGTGGATGGAATTTTATATCCTCTTTTATCTGTTGATGAAGCGGAATACAATCTTACGGATATAGGAAAATATGGTCGGATGTGGCTTAGGTATATGGAAGAAAATAAACCTTCTGGGTATCGTCATATGGCAAGAATGGGACAGTTGAAAAAGCAGGCAGAAGCAATAAACGAAGAAGCTTATGAACGATTGGACAATATTGAAGAGACTTGGTTGAAAAAGCATATGACGGGTAAAAAGAAAACATTTATGGAGCAGCTGTATTTGCGGAATCAGGCGAGAGCGATGGCAGAGGAAATTGTGATAAATGAGATTGTGTTTAAGTGCAGATGAGGTTTAAAAAGGCTGATGCCAAAACCCTCGGAGAGCCCCCGCAGTTTTGTCAGTATGACGAAACTGCTAGGGGGTTATCATCTATGGCAGAGCCAAGATGATAACCGCACTGCTCCGACGGAAAAATACGAATAAGAAAGGATAAAATGCCTATGGGAAATGTATCATACTCTGCTCATATAAGCAATGGCAAGAGTGCGATAACAAGTAAAAAAGCACTTGCAGGAGTTGCAAAGCATAACCTGCGTAAATATAAATCCGCAGATTACAGCTCAGATAATATTAGGCTGATTTATGGAACAACAGATTTGTTTCAAGATGTTAAGAGGGTATATCACAGAGAATTTGATGATGTGGTAAAAGAATATAACAGTAGACAGAAAAGAGAAGACAGAAAGATAAAGGATTATTTTGAACATGTTGCAGGTCTTAATCAGGATATGGCGGTAGAGATTATTTTTCAATGTGGGGACAAGAAATATTGGGACGAGCATTGGAAAAACAAAAATTATATGTCTGAGGTATTTGATTATATTCTTGAATGCCTGCAAAAGCTACTGCCGGAGTTCAAGATTGCAAATGCGGTCATACACTTTGATGAAGCTAGCCCGCATATGCATGTGGTAGGCATTCCGGTATGGGAAGGAGCAAAGCGTGGCTTATCTAAGAAAGTATCAAAAAGAAATGTATTTACACCACAAACATTATCTGTGATTCTTCAAGATAAATTGAGAGCGGAGGCAAGTTATGGATTTGAATGTTATTTCAAGGAACAGCTGGCAGAAAAGAAAAAAGGTCGCAACCATGACTTGTCTGTGACGGAATATAAGGTAGCACAGGAGAGTAGGAAGCTTGCTGATATAAAGCAACAGAACAATGAGGAGCAGGAGAAAAATACTAAACTGAGAAGCAATAACGCAAGCATATCATATCAGATTGCTACACAGGAACAACGCCATAGCAGAAATCTGGATGTTATAGCTGCTGATGAGGACAGGCTGGAGACAGTCAGGAGTAGTATTAATGCAGCGGAAACGGAATATGCAAAATATGCTGATATGATTATGGATAAAAAGAATAATCTGGAACTTCTTTCATCTAAGGAAAGTGAACTGATTGAAAGAACAAAAATTGCAGAGAGTGTATTTGATATGTTCCGACAGAGTGGAACTGATGATGTCAGGGAGAAACTTATTGATGTGATGTATGAGAACCAGAAGCTTAGAGAAGAAAATACGACATTAAAGGAACTGCTGGAAAAGGCGTATGAGTTTATGAAGCAGTTTGTAATTGATGGGGTTAATCTGTTGGAGAGGTTTTTGGAGAGCGTGGGGAAGGTGGTTGGAAATGTTTATAAAAAAACAAAATAAAAACATCTGTTCGTGCAACAAAGCATTGACATTGACATACGAAGAAAGTATCATAAATTTATGAAGCAGGAGGAATAAATGAGATGAGAAAATCAATTTCAATCAGTATAAGAGTGAGCGAAGAAGAATTAGATAAGTTTAAGGAAGCAGCAAGATTAGAAGCATATTCATCATATAGTGAGTTTATAAGAAGAACGGCATTAATAGAAGCTGCCAGAATAATTAAGGAAAACAATGAAGGAGAGGATACCCATGAACATAATTAGTTTGTTTAGTGGATGTGGTGGATTAGATTTAGGCTTTGAAAGAGCTGGGTTTAATATTCCTGTTGCAAATGAGTTTGATAAAACAATATGGGCGACATTTAAAGCCAATCATCCTAACACTCATCTGATTGAAGGTGATATAAGACAGGTAACAAAAGAAGATATAGAACAGTTTATAAATGGAGAAGTTGACGGAATTATCGGTGGACCACCTTGTCAGTCGTGGTCTGAAGCAGGTTCATTAAAGGGAATTAAGGATGCCAGAGGACAGTTGTTCTTTGATTATATTAGGATACTAAAGGAATTCAAGCCTAAGTTCTTTTTGGCAGAAAATGTAAGCGGAATGTTGGCAAACAGACATTCAGAAGCGGTGCAGAATATTCTAAATCTTTTTGATGATGCAGGATATGATGTGTCATTTACCCTTGTAAATGCAAAGGATTACGGAGTCGCAGAAGAAAGAAAGAGAGTATTTTATATAGGCTTCAGGAAGGATTTGAACATTGATTTTGGATTTCCTAAAGGTTCAACAAAGGATGATGATAAGAAAATCACTCTTCGTGATATTATATGGGATTTGCAAGATACAGCGGTTCCATCAGGAGAGAAAAATCATCATAATCCAGAAGCAATCAATAACAATGAATACTATACTGGAGCATATTCGCCAATATTTATGAGTCGTAACAGGGTAAAAGCATGGGATGAACAGGCATTTACAGTTCAGGCATCAGGAAGACAATGTCAGCTTCATCCACAGGCACCTAAAATGGTTAAAGTGGCACAGAATGATTGCAGATTTGCAGAAGGAAAAGAACATCTTTATCGTCGAATGACAATTAGAGAGGTTGCCAGAGTACAGGGATTTCCGGATGATTTCAAATTTATATATGAGGATACTAATACAGCATATAAAATGATTGGTAATGCTGTTCCAGTTAACCTTGCATATGAAATAGCTGTTGCGATAAAGAAATACCTAGAAGGTAATGGTGCAGAGGTTGCTGTAGATAATGAGGTTATAGATGCAAAGGAGGTTAATGAGAAGAAAGTGAGTACAAAGAGTAATGATCAGGGTAGAGCATATGAGTATGCTTGGATAAAAACACTTTACAAGGCATTATGTGAGATGCGAAAAACTAGAATAGTTGATAATTCTAGCTTGCATGCAAATGAAAAGGCATGGGCTCTTATGGATGAGGAAATGCAGCAGACATTTATGATATCAGCAGAATCAGCAATTGATACAGTACTTGAAATGGAACCTAAAATGTCAGAAGGCAGTAGTGATGAATTGACATTAGAATTTCAGAAGGACGGAGCAGGCGTAAAGGGTGATGTAAGAGATATTGTTATTAGAAGAGAAGATATTGAGTGGGAAATAGGATTAAGTATCAAACATAATCACGATGCCGTAAAACATAGCAGATTAAGTCATAAACTTGATTTTGGTAAAGAATGGTTTGATATGCCTTGTAGTGATGCATATTGGGATGCGGTTCAACCAATATTTGATATGTTGAAGAATGAAAAGGATAACGGTTCAAGATGGTCTGAAATCAATGACAAAGACGAAGTAGTATATGTACCGTTATTACATGCTTTTATGGATGAGGTTAATAGAGCATATAAAGAAGATAAGAATATGCCACGTAAGATGATAGAATATCTTATTGGAATAGAGGATTACTATAAGGTTGTCAGTCGTGATAGTAAGCGTCTTACAATGATTCATACTTTTAATATGCATGATACTTTAAATAAACCAAGTGAAAATAAGGTGTCGGCAATTACTGTTCCAGTAGTAGAGCTACCTACAAGACTTGTGGCACTTGAGTTCAAGCCAGGAAGCACTAATACAGTAGAAATGTTTTTGGATAATGGATGGCAATTAAGTTTCAGAATTCATAATGCAAGTACAAAGGTTGAACCAAGCTTAAAATTTGATGTACAGTTTATTGGTATGCCGACATCAGTGCTGAATATTGAATGTAAATGGAAATAAGGCGGTACAGACATTGAGAAAAATGCTATTAAGTTTTAGACCGGATGTTTATGAAAAAATAAAATCTGGTGTGAAGATATTTGAACACAGGAGAAATTTTCCAGATGAACCTATAATGGCATATATGTATGTCAGCTCACCGGTGAAAGCGATCACCGGTGTTGTATACTTGGGTAAAAGGCATTGTCTATCTGACTGTATGGAAGACTATAAAGAAGATAGCAATGCCGTTACACGAATAAAAGAATATATAGAAAAGTATCATTATAGGTATGCTATGGAAATAGATAGATTTCAGGAAACATCACAGATATCATTAGATGACTTAAGAGAAAATGTTCCGGGATTTGTAGCACCACAGATGTATATATATTTAGATGGTACAGAATTGTTGGAGTATATAGAGAGTAACTTAAAAATGATAGATTTGCAGGTAGAACATTCATTTGAAAGAATAGAGACTTGTCAGGTTTGTGTGCATTAACATTTATTGATAGGAGTTGAAGCATGGGATTTCCAACATTATTAGAATCTGAGTTACTAGCTGTTTCAAAAGCATTGGGAGACACAGAATTTGGATTTACAGGGACAGAAATAGGATTATTGCTTTCAGAGTGTGGTTTAAAAGATATTGATTCAAAAAATACAAAATATAAGAGATTATTTAATGCATTTTGTGAGCAGAGTAGAAAAGATAATAGTACAAACTGCGTATATAAATTTATACAAGTATGTATGGAGCCAGCTAGAGGGCTAAATACTCAATCTGCATATGAGAAGAGACGTTTTGAAATAAATAGGGTATTGATGTTAAAAGGAATTGAAATAAGGGATGATGGCAACTTCTATAAAATTACTAAGGCTGAAAGTTTATCCGAAGTGGAAAGAAGAACAAGAGAATTAAAAAATAAATTATCATGTTATGGTGCACATCAAAGAGTTTTAATATGCTGCAGAGAAGAATTACTAGTAGATGATTATTTTCATGCGGTTCAGGAAGCAGTAAAAGGAATATGTGATCGGGTAAGAGAAATGAGTGGATTGTTAACAGATGGAAATGAACTTATTCAAACTGCTTTTTCTGTAAAAAATCCATATATTGTTTTAAACTCATTAAGGACAACTTCAGAACAGAACCAGCAAAATGGACTTAAAGAGATAATACTGGGATTAATTCATATGGTAAGAAATGTTACGGCTCATGAATTGAGAATTAGATGGGATATTAATGAAAATGATGCGATTGATATTTTGCAACAAGTTTCTTTTGTACATAAATATATGGATCAATGTATTCCAGTTAGACATTTAACATAATAAAGATATTAAAACATGTAATCAGAGATATATGATAAGGAGAAAGATGAGATTATGGATAATGTTTTGCAAATTGATAAGCAAATATTAAATTCGGATAAAATAATATGTAGACATATAAATAATTTGTGTAATTCGACGAGAGGAGAAATATCACAGGATATTCTATCACAATTAAGACATTTTGTTGAACATATTTTGTTGAAAATATATGCTAATGGTAATGATATTGAGGATACACAGGATAATGTTAAACAGGCTGTTAAATATGCAAAAAATCAAGAGTGGTTGAGATATTTGTCTCGTTTTCATCATTTTTTGCAGGTATCTGTATCACATAGGACTTTAGAGGAAGAAAATTCAGAGCGTTTAATGTTAAAATATTACGAATATCTTCTTAGGATAAAAACAATGTTACATGATAAGTATTCTCTTGATGTTTTGTATAACTTAGAGCAATTTCCAATTGAAACAGATGAGAGCTTAAATGAGTATTATCTAAAAATTGTTCAAAAGGTTGATGAATATAAAAAATCATCAAAAAATATGTATAAATATGATCGTTTTTACATTCAAAATATAAAACCATTTTTTTGTAATAATAAAATATATTATGAAGTAGCATTTATTCCGGCAAATGATAAGGCAAGTAAAACAGATAGAATAATTGCATTTACAGATAGGGAAATAACAGACTTTTATGCGGTAAAGTTAGCAATAGAAGATGATTATATAGAAATATTTGATAAATGTATGCCTATAAGAATTATTTTGGATTGGGAAGTAAGTATTCGACCATGTGAATTTAAAAATTTTAGTAAGATAATTAATAATCAGACCAAACCCATTGGAAAAGCAGAGGAGAGGGAACTAGTTAAGTATTTGACCGAGTCGGGAAGAAGCTTAGCAGAGATAGTTGTTTATTCAGATGAAAAATATAATGAAATCCGCAATCGAATTGTTCCAAATAGAGAGGGGTATCATTTTTTTGATTTATTGGATTTCTGTAGACAACTCATTAAAAATCAAGGTGCAGGTTACAATGTTTTAAGATATTTGTTACATCATATGAATAATAGAGTTATTAAAGAACAATATCATGAGAGTTATAAAAAGAATTATAACACTGGAAGATGGGAATATTTGGGTGCTAATAATTGGCTGTCAAATTTATATTTAGCAAATGAGTGTTTACCTTTTGATACAATGCCGTTCTGTTCTGGATTGAGAAAACATGTACCAAATATATCAGATTTGTTAATAGCATTGGACACAGCTGGACGTGAACATGAATTTATGGCTAGAGTTATAAAAAATAATACTGAACAGAAAGGGATGCTGTATACCCCATTAGAACAGAATGGAGAAAAGTATAAACTTGGTAATTTTGAAGATGTTGAAACTTTGAAAAATATATATAATAAGAAGTTACCGCAAACTCAGAAACAGCAAGCACGTAAATTGATTATAGATAAAGGCTATATATTTATTGAGGCATACAGGGATGATACAATATCTATAATTACAACGATTAAGAGATTAGCTCAAAGCGGTGTGAGTAATTATTCCAATACTGTAAAACATTGGATTGAAAATAGTGATTATAATATATCGGAAGAGAAGAAAAAAGCATTGGAGACAATGTTTGCTAAATCGCATGTATCGGTAATATATGGGGCAGCAGGAACAGGGAAGACTACATTTATTAATTACATTTCCAATTTTTTTAAAGAGTATTCGAAATTGTATTTGGCATATACGAATCCAGCAGTGAACAATTTGAAGAGAAAGGTCGCTGCAACCTCAGATTGCGAATTTATGACAATTTCAAAGTTTAACAATAGATATAATAATGACATAAAGAGAAAGTATGATATTATATTTATTGATGAGTGTAGTACGGTTAGCAATAAGGAAATGAAGGAGTTTTTGGAACTTGCTGATTATAAATTACTTGTATTAGTTGGAGATACTTACCAAATAGAATCAATAGAATTTGGAAATTGGTTTGATACAATACGTGGATTCCTTCCAGAGTCTGCAATATGTGAATTGATAAAACCATATAGAAGTAATAGCAAGCAGTTACAAGCTTTGTGGGATAATGTCCGCAAAATGGAGGATGATATATTGGATCGACTACAAGCAGGAGGTTATTCAGTAAATCTTGATCCGTCAATTTTAACTCCAGCATCAGAGAACGAGATTATCTTATGTTTAAATTATGGAGGACTGTATGGAATAAACAATATAAATCATTTTATGCAAGAAAACAATAATGGCAAGGAGATAAGGAGAGGAATACAGAGATATAAAGTTGGTGATCCAATTTTGTTCAATGATTTGGCGGATTCATTTTTTACAAAGAATAAAGAACAAGTTCCAATTATTCATAATAATATGAAAGGCAGAATAGAAGATTTTAGACTTTTGGAAGCTGGTAAAGTAACGGAACGAATTCAATTTGATATAGAGATTGACAAGCCATTGATGAATTTAGATGACAAAGATTTAGATTTTCAAGTTATAGGTGTATCAGAAAAGGGAAATTCTATTATAAGATTTGAAGTTTATAAAAATAAAAGTACAGATGAAGATGATGACAGTGTATCTAAGAATATGGTACCATTTCAAATAGCATATGCGGTATCTATTCACAAAGCACAAGGTTTAGAGTATGATTCAGTAAAAATCATTATAACAGATGATATTGATGAACTGATAACACATAGTATCTTTTATACTGCCATAACAAGGGCAAGAGAAAAATTGAAAATTTATTGGACACAATCTGTTGAAAAGAAGGTTTTAGATAGAATAAAACCTAAAAATAATCATCAGGATATTTCTTTATTGAAACAAGAGTTGCTGTTAAGAAAATAAATTTGTACCAAAAATAAGATAAGTGTTGGAGATATTTTTCAAAGAAATATTGTACATTTTCTTATGTAGGAGACCTAATACCAAATGGGTACATTGATACCTATATGATACCTAAATTTTTGAAAACATAAAATAATTGTGATAAAAGGCGAAATAATCACCATTAAAAGCTCTAGAAATCAAGCTTTCACAGGGATAATAAGTTTCTCTGCGGGGAGTTTGAATA
>ENA-OPBS01000948-OPBS01000948.1-human-gut-metagenome-genome-assembly--contig:-NODE-948-length-23576-cov-3.831215_pt1 | contig 23576 bp, 13 predicted proteins | sample MGYA00241074_ERZ501463 | MGnify/ENA primary metagenome ERZ501463 (study PRJEB25962, sample SAMEA2042578) | human gut metagenome | biome: human gut; feature: human-associated habitat; material: faeces...
TTATGCTCTTCCGAGTGCAACGATCCTTGTGCAGAAAGAAAAAGAAGTACAGATGGCAGTAAACGAATTCGGAAAAGGACGCGCTGTTTATATCAGCGGACTTCCGTACAGCTTCGAGAACAGCCGTGTACTTTACCGTGCAGTGCTTTGGAGCACACACAGCGAAGATGAGCTGAACAGATGGTTCAGTACAAATTATAATGTAGATGTACATGCTTATCCGAAGAACAACAAATACTGTGTTGTAAATAATACGGATGAGCCGCAGCAGACAACGATCTACCGCGGAGACGGAAGCAGCTTTGAGCTTGCTCTTGAGCCGAACCAGATCATCTGGTATGAGATCGCGTAATGTCTGGATCGTATCGTGCAGGCAGTGTTCTGCCGATTCATTTGCGGTCGTTTTGTTGGGGAACAGACGACAGCAGAAAAGTTTGTGAAAAAGAAAATAGAATGAATGAAAAAATATTACGGTTCATATGTATATATGAGCCGTAATATGATATTGGAGGAAAGCAATGGCGAAACGTGAGAAAAATCCGGCATCGGATAAAACGGGAAACGACACAGGCGTCTCGTTGCTTGTGCTCGGTATTGTGAGCGTTATTTTCGCACTTTGGATTCCGATCGTCGGGATCGTTCTGGGGACTGTATCGCTTGTAAGAGTGCGGAAAAGAAATGATCTGTCAGGAACAGTCATGGCAAAGGCAGGAAAAGTCTTAAGCATCGCGGGAATATGTATAGCCGTTGTAAACTGGATTCTGGCAATCGTCCTTACATTTATGACGTTAGCATAAGCATGATAAGAATAGCATAGGAAAGAGGAGCAGACAGGAGAAATGTTAGCATACACATATGAAGAAAACGGAAAGTTTGTTTTGAAAGAGAAAGAAAAACCAACGCTGCAAAGTGAGGACGACGCGATCGTACGTGTGACTTTGGCAAGTATTTGTTCCAGCGATCTCCATATCAAACACGGCGCCGTTCCGAGAGCAGTTCCGGGGATAACGGTCGGTCATGAGATGGTCGGGATCGTGGAAGAGACAGGAAGGCGTGTGACAAAGGTAAAACCCGGAGATCGTGTCACTGTAAACGTCGAAACATTTTGCGGGGAATGTTTTTTCTGTAAAAATGGGTTTGTGAATAATTGTACGGATCAAAACGGCGGCTGGGCGCTCGGATGCCGGATCGACGGCGGGCAGGCGGAATATGTCCGTGTTCGCTGATCAGGGGTTAAATAAGATTCCGGATTCGGTGACGGATGAAGCCGCTCTTTTTGTAGGAGACGTCCTCGCAACCGGGTTTTGGGCGGCGCGGATTTCAGAGATCGGAGAAGAGGATACGGTCGTCATTATCGGAGGAGGACCTACGGGAATTTGTACGCTTTTGTGCGTGATGCTTAAGAATCCCGAAAAGATTATTTTATGCGAAGTAGATCCGAAGAGGATCGCATTTGTAAAGGAACATTATCCGGACGTACTTGTCGTGAATCCGAAAGAGACGGATGCAGAACGATTCGTGAAAGAAAACAGCAGGCATAACGGGGCGGATCGAGTTTTGGAAGTGGCGGGAAGCTCGGATACATTTGAACTTGCATGGAAGGTCGCGCGCCCGAATGCGATTGTCACAGTCGTGGCGCTCTATGAAGAAAACCAGACGCTTCCGCTTCCGCAAATGTACGGGAAAAATCTTATTTTCAAAACAGGAGGCGTAGACGGATGTGACTGCGATGAGATATTGAAACTGATCGAGCAGGGACGTATCGACACAACGCCGCTTATCACACATACATTTCCGCTGGAAGAAATAGAACAGGCATATGATATTTTTGAAAATAGAAAAGATAATGTGATCAAGATCGCAGTCAGTCACATTTAATTGTGATCATCGTAATGTAATCACTTCGGTCTTTGATAGACATTTCATTTAGTCCTTCTTCGTATGCATACCCTGTAAGCGTCAGATTGTGTTTGCGGGCATAATAAAGGATCGAGCGGTAGATTTCGGGAAGTTTTCCCCAGTCACCGATGCAAAAAGCGCGCAGATATGTTCCGGCAGGCAGGATTTCATCATATACGTCAGAAGTTTGCGGGCAGTATGCAAAGAAGGAGTGATAGCTGTTAAAACTGTTTTTTTGGATATCTTCTATGGAAATACAGCTTCCGAAATTGTCATAAAGATGAAATAATTTTTTCAGGCGGAGAGAGAACTCCGCGGCGATGGAAAAATCGTCTTCGTCGTATTCTCCCGAAATAGGGGATGAGAAGATGATCTTTCTCTCGGGCAGCGTACAGCGTTCGATCGTTCCGTGCTGCGAATACATTCCTATTTTTAATCTCTCTGCTTTTTGTTCTAAAAAAGCCTGTGCAGATAAAAGCTGTTCGATGGACTCGTCGATCAGCTTTTTCTTTTTTGTCATCATCTCTGTAAAAGATTCGTCGGAAGGGCGGGATGAGTAATCTTTGATCTCGTCTATGGACAGACCGATCTTGCGCAATGTAAGGATCAGTTCTAACTCTGTAAATTGAAAGCATGTATAGTAGTGGTATCCGTTCTCTCCGATAATTTCGGGGCGGAACAGCCCGATTTCATTGTAATAGTGCAGCGTGCGTTTGTTGACTCCGGTCAGTTTTGCAAATTCCCCGGAAGAATATAAATAATTTTTTCGATTCATAAAAAACTCCTTGACTGTACAGTTACTGTACATTATATGATACATGATGAAAAGAAGAAAATCAATGATAAAGCGCAGAAAGGAGATCGGGATGGAGTTTATATGTGCCGAGGAGAAACAGTGGAAAGAGATAAAAACAATTTATATGGAAGCATTTCCGAAGCGGGAGAGAAAACCATATTTTGCACTGCGGCATTCCGTAAAAACGAAAAAAGCGGTTGTTATGGCAGCAACCGAAGGTGAACAGGTGTTGGGATTTATCGTCCTTATTCCATATAAAGATATGGTAATGGCAGATTATCTGGCAGTGTCATCTAAAGTTCGCAGCAGAGGAACCGGAAGTTATATTATGCAGAATGTGTGCAGGCAGTACAAAGATAAAAAAATTGTTCTTCTGATCGAGCGCCTTGATGATAAGGCAGAGAACAAAGAACAGAGGATTGCCCGCAGAAAATTTTATTTGAAAAACGGATTTACGTCGTCTGATATTTTTATAACGGGAGCAAGCGGGGAAATGGAGATTATGAATTTCGGAGAAAAGGTTTCGGAAGAAGCGTATATAGATCTGCAGAAATATGCGCTTGGAACGGTGATGTTCAGATTGTCCAAGATCAAAGTGGCAGAGAAAACGCCGCATAAGAAAAGAGAGGAGGCTGACCAGGGATGAAAACAATATTTTCAAAAGTAAAGTTAAGGTCGGGTCAGATCGTTCAGTTGTTTTTGCTTGTATTGCTGTCGGCAGTAGGGCAGATGCTTTTACCGTCGTTTTTGGCACAGATGATCAGCCATGGCGTGGCGGAAGGAGAAAACCGTATTGTCTGGATGTATGCCGTGATCATGGCGGGAGTAACATTGTTTTCCTGCGTGATCAGTTTTCTCTCTGTTAAGATTGCATCTTATATTTCTACAGATTTTGCGGCACAGCTTAGAACTCAGGTCTTTTCTAAAGTGCAGGAGTTCTCGGCGGCAGAGATGGATCGGTTCGGAACAGCGAGTCTTGTCACAAGAAGCACTTCGGATATTACGAATGTACAGAACTTTTTGACATTGCTGCTTAGAGTCGGATTGCTTGCGCCTATGATGGCTGCGGCAGGACTAGTGTTTTCCGCAGCTACGGGAGGAGAAGTCAGTTCGGTTCTTCTTGTCGCGATACCGGTTCTTCTGACTGTATTGACGATCATCATGGTACTGGCATCGAAGTATTCGATCCGTCTGAGAAAAAAGCTCGATCAGATCAACAGATTGTTTTTGGAATCGTTGGAAGGAGTACGCGTGATCCGCGCGTTTAATAAGCAGAAGACAGAAAATGCACGTTTTGAAGAGGCAAATGAAGATTATGCGATGACGGCAATGGCAGCAGGGCGGATCACAAGCCTTCTGATGCCCGCTATCAGTGTGATCTTCGGAGTGACGACGGCGGCTGTATTGGGCATGGGCGCATATTATGTAAGTACAGGCGCTATGGAAGTAGGTTCTTTAGTGGCAAACAGCCAGTATATCAGTATGGTACTTACATCTGTGATGATGCTGTCTCTTGTCATTATGATGTTTCCTACAAGTTATGCATGTGCGAAACGAATCGCGGAAGTTTTGCAGACAGACAGCTCGATACGGGGTGGAAAGTTTCAGATGGAAAATCGTCCGGTGCGCGGAACGGTTGAGTTTCGTCATGTGACATTCGCTTATCCGGGAGCGGATGAGCCGATCCTGAAAGATATTAGTTTTGAATCCCGTTCGGGAGAAGTTACGGCGATCATCGGAGGAACGGGACGGGGAAAATCAAGTATATTAAAACTGATCCCCAGACTTTATGATCCGATGTTCGGAGAAGTGCTGATCGACGGAGTGAACGCGAAAGAATACCGCACGGAAGATCTTCGTTCTTTGATCGGATACGTACCGCAGAAAAATGTTCTTTTCTCGGGAGATATTGCAGATAATCTTAATTTCGGAAATGAAAACGGAACGGAAGAAGACTGGAAACAGGCGGCAAAGACTGCCTGTGCGGATGAGTTTATCTGTAAGAAGAAAGAAGGATATCACGATTCGGTCGCCCAGGGCGGCACGAACTTATCCGGCGGGCAGCGTCAGCGTATGGCGATAGCGAGAGCGATGATGAAAAAACCGGAAATTTATGTGTTTGACGATAGTTTTTCTGCTTTAGATATGAAGACTGACCGTCAGCTCCGTCAGAATCTGAAGGAAAGCATCGAAGATGCAACGGTCATCATGGTAGCGCAAAGGATTAGCACAGTTCTTGACGCAGACCGGATATTAGTAGTTGACGACGGGCAGATCGTAGGAAACGGAACGCACAGGGAATTGTTGGATACTTGTCCGCTTTATCGGGAAATTGCAGAGATTCAGTTAGGAAAGGAGGCGCTTTGATATGAAAAATACGACAATATTTAAGAGGCTGCTGGGCTATTTAAAAGCGTACAGACTTCGGTTATTTTTTGTACTGCTTTCAGCAGTTATCAGCACTGCCTTTATGGTTCTTGCTCCGTTTCTTGTAGGAAAGGTGACGACGACGTTGTTTGCAAGTATTGCCGATAAAGTTTTTTACTGGGAAACGATCATCTGGCTTTTGGCGGCGTTGGTAGCGTTATATTTTGTATCACAGTTGTTTTCCTTTTTGCAGGGATTCGGTATGGCAAAGATCACTGCAAATGTGATGCAGACGATCCGCAGGGAAATCGATGAGAAAATGCATCGGCTGAAACTGAATTATTATGACGTTCATACACACGGAGATATTCTCAGTGTAATTACAAACGATGTAGATACGATCAACAATACGATCAGTCAGAACTTAACTTCGATCGTAACACAGGTTACGACTGCCATCGGCGTACTTATTATGATGCTGATGATCAGCCCGAAGCTGTCTTTGATCCCGATTGTTATGGTGCCTCTTTCTCTATTGAGCGCCGCAGGAGTGATGAAAGCGAGCGAAAAGTATTATGGAGAACAGCAGGAGCTTCTCGGTAAGCTGAACGGATATGTAGAAGAGATGTATAACGGACAGTCCGTTGTGCAGACGTTTAATTATCAGGAACGTGCGAAAAAGAAATTTTCTCAGTTGAATGACGCGCTTAAAAACAGTTCAAGAAAAGCGGAGACAACAGCAGGGGCGATCAGTCCGATTACAACTCTTGTGAATGATCTTGGGTATGTTCTTTGCGCCGCTTTAGGATGTCTCTGGGCGATCGCCGGAAAGATCGCAGTCGGAAACGTACAGGCTATGTTGGAGTATACATGGCGTTTTGCAGAGCCGTTTTCCGCAATCGCCGGAATGGTAGGAAGTTTCGGAGCGGCAGCGGCAGCAGGAAACCGTATTTTCGGACTGCTTGACGCAGAAGAGGAAATTCCGGATTCAGACCAGTGCATCGTACCTGATGACCGCAGCGGTCGCGTTACATTTGAAAATGTGACGTTCGGATATACGCCGGATCATCTTTTGATGAACGGGATCGATTTGACGGTAGAACCGGGGCAGAAAGTTGCGGTAGTAGGACCTACCGGAGCGGGAAAAACAACGCTGATCAATCTTTTGATGCGCTTTTATGAGGTAAATAACGGATCGATCAAAGTGGACGGAACTAAGATCACGGATATGCCAAGGGAAGAACTGCGCGACAGATTCGGTATGGTTCTTCAGGATACATGGCTGTTTGAAGGAACGATCGGAGAGAATATCGGATATGCCGAGGATAATATGAAGAAAGAGAAAATAGTAGAAGCCGCGAAATCGGCATGCGCCCACAGTTTCATCAAAACACTCCCGGGCGGATACGATATGACGCTTAGTAAAGGAGCGGAGAACATTTCGCAGGGAGAACGCCAGCTTCTGACGATCGCAAGAGCGATCGCTTCCGATCCTGAGATCATGATCTTAGACGAGGCGACAAGTAACGTAGATACCCATACGGAAGTTCTTATTCAAAAAGCGATGGCAGAACTGATGAAAGGACGCACAAGTTTTGTGATCGCCCACAGACTTTCTACGATCCGTGACGCAGATATGATCCTTTATATGGAAGACGGAGATATCAAAGAAGTCGGAAATCATGAAGAACTGATGAAAAAGAACGGGAAATATGCGGCTCTTTATATGAGTCAGTTTGCGTAACCGGATTATAGAAATTTTACAGCGGGGCAAAGGAACTGAAATAGAGGGGAAAGATGCACTATTCGTAAAATACTGGAAATTCGTTGTTTTTTGTAAAAAACGCTTGCAGAAAGTAAAAAAAGAAAGTATATTATCAAATGGGAAAAATAGTGTAACAGAATAACAACCGGAGTCTTGCGTGATCTATTCCACAACTCTCCGGTTATATTTATGTAAAGGTATATTTTGTAAGGAGGGAAAGCATGAAGATGCAGAAGAACAAGAAACTTGTGCAAGCTGCTGCGGTAGGACTTTCAGTCTGTGTGCTAGCAGGAGGCGGTCTGTTCGTATGGAATATGTACGGCAAAAATGCAGAAGAAAATGAAAAGCAGATCGTATCAGATGAAGTTGCGGAAATTGAAAGCTTGAATTCACGCGACAATGTTGTAGATTTGGAGGAGCTTTTCGAGGGAGAAAAGGCGTCGGGAAAAGAAGATGTGACGAGCGAGAAAACAGAGAAGAAAGAAGATTCTTCGACGAAGTCAGGCTCTTCTCAAAAGTCGGATTCTTCTAAGCAATCAGGCGGGGCAAAAAAACCGGAGTCATCAAAAGATACAGATACATCAAAGAAGCCGGATAAGAAACCATCCAAACCGGACGAGAAGCCATCAAAACCGGATGAACAACCGTCAGAACCGGATGACAAGCCGTCTGTGCCGGATGAGAAGCCGTCCGTACCGGATGAGAAACCGTCCGTACCGGATGAACAACCGTCAACCCCGCAGAAACCGGCATTGCCGCAGGTGAATGAACCGGGGTGGATCACAGGTATATATTAAGGAAGGAATATGAGAGGGATGAATCAAAAGAGAAAGAGATTAGGGTTATGGATACTTTTTCTGGCGGCGCTGCTTTTGACGCAGTTCACCGTTCCGGTTAAGGCATCCGAGCCGCAGATACAAGATGTAAACATACAGATGGTTGGAGGGCAGATTCGTACGATCGATCCGATGGGGCTGCGAATGGTTGCCTGCATCAAGAAATCATATATTCAAGAGTTGGAAAAAAGCGGAGCGACGGTAAGTTATGGAATCGTACTGCTTCCGAAAAAGTATTTGACAGAAGGTCAGGCATTGACGCTTGACGGCAAGTACCTTTATAACGGCTCGGTCTATAAGCCGGCAAAAGTACCGGCAGTAAAGAAATTTTCAGAAGACAATGATAGGATTTACTTTACAGCCGTTTTGGCAAATCTGCCGAAAGAAAGATATAAAAATGATTACGCGGCGAGAGCTTATGCAGAAATCACGAGAACTGTGACAGAAGACGGCGGAAAGAAAAAAACAACGACAGAAGTTGTATACAGTGAGAGTGAAATCGACCGTCAGGTATATCGGATTGCAGAAGAGGCTGTAAACGGAACTACAGAGACGGAAGAGACAAAACAGTGGCTTCAAGATAACATTCTCGCTCCGGTAGATACGCCGGAAGAACTGCCGGAAGAAGAAAAAAAGATCTCGTTTCGTCTTGGAAAAGTGTCCGGTGTGACACTGTACCATAAGACAACGTCAGAAGCCGGAGTGGAAACTGTAGAAGAAGTATCACAGTTTAATCTTACAGAATTTAAAAAAGAAGATTATCTTGTGAAAGTTGAGATGGAAGATCAGCCTGAGATATTTGCGGGAATTACGGAAGTGATCGCACCGCAGACAGAAACAGGAAAAGTAAGTTTTAAACTTGACAGAAAAGATTATACTACTTCTCAGGCAGGACAAACGATCGAAGGCGCGGTTGTAGAGTTTGGTACGAAGTCTAACGATAAAGTATCTACAAAATATATTACGATGCAGTCGCTGATCGATCAAATGAAGGCAAATCCAGGCGGAACTTATACTCTGGAGCATGATATAGACGCAAGTATGGTTCAGGGAGATGATTACCTTGTTCCGACATTTAGCGGTACGTTTAACGGAAATGGATATAAGATCAAAGGTCTGACAACAACTCTGTTCGGAACGGTTTCTGGAGGTAAGGTACAAAATGTTAAACTTGAAAATGTTTCCATTACAAAAGTAAACAGTTATAAAGATGCAGGTGGTGGAACAATAGCGAATAAAGCTCAGAAAGATGCTGTGATCGAGAACGTACATGTAAGTGGAAGTTTGAAAAGTACAAACAGCCGAGAACTTCTCGGAGGTCTTGTAGGGCGTATGGATTATGCGAAAGTAAGTAAATGCTCTGCTAATCTGGAGATTACAGGATCTTTCAATACGACGGGCGGACTAATCGGTCAAATGTCCAATCAAAATGAAGGTCCTAATATTGTAGAAAATTCATATGCTGTTGGATCAATTCGAGGAAATAGAACGAATGGGGCGCTTGGCGGACTGATCGGATGGCATAACTGTAAAACAAACTTTTCAGTAACAAATTGTTATGCCGCTATCAATATGGAACTGACTGGAACCAACAGACAGCCAGGAGGATTCATCGGATATATAGGAGAGGCTGATGCGACAGGTGTACTAAAGAGCAATGTTTCATACAGTACCGGAAATGCAGGATATAAGTTTGATGGATCAACTGAAACTATCAAATATACTACGGCACAGATTGAAAATCTTTATAGTTTAAGAGAAAGCAGACTGAAAAGAGAGAGTAGTCGTACCGGAAATACGAATCTGACTCAGATCACAGATGTTACAGTGGATAAACTTTCACAAAAAGAGTTTTACACGAACATGGGCTGGAGTGAAGACGTTTGGGATTTTGCTCCTCTGAAAGAAGGAAAAACTCCAATCCTTAGAAACAATGACTCAAATATGACGACAATGCTCCAGACAAAGGAAATCGCATCGGCAGCCGACCTGAAGAATATTAAAAATGATTTGTCAGGTGTGTATGTTCTGACTACAGATATCGATATATCGGAATCAGCGTCGGGAACAGCGGTTATCCCGGGAATATTTAAAGGAACATTAAAAGGAAACGGCCATCAGATCATCGGTCAGAAGATTCCGTTGTTCGATACGTTAGATGGAGCGACGATTGAAAACGTGAAGCTTGTACAAGGCGAGATCAATCAGAAGGGAACAGATAAAGTTGCGGCTCTGGCAAAAACTTCACAGGCAGACACTCTTATCAAAGACGTATATGTCAGAGATATGAGCGTTACGGGACAAAGTAATGTAGCAGGTCTTGTTGCAAGTATGAATAAGACAACTGTAGAAGAATGTTCTGTCAACGCCACAGTAAACGGAAAACGTGCAGGTGGATTTGCGGCAGAGATTTTAGGAGATTCAGTCGTTAAAAACAGTTATGCAAGAAGAACGGCGGATAAAGAGACATTCGCAGCAACTGAAGGCGACCTGCAGGGCGGATTTGCGGCTGTCATTAAAAAGTCAGAGCTGATCAATAACTTCAGTGAGCTTACATTAAGTCAAAAGGCAGAGGAAAAACCGGAAGAGACACCGAAAAAATCATCTGAAAAAGCGGCGAAAACGGCATGTATGGTCGGTAATTTCGTTGCAGAAAGCGGAGTAGGATCAGAAGCGGTTACAAAAGCAGAGCACAATATTTCCTTTGGTCCGAAGGAATATTCTTTTGCAGGAAACAGTACGGCGGAAAATGTTTTAACGAACTATACAGAGAACTACGAGTATACAGGAAGCGTTTCAAATGATGAGGGAACTCAAACTCCTGAACATACAGGAAAAATCGATAAAGCGACAGCAGCGCAGATTACAAATAAAACCTTCTATATAGATACACTTAAATGGGATGAGAAGATCTGGTATCTGGATGATGTGGCAGGTGGAAAAAGACCTCGTTTAAAGGCAGAAGGTGATGTTTACGGAGCTGAGGAAGAAGATACTTCAAAAGGAGAGGACTCGGAAGGAGATTCAAACAACGCGTCTTCGCAAGAAGTAGTTTACATACAGGCGCCGGTACAGGATGAAGAAACGGAAGAGCCGCAGATGGCAGGAGAGACTCCGGCAGAAGTGATCAGTTTTATCGCGCAGAAAAATGCAGAAGAGATTGCGGCTATGGACAGTCTGGAATCTGTAAAGGATTATCAGGCAGATCGAAAACTGATTTATGAAAACTTGCGGTTGTTTATGCCGTTCTATACATATGAACAGATCGTCAAAGACGGAAATAAGGTTGATCCGTCGCATGTATTAAATAAAAAGACGGTGCTTGCGGTCTATCCGATGGATGACCGTGGCAACAGAATTGTGGCATTATCCGATAAGACAGTTCAGGATATAAAAAAGATCCGTATTCAGTTTACAGATGAAACAACACCGTTGATCTATAATATTACATATATTGATACAAGGGAAAATATTGCTTCGTACAAAGTAGCGCAGATCCCTGTTCACTTTAACTTTAGAAACTATGTTGTCAGTACGACAACAACGCAGTTTAATAAACTATTGACTGCGGCAAAGGGATATGATTTTGACGGAGATATTGAAACGAGAGTTTCTCAAAAAGACAGCGCTTCTGTATTGTCGGTATACCGGAAAAATTATAACAATGTTGTCAAATCAGAGATGGAGCAGGTGCTTATTTCCATGGCGGCATCAAATCCGCAGTATCCGGTAAATACTACAAATAAAGCAGCAGAACTGATGGTAGAGGAAAATCTTATCGCAAATGGATATCTGAAGGACTTCCTCTATGCGTATAACTATATAGACCGTTGGTACGATTTTCAGATCGGCGGTATTAATATAAGAGACGTTGTGCTTTTTGACAACTCGATCTTAAAATCGGGCAAATCTCCGCGCAATCTTGTGGCAGAGATCGTACAGCTTAGCAGCAGCGGGGGACGTCAGGGAAATAGTACGCCGTCCTTCTACATCAACCGGATCTCACAGTATACGGGAATTTCAAACGTCGCTTCTTTCGTAGAATATTTTATGACTGCATACGCAGGATACACGGATGTAAACGACTGGATCATTGATAATTTCCAGGGCGGATTCATCGTAGAAGCAAGAGCGAATAATCCGAAGATCGATTCCAGATTATGGAGAATACTGAAAAACAATACGGTACAGAGAAACAACGAGCTGATCCTTCCGGTATTGTCTTATAAGACATCGAAGAACTTGTATCTGGCATCGTTCCCGACATCTCTTGTATATGGAAACTTGCAGATTTACAACGGATATCAGAATACAGATGAGTGGAGACAGCAGAAGAAGCAGCAGGTGATCAATCAGATCAATGATTTCAAGACAAGCTATGATAACTTCGTGGACGTTGCAGAAAACGGAGCACAGTCAATTAATAAAAGTAAATTCCTGATCGTCGATTCCTCTGCAAATAAAGATCACAGTCAGGATGTATTTCAGGAATTTTACAAACCGCTGCAGACGATGTGGAAGAGCAACAACGGAGCGGTAGCCGTAATATTCGGAAATCCGAATTATGATTACATTTATTATAACAGCTCTAACTTTATCGGAGATCTGACCGTCTTAAACCATGAGATGGGTCATGTGACAGATATGTGGATCTGGATGGAGAATAAAGGAAAACGTCCGGGACGTAACGGAGAGGACTATTCTAACGGATATGCGAACCAGGCAAACGTCGATTACAACATGAACTTTATGAAGACGTATGCAAGAGACGGCTCGATGGTGACAAACCTGACTCCGGACAGAATCAATACACAGGAAGAATTTAAAAGCTATTACAAAGAAGTGTTCGAGACGATCTATACGTTGGATTATCTTCAGGGCAAAGCGTACCTGGAGTTGACGCCCGCACAGCAGTCGGCGATCACATCGCAGCACAGATATGGAACGACGAACAATTACCAGAGTCGGAATCAGTCAAACAGTACATGGAGAACGATCGGCGCCGCCGAGCTTGAGAATATGAATCTTAAGACGTTGGACGATCTTTGGGATAATCAGCTGACGATCAGACCGGGACATCGGTTCGATCTTAGAAGTATGAACGATGTTGGCGTGAATAATCTCGGGGCATATCAGATCGACAGAGTGTGCTATGCAAGCTGGTACGTGCCTTACGTTGACGGAGGAACGCCGAATGCCCAGACATTTAGAAGAAACGGATACGAACTCGGCGGACTGTACGGATACAGCGACGGTCTTGTAGAGTATTTAAGTAACCGTACACAGACAGGAGATCTTGCATATTTCAAAAAGAAAATGCAGGATGAGAATTTCTCCTTTGAAACATACAGAAAGAATAAAAATAAAGAGATCGAAGAAAAGATCAAAAAGCAGAAAGAACAGGGCAACGCATATTTTGACGAGGAAGCGCTGATCGAATATTTGAAACAAAATATGATCAATTACGGAAATGGTATTAACTCCGGCGTTTCAACCGGAAACAATACGCTCAACAATATTAAAGAATCAAGAGAAAACGTATTCCGTTATCTGCAAAGAATTACGGATGAGTTCAGAAGTCCGGTTTACGCAGATACGGCAGAGTCAAGACATGCGGTAACGATTTCCACAGGGCAGGAGCTGATCGAGAAGATAAACGAGAACCCGAACGGATTCTATGTTCTTGAAAAGGACATTTCTATGGCGGACATTAATCTGACAGGAGAAGTTTATATTGACAAGACGTTTATCGGAAAACTGCAGGGGAACGGTCATAAGATTACAGACGCGCAAGGACCGCTCTTTGCAAAGATCGCCAACTCTTACGTTTCCGATCTTACGATCGTAAATAAAGAAGGCGAGACAAAGGACTGGTTCGGAAAGACAAAACAGTATACGATCATTGTCAATGAGCAGAAAAAAGAAACCGTTCAGGAAATTAAGACTTTAGAAGAATTAAAAACAGTCGGACAGAACAAATATACAAAATATGTGCTGAAAAACGATATTGACGCGTCATCCGTAACGACAGAGACGGCGGTTGTCAAAGGCATCTTCAAAGGAGAGTTCGACGGAGGCGGATTCACGATCAAAGGACTGAAAAAACCATTGTTTGAAAAAGTTCAGGAAGGAACAGTCCGCAACTTGAAGATCGAAAATGCAGAGATCAACAGTACAGAAGAAAGCAGCAAAAACGCAGTTATCACAAAAGAATCAAACCACGCTGTCTTTGAAAGCCTGAACCTGGCGGATATCAAAGTCAGCGGAGTGAGCTACAATGCGGTAGTGACAGGATATGATTATACAAGCTCTGTTTTCTCGAAAATACAGATCCGCAATGCGCAGATTACAGGTACGAAAAATTATAACGCCGTTTTGGCAGGCCGCGCATCCGGGTCGCAGATTCAGGATGTCTCTGTAATCGGAAGCAGTGTTGCACTTAGCGGAACAGACTGCGGCGGATTCATCGGAGAAGGCAAAAACGTGACGATCAGTCGCGTGTACAGCGATGCGGATATGACCGTTAATACATACACAGACGATAAGAACCGTACGCAGAGCGCCGGATTCATCGGCAATCTTACAGGCAAGAGCAGCGTAGAATATGTATTTGCGGCAGGAAAAGTAGACAATAAAACAAGCGAACAGCTTTATAACTTCATCGGTACGCCGGACGCGCTGAAAACGATGGTGAAAAACAGTTTTGTTATCCAAAACGCAGGCGGAGTATCGAATATCACAGACGGCGTAGGACAGGAGATCTTGCGTGAAGTAACGTCTCAAGAGGCGGCAACGTCAGATTTCTACAAAACATCAATGACTCTGAACGAAGAGACATGGAACTTGAGTTTAGTTCCGATGAAAGGTTATCCGGAACTGAAAGGAATGGAGAAGCGAGAGGTCATCTCCGTAAAAACGGCGGAGGACTTCATGAAGATGAAAGACTTCCCGACTCAGGAATACCGTCTGAAAGCAGACATCGATCTGTCAGGAACAGAACAGACAGGAAGCGTGATACCGGAATTTTCCGGTGTGCTCGACGGAGAGAATCATAAGATCACCGGTCTGAAAGCGCCGCTGTTCGGTCAGTTAAGCGGTACGGTGTCGAATGTAGCCATTGATGCAGGTGCGATTGAAATCGGAAACAGCGTAGATACGACTGTCGGTATATTTGCGAATACGATGACAAACGCAACTGTTGAAAAAGTCATGATCGCAAACGGAAGCATCAGCAGTACAGCAGGAAAAGCGGCGGGATTCGCAGGAACTGTGACAGACTCAACTGTGAAAAATATTTTCATTCAAGGAAGAGTAAATGCAGTTTCGACAGCGTCCGGTTTCGCAGAAACGTCCCACCATTCGGTTATGGAAAATATCTATGCAAACATAGACGTAAACGGGGCAGACGGCGCAGGATTCCTTGTGAACAGTACAGGTGAAAATAGTTACAAAAATATCTGTTCAATAGGAAACGTCGCAGAAAACATGTATAAACTGGCAAAAACAGACATCACGTTTACAAATGCTTATGAGTTGTCGGCAGCAGACGGAATCAGCTCTGCGGCAGAAGCAAACGGCGTGAAAACGATCGGAAAAGAAGTGTGGACGAAAGCGTTCTATACAGAAACACTTAAGCTAGATATATCCGTATGGGATGTAGAGAATGCAGAGACGAACGGATATCCGTTGTTGAAAGAGTTCAATGTGAACTTATCTCCGATGACTGTGGAAATTCAAAAACCGCAGGATATCCGGAAGCTGAACAAACTGCCGGAAGGAAGATTTACGATCACGGCAGATCTGGATTTCACAGAGTACGGCGCGGCAGAAATTACAGAAAACATTGCGGAAAACAGCATAGAAAACAACGCAGATATAAACGCGGCTGACAGCGTGGAAAACAGCGCGGAAAATCATGCGGAAGAAACAGCGCAGGCAGGAACGTGCCTTGTGACAGAGACGTTTACAGGAAGTATAAACGGAGGCGGCCACAAAGTAAGCGGCATGAAGAGCGCGATGTTCAAACAGCTTTCAGGAAAAGTAGAAAACCTTGAATTTAGAAATATTCTTGTGGATAATGAAACAGCAGGAGCAAATGTGCTTGCGGAAACGACGCACAATGCAAATGTGAAAAACGTACATTTCAACGGAATTACACTGCGAGGCGCAGGGTACACAGGTATGATTGGAAAAGATACAGGATCGACATTTAGTCAGATCAGTGTACAGAACGCAGACGTGACGACAAGAGCCGATTATGCAGGTGTGTTCGCGGCAAATGCGGCAGGAACTCAAATTTTCGATGTGCTGATCACAGATACAGAAGTGGCAACGTCGAACGCTTATGTGGGAGGATTCATAGGAAACGCTGAGAGAATCACCGCACAGAAAGTATTCGCAGATGCAGAGCTGGATATTCCGTATACTGTTTCCCCGCAAAATACGGCGGCGTTTATCGGTCAGGCATCGGAAGACAGCAAGATTCAATATAGTACGGCGGCAGGCGGCGTCTATCCGGAAGATCCGTCGTCAACAAGATATAAGCTGACGCATATGGATAACAGCTCTAATCTGAATGAACTAAAGGCATTTACAAATTGCTTTATTAACACAGATACGCCGGGATACGACAGCATAGCAAACGATCCGAAAGGTGTGACGCACGAAGCGCTTTGCGGTACAGAGTTCTATACAAATGAGATGCGCTTGTCTCAGGACGTATGGGATCTGTCGGATGTGGCAGGAACAGGAACGCCAAGCTTGAAGACGATGCCGGAAGAAGACGTGAGAGCGCCGGAGACAGCGCCGACGCCGGAAGAAGAAATACCTATGCAGGAAACAGCTCCGGAAGGATATACAGAGATCCGAACGGCAGAAGAACTGCTCGCGATCCGAGACAGTTCGGATAAATATATTTTAATGAGCTCGATTTCACTTTACGATGCAGAGCCGCAGGACGGCTCATTTCTCGGCGACTTCAAAGGAGAACTGAACGGAAACGGACTGACGATCCGAGAAGTTTACGGAGCGCCGTTGTTTAACACATTGTCAGGAAAAGTTGAAAATCTGAAACTGACAGACGTTAAAGTAGAAGCTTGGAGTCAGAACCAAGGAGCAAATGCATTTGCGAAAACATTAAGCGGCGCGACAGTTTCAAAAGTAGCGCTCAAAAACATCCTCGTCGCAGGAGGTAATAATACAGGAGCGCTTGCAGGAACAGCACAGAATTCAACCGTAAGCGAAGTGTGGGCGGAAGGATTAAATGTCAATCCGTATGGACCGATACATGGACAGAATGATGCGATGGTTGGCGGCTTGATTGCCAAATTGAAAGGTGGATGCCATATCAGCGACAGCTATGTCGGCGGCGAGATAACTGTAAATGGCGAGACACAGGGCGGTGTATTCGGATATAATAGTAATATGGATAATGGACCTGAAAATACAGTGAAACAAGTTGTTTCTAACATGAAGACAAAAGCAATTTCCGGTCAGACAGACGGAGCAGGATTCATAGGAATGATTGGATATGATTATTCGTGGAGCACATGGATGAAAAACAGCATTGCAATCGGTGAAGCGGGAGTAAGCAGTGATCATGGAAGTGTCGGTCAGGCTTATCGTTTTGCGACAAAAGGGAACTCAGAATCGCCGATAAGATTTGGTTTGCAGAACTGTTATGAAGCGAATGTCAGTGGAAGAAGCAGTGTAGTTTCAGGTTACTTGGATGAGACGGGTAGGTATAAAGAAACATCGTTCTATCAGGATACTCTGAAATTCGACAGCTCAAAATGGAACTTTACATCTGTTGAGAAAAAAGGCCATCCGACATTAAGCTGGGTAGCAGACGCAGAACCGCTTCCGCCATTGCCGGAAGGTTCGGCAGTAACGACACATAAACAGTTGAAGACAGAAGTGCCGCAAGGATATACGGCAATCCGTACTCCGGCAGACTTTATGAAGATCGCAGAGAATCCGAGCGGAAAATACATTTTGATGAATAATATTTCACTGGAGCAGGTAAAACTCGCAGAAGGTCAGACGTCCTATATTATGAAGCGCTTTGAAGGAGAACTGGATGGCAATAATCAGGTGATCCACGGGTTAAGAGCATCGCTGTTTGATTCCATCAGCGGAACGTCAAGCAAAAAAGCAGTCGTGAAAAATCTGCGTGTGCAGAATGTATTTGTGAATGCAGGGTACAAGGATATTTTTGATTGGCAAGGAAAACCAGTACTTGCAGAGGCAAACGGACTCGCACGTGAAGTTAGCAACGGAAGGTTAGAAACTATATATATGAACTGCGTGAAGCTAAACGGCGGAGGAAATACAGGCGCTTTGGGTGGTTTGGTAAATGAAACCTATATCGGAAAAGTTTGGTTGGAAGGAATTGATATCAACAGTGGACTTAGCGAAGAAGAACTTGGAAGATTTAATCTTGTCGGAGGAGCAGTCGGAAGTTTATCAGGTTATAATTCCAAATTTGAAGATTCCTACGTAGAAGGTAAGATTATTATGGATAATAATCAGCAGGGTGGAGTTGCCGGACAAGTAAAAGCGGCAGTTGTGAGAAATGTGATAAGTAATGTGGAAGCGAGATCCAATAAACCGGATTCGTGGACAGAAAAAAGCGGATTTGTAGGAGATGTTAATACAAGTCTCCAATATGATAATCGTTGGTATCTTGACAGATGTATTTCCATAGGAAATTCAGGAAACAATTATAAGTTTTTAGGCAAAGATCTTAAGGCTGTTACAAAAAATAATTTGAATTTATGTTATGAAGTTACAGGAAAAACAGGAAGGTCTAACGTTACAGATGCAACGAGTCAAAGCGGTACACTGCTGACAATAGATAATATCAATAATGTAGAGTTGTATCGTGATACGCTTTCTTTTAATGACAATACGGCACAGGCAGATCCGAATGCATGGGATTTCAGTTCTGTTGCGGAAAAAGGCTATCCGACGTTAACATGGCTCTTGACATATGACGGCGCAGCGGCTACTATGGTAGAGCAGACACCTGTACAAGACCAGGAGCAGGAAGCAGCGCAGGATGAAAATCTTGCTGAAGCGGAAGTAAACTTACCGGAGCAGGATGAATATTTAAAAGAAGACTAAAAGATATATAGAAAAGAAGATGAGGAGGTATGGAAGTGAAAGAAAAATACGAAACTCCGATGATGGAGATGATCGAATTCAACAGAGAAGAAGTAGTTACTATGTCGGGTAATGGAGGTACTGAACCCCAACAAGGTGATAATTTTACAGATGATAGTATAATGGGAAGTTGGGGAGAGTAATTAGTCTGATATGAAACATTAAGAGATCCCCGGCAGGCGTTGTCAGCAGGCGCGCCTGCCGGGGGCTTTTCTGCCTTTTACTGTCTTTTGTCAGGGAAAAGCGTTTGAGAAAATAGTTGACAAAAGCAGTAACTTTGATACAATTTGACTATGGGAATGAAGTTCTCCCTTAGTGATGAAACTAAAACCGCTGATTTGGCTGATGACTTCTGCATTTTGACGCAGGAATTATCAGCTTTTTTATTCTATAGGAAATTTGCATTTTCCATAGAATAAAACTCTTCCGAAGAATGCACACGCCGCAATAAGGAAGTTTACCGCTTTGCGGCGTTTCGGAGGTGGCAAAGCGTCAAAGTGTTCATGAGTGAGGAGAGGCGGTGGCGAAGTGGACTTCTTTATTTTATTCCGGTTTGTCAGAGAAGGAGGATGGGTTATGCTGATCAGTATTGCCATGATGTTTTTAGTCGGTATGTCTATGGGGTGGATCTGTAAAAAGATTCATCTGCCGAGTTTGTTCGGAATGATTGTAACGGGAATTGTACTTGGGCCATATGTGTTGGACGTGATCGACGCTTCTATTTTGAATATTTCATCGGATCTAAGAAGGATCGCTCTTATTATTATTTTAATGAGAGCGGGATTGTCATTAGATCTTAATGATCTGAAAAAGGTGGGACGTCCTGCTGTTTTAATGTGTTTTGTTCCGGCATGTTTTGAAATAGGAGGAATGGTCTTATTAGCGCCTAAGCTGCTTGGAATTTCGATTTTGGATGCCGCTATTATGGGAACGGTCATTGCCGCGGTTTCTCCGGCAGTTATTGTGCCGAAAATGTTGAAACTGATGGAGGAAGGATACGGTGTAAAGAAGAGCATCCCTCAGATGATTCTTGCAGGAGCATCGGTTGACGATGTGTTTGTGATCGTAATGTTTACGGCATTTACAGGATTAGCGCAGGGCGATCAAGTTTCGGCAGTGGACTTTATCAATATTCCGATTTCGATTGCAGTCGGAGCTTTAGCAGGATTTCTTATCGGATTTCTCTCTGCAGAATATTTTAAAAAGATTCATATAAGAGATACTTCAAAAGTTATTATTCTTGTGTGTGTTTCCTTTTTGTTAGTTACATTTGAAGATGAATTTGCATCTGTCATTCCATTCGCATCTTTAATCGCGGTTATGACAATGGGAATTGCTTTGCAGCAGAAGAGAAAAAACGTGGCGAAGCGATTGTCGGCAAAATTCAATAAACTTTGGGTCGGCGCAGAAGTGATGCTTTTCGTACTTGTCGGAGCAACTGTGGATATCCGGTATGCAGTGTCGGCGGGAGTTGTATCTATTGTTTTGATTTTTGCGGTTTTGGTATTTCGGATGTTGGGAGTATTCTTATGTTTGCTGAAAACGAAGCTTACAATGAAAGAACGGATGTTTTGCGTGATCGCGTATATGCCGAAAGCCACTGTTCAGGCAGCTATCGGCGGCGTACCGCTTGCGATGGGATTGTCCTGCGGTAATATTGTGCTGACGGTTGCGGTAACTGCGATTTTGATTACAGCACCGCTGGGGGCATTTCTGATTGAAGCGACTTATAAAAAATGGTTAGGACGACAGACAGAGATCCTAAGTAGATGATATAAAGGAAATAACAGTTCAATACATACCTCTGCAGCTTGCGGCATACATTGTAAAAACGATGTTTACAGGGGAATATTTTGAAAGATTATATCGAAGAAAGAGCCGTTGAGATTGCAGCTTATATTATAGATAATAATGCAACGGTGCGGCAGACAGCAAAACAGTTTGGGATCAGTAAAAGTACGGTACATATAGATGTGACAAAAAGGAATGGAAAAGATTACTGTTAATGATAATGTAATTATGTTTTTATTAATGCTGTTTAAAGGGACACTGAGGTCCCTTTTTAGTGCAACCTTTAATCGTTAAATTGCAATGATTTATCAATACTTGCAATATTATTTAGAATTAGTGAATTAAGTAGCGTATCTATGTCAAGCATATTTTTATCAATTAACTGTATTACATCTTTATAAAAAGAACTGTGATTTTTAAACGGTAGCTTCAGTTCTTGTATAGTTGAATCCAATACTATTTCATTATGAAGAATAGATAAAATAGCATGAAGAAATATTTTTTTAATAGTAATGTTTTTCATTGATGTATCTATATTTTTAATGCCTATAGCATTAAGTACATTTTTAATATCCCTACCCTGCCTAATTACGGTAGCAATATGCTCATTAATTAATTTTTGAGTTCCAGTTTGGATATCTAATATTCCGTCTCCTACATCAGGACAAAAGATAGGTTTGTTTTGCTGTATAGCAAAGTCTACATTGTGCATTGTACCGCCTTTTGCATCACATTCATATATTACAATAGCTTTTGACATTCCAACGATCAGTCTATTTCTGTTAACAAATCTAAATTTATCAGCTTTTGTATATACAGGATATTCAGACATTAGTATTCCACCGGTAGAAAGTATTCGATTAGCTAATGATTTGTTTTCTACTGGATAAATAGTATCAAGCCCATGAGCTAATACAGCAACAGTCTTTCCACCAGCAGAAATACATGCTTGATGGGATAGTTTATCTACACCACAGGCTAGGCCTGAAATAATAGAACAATTATTATTAATCCATTGTGGCACAAGATAATTTACCGCATTATACGAAAGTTTTGTGGGCTTTCTAGTCCCAACACAAGCAATGGAATATTGAGAAATCTCGGAAAACTCTCCTCCTTTATAATAGATAATTGCTGGTGGATTATTTATTTTTGCTAATTCTTGAGGATAATTTGTGTCAGTATAAAAAGTTACTTTTATATTTAAATTTTTGTTTATCTCTAAAATTGAATCAGCTTTGAGAAGAGCATTATTTATTTGTTCTTTATTTGAAAAGTATTCTTGATATATCATTAATTCAAGGTGACTTTCAAATAGTGAACTATCATAAAACATCTTTTTAATGTAAGTAATATTGTTTTGTAAAAGAAATATTAAATCATGGTTTTTTAGCCCTAGTTCGCTTAGGGCAATAATATATCGTATCATTTTATCTCATCTCATTTTTTATTAGGAATTAAATATATTATATAGTGCATCTACTTCTATTTTTGCATTATCATTAATTTCAAAATTATTTAATTTCTGGCATGCTTCAATTTGAAAGGTATAAGTTGAGCCGAACACATCTCCAATGATAGTATAGTCATTCTTTTGAAAAGGAGCCTTAAATAAACCTAATGAAACACATACAATTTTATTAGCACCGAGTGTTTCAAATAGCGTCCTTACAGAATTAAATGTATTTCCATGTGTCATATAATCATCGAAAATACATACATTAAATCTGTTTTCTCTTCTTAACTTATCAATCCTCTTTTTATAATCTGGATTAATACAAATTGTAGAAAACTCTTCATCTCCACCCAGATTTGCACGTTCTTCAGGTGAATGGCTGATATGTGCGGGTTTTTTTTGTGTATGGCGTAGTAATAGATTTTTTTGCGTATTTGTATACTCTTCAGGATATTTTCTTTTTACGGGTTGTATTCCCTTTAAACATCTAATTTGATCCATAAATGAATACAAATCTTCGTTTACATTGCAATTAGATGACGGGATTATTCCAAACAACTCTATATCATTAAAAACGGCTGAATTGGTCATTCCAGCTAAAAAATGATATAAAAGTATTTGATAATAATTTCGGCTTCTTCCTTTTTTTAGAAGTTCTTGAAAATGTAGTAGCATTTCTCTTTCTTCGTTAGTATTTGCATAAGAGCTGTATCTTGCATCCATAAGAGAGTAACAAGTAGTAATAGCATCTACTTCCAACTTGGAATACCATACATTTTGATTGTTTAGTGTTTGAATAAACTTTCTGAGCTGTTTTACTGTGTTTACGTGAATACCATATTTTTGTGCTTTCTCTTCAAGCGGCAACCATGTGGGTACAATATATAAAGAACGAGTATTAACTGCGAGGTTGAAGTCAGCATTTTTGCCACCTACAAATACAAAGTAGTTACTCTTATTTTTATACGATTTAACAAAAGTTTCGATTTTTTTTCTATCTTTAAATAAAAAATTAGTATATCCGTGAGAATGAAAAGCATCTGCATAATCTTTTAATAAATCAGTCTTTCTACTATAAAAATAGATTTTATTGTCCGATTCTTCCGATAATTCTTTAAACTTATGCATGAATATATTACGTTTATTGGTGAACTGTTCAAAATCGAAATCAGAAAAGTCATATTCTTCGTAATCATTTTCGTCAGGTTTATTTTTTAGCAGATCCAAATTACAAAATATAAGTTTTTCCATCAAAATCCCTCCTTTGTATAAAGTTTACTATAATTTTGTATTATGTGGTATCTAAAAGATATTTGATATTAGTTTTTTTGCAGTTGTTATTAAATGATTAGAAATGATTTCCTATAATAGAATCTAAATCTTCGGCAATTCCAGAAAAATCCTGATTTAAATTCAATGCACGCACGGAAATCTGATTTCCGCTCATTTGGTATGTATTATTGGGAATAACATTTTCATCAGTCTGTGCATAAAGAAGCATTC
>ENA-OPBS01000950-OPBS01000950.1-human-gut-metagenome-genome-assembly--contig:-NODE-950-length-23500-cov-4.830795_pt1 | contig 23500 bp, 19 predicted proteins | sample MGYA00241074_ERZ501463 | MGnify/ENA primary metagenome ERZ501463 (study PRJEB25962, sample SAMEA2042578) | human gut metagenome | biome: human gut; feature: human-associated habitat; material: faeces...
TTTGATGATGTTGTCATACACTTTGGAACGGTGGCTCATCTCCATAACGGACATTCCGCTTCCCTTGTAATCTAACATCTCATCTGCTGCCTCTTTTAATACTTCCTCCGGTAATACAGCCGGTCCTGCAGAAAAATTATACACTCTGCTCATCTTAAACTTCCTCCTCTGATTTATGATTGTTGTTTTTTTGCTAAATCCTCACCGGTAAATGAAGAACTGATTGCCTCTCCCGGTGCAACCATCGGCCACACCTTGTCATCACAATTAATGATACAATCGATCAAAACCGGTATTTTTGATTCAAGTGCTTCCTTAAAAGCCTCTTTGAACTCTTCCTGGCTGGTCACGCGATATCCTTTCGCCCCCATTGCCTCTGCTAATTTTACAAAATCCACACCGTCATCAAGGACAGTTGCGGAATAACGTTTTTCATAGAACAGATCCTGCCACTGGCGTACCATTCCAAGTACATGATTGTTCAGAATAATCTGGACAAGCGGTCTGCCGCAGCGCACTGCTGTGGCGATCTCGTTCATGTTCATACGGAAACAGCCGTCACCTGCAATGTTTACCACAGTTTTGTCCGGTCTTCCCATCTTGGCACCAATGGCTGCACCAAGTCCATATCCCATAGTTCCCAGGCCACCGGAAGAAAGGAAGGTTCTTGGCTCTTTGTATTTAAAATACTGAGCTGCCCACATCTGGTTCTGTCCAACCTCTGTTGTGATAATGGCATCTCCTTTTGTCAGTTCGTACAGCTTCTCAATAATGTATGGGCCTGTAAGCTGGGAATGATCATATCTTAACGGATATTTTTCCTTCAGTTCACTGATATGTGCAGTCCATTCCGAATGTCTCATTTCCGGAACCTCTGCCAGAATACGTTTGAGAACTTCTTTCTCATCTCCTACCACACTTGCATCTACTACGATGTTTTTGTTAATCTCAGCAGCATCTACGTCAATCTGGAGAATCTTCGCATTCTTTGCAAAGGTCTTTGTGTTTCCTGTGACACGATCACTGAATCTGGCTCCCAGCACGATCAGGAGATCGCAGCCTGAGACACCAAGATTGGAAGTTTTTGTTCCATGCATTCCAAGCATTCCTGTGTACAGAGGATCTTCTCCGGAAAATCCTCCCTTACCCATAAGACTGTCACATACAGGAGCGTCGATTCTGTGAGCAAGTTCTGTCACTTCTCTGGATGCCTCTGAGATAATCGTGCCGCCGCCTGTAAAAATAAATGGTCTCTTCGCTTCTTTGATCATCTGTACTGCAGTTGCAATGTCTTCGTCTTTGATGGTGTCTGTTTTCGGTGTGATCTCAGCAGGAGCGCAGGCAGTATATTCATATTTCGCACCTGTCACATCCTTGGTCACATCTACAAGCACAGGACCGGGACGTCCGCTCTTTGCAATATAGAATGCTCTGCGTACAGTGTCTGCCAGAGTAGTAATGTCTTTTACGATAAAGCTGTGCTTTGTAATAGGCATTACAATTCCTGTAATATCAACCTCCTGGAAAGAATCCTTTCCGAGAAGCGGGGTTCCCACGTTACATGTGATTGCCACCATTGGTACGGAATCCATGTATGCGGTAGCAATTCCTGTTACCAGATTGGTAGCTCCGGGACCGGAAGTTGCAAGACACACGCCGACTTTACCGGTAGCTCTTGCGTATCCGTCTGCTGCATGGGATGCTCCCTGCTCATGGGAGGTCAGTACATGTGTGATCTGGTCTTTATATTCATAGAGGGCGTCATATACATTCAGGATGGCACCGCCCGGATATCCGAATACAGTGTCAACGCCCTGTTCTTTTAAACATTCAACGATGATTTCAGCACCTGTAAGCTGCATCTTTACATATCCTCCTAACTTTTCAGGCAGGAATCACAGGTTATGCTGCAATTCCCGCCGGGTACTTGTTCATCTTTATTTTGCTTTTGGTACCTCAAGGATCGCTCCTCTGTTTCCGGAGGTTACCATGGCAGCATATCTTGCAAGATATCCTGTTGTTACCTTTGGCTCACGAGGCTGCCATTTAGCTTTTCTTGCCTGCATTTCTTCATCGGAAACCTTGATCTCCAGTTTCAGTTCCGGAATGTTGATGCTGATGATATCCCCTTCTTCAACAAGTGCGATCGGTCCGCCGACTGCTGCTTCCGGTGATACGTGTCCGATGGATGCTCCTCTGGATGCACCGCTGAAACGTCCGTCTGTGATCAGGGCTACAGAAGATCCCAGTCCCATACCTGCGATCGCAGATGTAGGGTTCAGCATTTCTCTCATGCCAGGACCGCCTTTCGGTCCTTCGTAACGGATAACTACTACGTCACCCTCTACGATCTTGCCGCCTTTGATAGCTGCGATTGCATCTTCTTCACAGTCAAAGACTCTTGCAGGTCCTTCATGGACCATCATCTCTTCTACAACTGCAGAACGTTTTACAACACCACCGTCCGGTGCAAGGTTACCCTTAAGAACTGCAAGTCCGCCTGTCTGGCTGTATGGATTGTCAATCGGTCTGATAACTTCAGGATTTAAGTTTACACAGTCTTTGATGTTCTCGCCTACTGTCTTGCCTGTGACTGTCATGCACTCAGTATGAAGAAGTCCCTTCTTATTCAGTTCGTTCATAACTGCATATACACCGCCAGCTTCGTTCAGGTCTTCCATGTATGTCGGGCCTGCAGGTGCAAGGTGGCAGAGGTTTGGAGTCTTTGCACTGATTTCATTTGCAAAGCTGATATCAAAGTCCATTCCGATCTCATGAGCGATAGCCGGAAGGTGAAGCATACTGTTTGTGGAGCATCCAAGTGCCATGTCTACTGTCAGGGCATTGAGGATTGCTTCCTTTGTCATGATATCTCTTGGACGGATGTTCTTTCTGTACATTTCCATAACCTGCATACCTGCATGTTTTGCAAGACGGATACGTTCGGAATATACAGCAGGAATAGTTCCGTTTCCTTTCAGGCCCATACCAAGAACCTCTGTCAGACAGTTCATGGAGTTTGCTGTGTACATACCGGAACAGGATCCGCATGTAGGACATGTTTTCATTTCACATTCTGTCAGGCCGTCCTCATCAAGCTTGCCTGCTGCGTAAGCACCTACTGCCTCGAACATACTGGAAAGACTTGTCTTGTGTCCGTTCAGATGTCCGGCAAGCATTGGACCGCCGCTTACAAATACAGTAGGAACATTCAGTCTGGCTGCTGCCATCAGAAGTCCGGGTACGTTCTTGTCACAGTTTGGAATCATTACCAGTGCATCAAACTGATGTGCCATTGCCATAGCTTCTGTGGAATCTGCGATCAGGTCTCTGGTAACCAGAGAATATTTCATTCCAACGTGTCCCATTGCAATACCGTCACATACTGCGATTGCCGGGAACATAACAGGTGTACCGCCTGCCATTGCCACACCAAGCTTAACTGCCTGTGTGATCTTGTCAAGGTTCATATGACCTGGTACGATTTCATTGTAAGAACTTACGATACCTACCAGAGGTCTGTCCATTTCTTCTTTTGTCATTCCAAGAGCATTAAACAGGGAACGGTGAGGTGCCTGCTGTGTGCCTGTTTTTACTGCATCACTTCTCATTGTTTTATTTCCTCTTTTCTTACTGTTTTATTTATTTTTAATGATTCAACCGAAATTCCTGACTCCGTAATCTGCCTGCGCCGACTGAATCCTCTTAATATCAATTCTTACAGAGCTGCTGCGATCAGATCGCCCATTTCCTTTGTTCCTACAAGCTTGCATCCCTCTGACATGATATCACCTGTGCGGTATCCCTCTGTCAGGACTTTCTGTACTGCTGCTTCTACTGCATCTGCTTCTTTATCCATATCAAGGGAGAAGCGAAGCATCATTGCTGCGGAAAGAATGGTTGCAATAGGGTTTGCCTTATCCTGTCCTGCAATATCAGGTGCAGAACCATGGCTTGGCTCATAGAGACCGAATTTTGTCTCATTTAAGCTTGCAGATGAAAGCATTCCGATGGAGCCTGTTACCATACTTGCCTCGTCTGAAAGGATATCTCCGAACATATTCTCTGTCAGGATAACATCGAACTGTTTTGGATCACGTACAAGCTGCATTGCGCAGTTGTCAACCAGCATATGCTCTAAGGTAACATCCGGATAGTCTTTGGCAACTTCCTCTACCACTTTTCTCCAGAGTCTGGAAGAATCCAGAACATTTGCCTTATCTACGCTTGTTACTTTATTTCTTCTCTTACGTGCGATCTCAAATGCTTTGATGGCAATACGGCGGATTTCGTTTTCGTTATAGGAAAGTGTATCAATCGCTTTCTTCACGCCATTCTCTTCAATTGTCTGACGTTCTCCGAAATACAGGCCGCCTGTAAGCTCACGTACAATGATCATGTCAAATCCGTCTCCGATAATCTCATCGCGGAGAGGGCACGCTTTTCTCAGCTCATTGTAAAGGTAAGCCGGTCTTAAGTTTGCAAAAAGATTTAATGCCTTACGGATTGCAAGAAGTCCTGCTTCCGGGCGTTTGGACGGCTCAAGCTTATACCATGGAGAAGTTTTTGCATCTCCGCCAATAGAGCCCATCAGTACGGCGTCTGATGATTTGGCAGTGGCAATTGCCTCATCAGTAAGGGGTACGCCGTGTACATCGATGGATGCGCCGCCTAACAGAACTTCTGAATAGGAAAAGCTGTGTCCATATTTCTCGCATACCTTGTCCAGTACTTTCTTTGCTTCTCTTACGATTTCCGGTCCGATTCCGTCGCCGGGGATCAATGCAATCTTATAATCCATAATAATTTCCTCCAAAAATACTCTAATTGCGTAATTGTTATTATAATAACGCACTTTCCGACAGATTTCAACCTATTAAAGTGAAAAAATACAAAAGTGCTGTTTTCCGGAGATTTTACTGTAAAAATAAAAAAACAGAACCACAGCCATCACTGACTATAGGTTCCGCTTTTTTCATATCTCTTTCATTATTCGGCAGCGCTTCCGGCTTTCTCAACTTCAGCGATTGCCTGTTTTCTCATTGGAATACGGCAGTTTTTGTTGTTACCGAATTCTACGATCACGTCTTCTTCTGTCATGTCAATGACAACGCCATAAAAGCCGCCGGTAGTAACAATGCTGTCGCCAACTTCCATGTCATTTAACATTGCCTGAAGTCTCTTCTGCTCTTTTTTCTGAGGGCGAAGCATTAAGAAGTACATAATTCCGAACAGTACTACCATCCAGACAATAGCGCCAACCATACCCATTCCGCTTGATGCGTTCATTTTGATTCCTCCTGTAACTTTTCCTGTTATTCTGCATATTTGCAGTCCATCATGTATTCACAGACCGTCCTGACGGCTGCTCATACTGAAGAGCTGCTTTGCGATCCACTTATAATCTCCGTTACCTTCTGTATGAAATCTTGTTTTCATGCAGAACAATCTGATTAAAGCGTCACTACACATCATACACAAAAAACCGCTTTACTTCAAGAGTTTTTGGCATATTTAATAATTATTTTATATACAGATTATCTTTTCGAGTTTATTTTGCCCTCTTCAAAGCCTTCCAGCCGCATTTTCTTATATTCTGCGAAGTTTCCTGCATCAAGAGCATCTCGGATTTCTTCCATCATATGATTATAGAAATACAGATTGTGAAGTACACAGAGACGCATTCCCAGCATTTCCTTTGCTTTCAGAAGATGACGGATATAGGCTCTGCTGTAATGCTGGCATGCAGGACACTGACAGCCTTCTTCGATAGGACGTGTGTCCAGTTCATATTTTGCATTGAACAGATTCATCTTTCCATGATTGGTATATACATGTCCATGGCGGCCGTTACGGCTTGGATATACGCAGTCAAAGAAGTCAATACCACGTTCAACACCTTCCAGGATATTTGCCGGTGTTCCCACACCCATCAGGTAAGTAGGTTTATTCTGAGGAAGATAGGGGACTACCGCATCCAGGATCCTGTACATCTCTTCATGGGTTTCTCCAACTGCCAGACCGCCGACAGCATAGCCATCCAGATCCATTTCAGAGATCGCTTTGGCATGCTCAATACGGATATCTTCATAAACAGCACCCTGGTTGATTCCAAACAGAAGCTGTTCTTTGTTAATGGTATCCGGCAGACTGTTCAGTCTCGCCATTTCCGCTTTACAGCGGGCAAGCCATCGTGTGGTTCTGTCTACAGACTTCTGCACATAATCCCTGTCAGCCACACTGCTGGGACATTCATCAAATGCCATGGCAATAGTGGAAGCAAGATTGGACTGGATCTGCATACTCTCTTCCGGACCCATAAAGATCTTATGCCCGTCAATATGGGAGTTAAAATAGACTCCCTCTTCTTTGATCTTTCTCAGCTTTGCAAGGGAAAATACCTGGAATCCGCCTGAGTCTGTAAGGATTGGTTTGTCCCATACCATAAATTTATGAAGGCCACCTAACTGCTTTACTATTTTATCACCCGGACGCACATGAAGATGATAAGTATTTGATAATTCTACCTGTGTTCCGATCTGCTGTAAATCCATGGTGGATACAGCGCCTTTAATCGCACCGATCGTTCCCACATTCATAAAAACAGGAGTCTGGATCGTACCATGCACTGTATGAAATTCTGCACGCTTGGCACGGCCTTCTGTTTTAAGAAGTTTATATTCTGCCATTTTTTCTCTCCTCTTGATAAAAATCACTTTTTCTATTATATCCCGAAATAGCTGAATTTTCAACTGCAAATAAGGTAATCATTGGTAAAGTTTCATATTGTCTTTTCCAGACCGTTAGCGTATAATATTACGGAATATTCATATCTGGAAATAGATATTTTAATAGGAAAGAATTACTTCAATATTTTTTCTTTTATACAGAAAGAGGAGGCTTGAATTTACTTTATGAATTACAAAACACTTGGAATTGACATTGGTTCCACTACTGTAAAAATCGCGATTCTGGACGAGAATGAAAATCTTATTTTCGCAGATTACAAGCGCCATTTCGCCAACATTCAGGAAACCCTTGCAGACCTTCTTCAGGAAGCCTTTGACCAGTATGGCGAGATGACTCTCCATCCTGTGATCACAGGTTCCGGCGGTCTGACCCTTGCCAACCATCTGGGCGTTCCTTTTACCCAGGAGGTTATTGCAGTTTCTACTTCTCTGCAGAAGCTGGCACCAAAGACAGATGTTGCCATCGAGCTTGGTGGTGAGGATGCCAAGATCATTTATTTCGAAAACGGAAACGTAGAACAGCGTATGAACGGTATCTGTGCAGGCGGTACCGGTTCTTTCATCGACCAGATGGCTTCTCTTCTCCAGACAGATGCCACAGGTCTGAATGAATATGCCAAAGATTACAAAGCGCTCTACCCGATTGCTGCACGCTGCGGTGTTTTCGCCAAAACGGATATCCAGCCGCTGATCAATGACGGTGCAACCAAACCGGATCTGTCAGCTTCTATTTTCCAGGCAGTTGTAAACCAGACCATCTCCGGTCTTGCCTGCGGGAAACCCATTCGTGGACATGTTGCATTCCTGGGTGGTCCGCTTCACTTCCTGTCCGAACTGAGAGAATCCTTTATCCGTACTTTGAAGCTGGATGAGGAACACACCATCATTCCGGAGAACTCCCATCTTTTTGCAGCCATTGGTTCTGCATTAAATGCAAAAGAAGACAGCTCCATTTCCCTGACAGAAATGAAAGACAGACTCCGCAATTCCATTAAGCTGGATTTTGAAGTAGAACGTATGGAACCACTTTTCGCTTCTCAGGAAGAATACGATGCATTTGCAAAACGTCAGAGTTCCTACAAAGTAAAAACAGGAGATCTGGCTACATATAAAGGAAACTGCTATCTGGGTATTGATGCAGGTTCCACCACAACCAAAACTGCACTGGTAGGCGAAGATGGAACACTTCTCTATTCCTTTTACAGCAGCAACAACGGAAACCCGTTAAAAACTACCATCCGTTCTATTAAAGAAATCTATGAACTGCTTCCCAAAGACGCAAAGATCGCTTATTCCTGTTCTACAGGTTACGGCGAGGCTCTGATTAAGGCTGCTCTGATCCTGGATGAGGGCGAGGTTGAGACCGTATCCCATTACTATGCAGCAGCGTTTTTTGACCCGGAGGTAGACTGTATCCTGGATATCGGCGGACAGGATATGAAATGTATCAAGATCCGCAACAAGACCGTTGACAGCGTACAGTTAAATGAAGCATGCTCCTCCGGATGCGGTTCCTTTATTGAAACCTTTGCCAAATCCCTGAATTATACAGTACAGGATTTCGCAAAAGCTGCTGTTTTTGCACAGCATCCTATAGATCTTGGTACCAGATGTACTGTTTTCATGAATTCCAAGGTAAAGCAGGCGCAGAAAGAGGGAGCTGAGGTTTCCGATATTTCCGCAGGTCTTGCTTACTCTGTTATCAAAAATGCTCTGTATAAGGTTATCAAGGTTTCTGACGCTTCCGAACTTGGCAAGCACATCGTTGTACAGGGTGGTACCTTCTACAATGATGCAGTTCTTCGAAGCTTCGAAAAGATTGCAGGCTGCGAAGCCATCCGTCCGGATATTGCCGGAATCATGGGTGCTTTCGGTGCCGCACTAATTGCCCGCGAACGCCATCAGGAAGGTGCAGAAACGACTATGCTCTCCATTGATAAGATCAACGAGCTGAAATATACAACTTCTATGGCAAACTGTCGTGGATGTACCAATAACTGCCGTCTGACTATCAACAAATTCTCCGGAGGCCGTCAGTATGTAAGCGGTAACCGCTGCGAGCGTGGTATTGGTAAGGAAAAGAACAAAGATCATATTCCGAATCTTTATGAATATAAATATAAGCGTATTTTCTCCTACGCACCGCTTACTGCTGATAAGGCAACGCGAGGTAAAGTAGGTATCCCCCGTGTTCTGAACATGTTTGAGAATTATCCTTTCTGGTATACTTTCTTTACAGAACTGAAGTATGAGGTTGTGCTCTCTCCTACTTCCACCAGAAAGATTTATGAGCTGGGTATTGAGTCCATTCCAAGTGAATCTGAATGCTATCCTGCCAAGCTCGCACATGGCCATGTAACCTGGCTGATCCGCAATGGCGTGAAATTTATTTTCTACCCATGTATCCCATATGAACGTAACGAGTTCCCGGATGCAGTCAATCACTATAACTGCCCGATTGTTACTTCTTATGCCGAAAATATCAAAAATAACGTAGACGAATTAAATGATCCGTCCATTACCTTCCGCAATCCGTTCCTTGCATTTACTTCTGAGGAAATTCTGGCAAATCGTCTGGTAGAGGAATTTAAGGATATCCCGGCAGAAGAAGTCAAAGCTGCTGTGCATAAGGGCTGGGAGGAAATGGCTGCTGCACGCCGCGATGTACAGAAAAAAGGGGAAGAAACCCTGAAATATCTGGAAGATACAGGACGCCATGGTATTGTCCTTGCAGGACGCCCATACCATATTGACCCGGAAATCCATCATGGTATCCCGGATCTGATCAACAGCTATGGTATTGCCGTACTTACTGAGGATTCCATCTCTCATCTGGCACCTGTGGAACGCCCGATTCGCGTCAATGACCAGTGGATGTACCACTCCAGACTGTATGCTGCTGCAAACTATGTAAAGACACGCGATGACCTGGATCTGATCCAGCTCAACTCTTTTGGATGTGGTCTGGATGCAGTTACTACTGACGAGGTTTATGAAATCCTTGACGGAAGTGACAAAATCTATACCTGCTTAAAGATTGACGAGGTAAATAACCTTGGTGCTGCAAGAATCCGTATCCGTTCCCTGATCGCAGCGATCCGCGCGAAGAAAGCACAGGGACAGAAACGTACTGTCAAACCTGCTTCCATTGATAAAGTATCCTTTACAAAGGAAATGAGAAAGGACTATACCATCCTCTGCCCGCAGATGTCACCGTTCCATTTCAGCCTCCTGCAGGCAGCATTCAATTCCTGCGGATACAACCTGGAGGTGCTTCCGAATGACAATAAGCATGCAGTGGATGTTGGTCTGAAGTATGTAAACAATGACGCCTGCTATCCGTCTCTGATCGTTGTGGGACAGATCATGGATGCTCTGCTTTCCGGTAAATATGACCTGAACAAAACGGCCGTTGTCATGTCACAGACAGGTGGCGGATGTCGTGCTTCCAACTATATTGCATTTATACGACGCGCATTAAAGAAAGCCGGTATGGAACAGATTCCGGTTATCTCTGTTAACTTAAGCGGTCTGGAAAGCAATCCCGGATTCAAACTTACGCTTCCATTAGTGAAGAAAGTTGCTTACGGTGCCGTATTCGGAGATATCCTGATGAAATGCGTATATCGTATGCGTCCTTATGAACTGGAAGAGGGAATCGTAAACAGGAAACATAAAATCTGGGAACAGCGTGTGATCTCTTTCTTAAGCGGAAGCAGTATCAGCCACAGCCAGTTTAAGAAAATGTGCCGCGAAATGGTTCACGAATTTGATACCATTCCGATCAGTGATGTGAAAAAGCCTCGTGTCGGCATCGTAGGTGAGATCCTTGTCAAGTTCCTGCCTGCTGCAAATAATCATCTGGCAGAGCTTCTGGAATCTGAAGGCGCTGAGGCAGTTGTACCGGATCTGATCGATTTCATGTGCTACTGCTTCTATAATCAGAACTTTAAGGTAGAAAATCTTGGATTCAAAAAGTCCAAGGCAACCATGGCAAACTGGGGAATCAAAGCAATCGAATGGGTGAGAAAGCCTGCAAGCGAAGCTCTTGCACAGAGCCGCCATTTTGCACCGCCTGCTGATATCAGAGATCTGGCAAAAATGGCATCTCCGATCGTTTCCACCGGAAACCAGACAGGTGAGGGATGGTTCCTGACAGGTGAGATGATGGAACTGATCCATGGAGATGTTCCGAATATTGTTTGTATCCAGCCTTTCGGATGTCTGCCGAACCACATTGTAGGTAAGGGTGTTATCAAAGAGATCCGCAGAGAATATCCGACAGCCAATATTGTAGCCATCGACTATGATCCGGGTGCAAGTGAAGTTAACCAGCTCAACCGAATCAAACTGATGCTCTCCACAGCTCAGAAAAACCTGAAAAAAGCAGAAGAAAAAAATGCATAAATAATACCGTAATGGATATATTGCAATGTATTTTACCTTGCAATATATCCGCCTTAGAGCGTATTTGAAAAATCATTCCCGCAATCTACATATCCTGCTTTGCGAAAAGCATTTTTCAAACGCGCTCAAAAAAGAGTTATATTTCAGAAATTTTAAATGTGTTTCTATTTCAGAACTACATTTAAACCATGAAATATAACTCTTTTATTTTTTATAACTTCTGTTTTTTAATTATTCTGCCAGAACGGAAGTTTCTCTGCAATCCTTATCAGATAGCTTCCACCCGGAATTCTTCTAAGCTGTGATTCTGACGGCTTGCTGATAATCAGGTAAGCAAACAGATAAACAACCGCAGCAACAGGAATGGAAACGATCAGACAAATGAAATTGGATTTTACAAAAATGTTCAGTCCATAGCAGATACAGCCTGCAACAATTCCCATGGGAACAGATGCAAGAACAGGATACAGATATCCTTCTTTCCATGGATTCTTATACTGCAGATATTTCTTCATGGCTCTGTCATTTAACACACATACAACCACAGAATAGATCACCATTGCGATCAGCAGTGCATAAACTCCAAGGTTTGTAGTAAACAGCAGCACTACCACTACCACAATATCCACAACCAGTGCGATTGCAGCCGTAATCACCGGAATCCTCTGCTGTCCGATTGCCTGCAGAACTCCATTGGAAATATTTGACATTCCATTGAGCAGGATCGAAAAAGAACCAAGGATCAGCAGGTTGGCTGCCAGTCCTGTGGAATTTCCGTAAAGCAAAAATACAATCGGCTGTGCAAGCACTGCCAGTCCCATGGCACATGGGGCGGAAACTACCATAGAAAGCTGTACGGTCTGGTCAATGCACTCTCTGGTCGCTTCAATGTCTCCGGTGGCATACAGGGCGGAAACTTCCGGAATCATGGAAGTAGGTGCCGTACTGGACAGCGTCAGAGGAATATTAATAATTGTCATAAAGTAAGTGGCATACTCTGCATATAAAATACCAATCTGTGCGGCATCTCCACCTCTTCTTCCCAGAATATCCGAGAAAAGATACCCATTGATATAAGCATTTACATTATAAACAAAGGCGCTGAGAATGATCGGCGAAACAACCAGGATAATCACACGAAAAATCTCTTTGTAGGACTCTTCCTGATGTCTGTGGTCTCTCTCTACCCGGTGCAGGATTTTTCTGCGGTTTACACCATACACCAGAAGCATGAATGCCAATGCAGTCACCACTCCGGCTCCGGTTCCTACTGTGGAACCTGCTGCCCCCCATTTTGCAATGCTGTTCTCTGTTCCATCTGAGAATGCATTGATGAATCCCCAGGCTGCCAGAAGACTGACTGCCGCATTAAATACCTGCTCAATGATCTGGGAGATAGATGTTGGCATCATATTTCTGTATGCCTGAAAATATCCTCTGAATACCCCAAGAATACCGGACAAAAAAATCGTCGGAGCCAGGATCTGAAGTGCCGGAATTGCATCCTTCTGATTCTGAGGGATGATCAGCCCTGCTCCAAAGAGACAGAATAAACCGACCACTCCGCCAATCACCATGGCATAGATCATGGCACCCTTAAAGAACTTATGTGCATTTCTGTAATCCTTCAGAGCAATACGCTCGGAGATCAGCTTGGATACCGCCTGTGGAATACTAAAGGATGCGATCATCAGAAGGATCATATAGGCATTCTGTGCAAGACTTGTATAGCCCATTCCAAGGCTTCCGATAATATTGGAAAGGGGACTCTTGTACAGAAGACCGATCACCTTGGAGATCATAGCTGCAATCATCAGAAAGGATGCATTTTTTACTAAATTGTTTTTCTGATTCATGTTATCACTGTGTGTCTTTTACCTGACTACACATTACCTCTTTTCTTATATATTTTCTATCTGCCAGTCGATTGGTTCCAGACCATTGGCAACAAGAAATTCGTTTGTTTTACTGAAATGTTTACATCCGAAAAATCCCCTGTAAGCAGACAGAGGACTTGGATGAGGTGCCTCCAGGATCAGATGCTTCGGATTATTCAGCATGGATTTTTTCATCTGCGCCGGACGTCCCCAGAGCAGAAATACAATAGGACGGTCCTGCTCATTCAGAACCTGGATCGCAGCATCCGTAAACTGCTCCCAGCCGATCCCCCTGTGTGAATTTGCCTGATGGGCGCGTACAGTCAGAACTGTGTTCAGAAGAAGCACCCCCTGCTTCGCCCACTTCTCCAGATAGCCGTTATTGGGGATATAGCATCCACAGTCATCATGAAGCTCCTGATAAATATTCACCAGGGACGGTGGCGTCTCCACTCCTCTCTTTACGGAAAAACAAAGCCCATGAGCCTGCCCGTCATTATGATAGGGATCCTGACCCAGAATCACTACCTTCACTTCATTCAACGGTGTAAAATGAAATGCATTAAACAGATCATCCGCAGGAGGAAAAATCTTCCTGGTCTGATATTCTGTCATCACCGTTTTATATAATTTTGCATAATACGGCTGGTGAAACTCCCCCTTCAGGGCTTCCAGCCAGTCACCTGAAATTGCTGACATACCTTATCCTTCACCTCTTATATTTTTCGTGGTCATCGTCTGACAGAAATTCCCCTGTCAGACAGATAATCCTTCACCTGAGAAATCTCCAGTTCTTTATAATGGAACAAAGACGCAGCCAGTGCAGCATCTGCTCCCCCTTCGGTCAGTGCATCATAAAAATGCTCCAGTGTACCTGCACCGCCTGATGCGATCACAGGAATGGAGACAGCATCAGCAATTGCTCTGGTAAGAGCCAGATCATATCCTGCTTTTGTACCGTCACAGTCCATACTGGTAAGAAGGATTTCCCCTGCACCCAGAGCTTCCACTTTCTTTGCCCACTCTATGGCATCAATCCCTGTATCCAGTCTTCCGCCATGTTTGTAAATATTCCATCCGCCGTCTTCTCTGCGCTTGGCATCAATAGCCACAACTACGCACTGGCTTCCAAACTTGTCAGCCGCCTCACTGATCAGTTCCGGTCTGTCAATTGCTGCAGAATTTACGGAAATCTTATCTGCTCCTTCTCTCAGCAGTTTCTTGAAATCATCTACAGTACGGATACCGCCGCCTACTGTAAACGGGATAAATACATTGGCAGCAACCCGTCTTACCATGTCAACTACCGTATCTCTCTGTTCGCAGGATGCTGTAATATCGAGAAACACCAGTTCATCTGCTCCTGCTGCATCATAGGCTTTGGCAATCTCCACCGGATCACCCGCATCGCGAAGCTGCACAAAATTTACGCCCTTTACCACACGTCCGTTATTTACATCCAGGCAGGGAATAATTCTCTTTGTAAACATCTTATTTTCCCTCCTTCTCAGTATTGCCGTCTTTTCCCACAGTAGCAAAATTTTCAAGTATCTTCAGTCCCCATTTGCTACTCTTTTCCGGATGGAACTGGCAGGCAAATACATTGTCCTTTTCTACGGAAGCATGAATACAGGTGCTGTATTCTGTAGTAGCCTTTACAATCTCAGGCTCCTCTGCCTGCAGATAATAAGAATGCACAAAATATACATAGGTCTGTTCCGGGATTCCCTGAAACAGTCTGCCATTATTCTGAAAATGCAGGGAATTCCATCCCATATGTGGAATCTTAAGCCCGGGCGCAGGCGGAATCTTAACAATTTTCCCTTTCAGGATTCCAAGGCCTTCCACCCCCGGTGTCTCCTCGCTGCTTTCAAAAAGGAGCTGAAGTCCCAGGCAGATTCCAAGAAATGGCGTCTTCTTCTCTACAATCTCATGGATCACAGGTACAAGTCCGTATGTATGAAGATTCTCCATCGCCTGTCCAAAGCTTCCCACGCCCGGCAGGATTACTTTATCCGCATTTAACAAAGTCTGCGGATCGCGGGTTACTGTTGTTTCTTCCCCAAGATAATGAAGTGCTTTTTCTACACTTTTAATATTTCCGGCATCATAGTCAATTATTGCAATCATGTTATCCTCCTGATGTCATTATCTGTTTTCCTCATTATGGTAATCCAAAGGTTTTCCGGATCACATGTCAGACCGGAATAAAATATCCGATCAAAACGCTCCAATACAGTATAACCCAAAAACAGACAGTTGCAAAGTGCTTTCTTTGCTTCTGTCTGTTTTTATTCCGATCATACTACCAGTTACTGTTCACTCCATTCACAGTAACACGCTTCTCACTACGTTCACAATACCCGGATATCTTATCACTGCCTGCAATCCAGAGTGAACCAGAACTCCACGCCATTATCATAATTACATACCCCATATTTCTGGTTCATACTCTCAATGATTGCCTTAACAATTGAAAGTCCGATACCACTTCCGCCATATTCTCTTGTCCGGGCCTTATCTACTTTGTAGAATTTATTCCAGAGATTTGGGATATCCTCTTCCGGAATCGGAGTACCTGTATTAAATACGGTTACTTTCACACAGTCCTCTTCCTGAAGAACCTTAATTTCTACTTTTCGTTCTCCGTCCAGATGGTTCAGTGCATTGCTTGTATAATTGGTCACAACCTCTTCAATCTTAAACTCATCCGCCCATACATATACAGGTTCTGTTTCTTCAAAAATCACAGTTGCTTCTTTCTGTTCGATCATAATATGCATAGAACCAAGTACACCCCTGATCAGAGATACAATGTCAAATCTTTCCATCACCGGGGCATCTTTACCGGACTCCAGCTGATTCAGCGTCAGCAGGTTTTTGACCAGCTTGTTCATCTTTGAAGCCTCATCCATAATAACTTCACAGTAAAATTCCCTGCTTTCCGGATCATCGGAAATATTTTCATTCAGCCCCTCTGCATATCCCTGGATCAATGCAATAGGAGTTTTCAGCTCATGAGAAACATTATCAAGAAATTCCTTACGCATCTCATCAATTTTAATCTTATCTTCTATGTCTTTCTGAAGCTTGTTATTAGCCGATTTCAACTCTGAGATCGTGCTCTCAAGTTTTCTGGACATTTTGTTAAAGTTATCGCCAAGTACATCAATCTCATTACCTGCCCTGCTTTGATATCTGGCATCAAAATCCAGATCAGACATCTTCTCTGATAATTTGGTCAGTTCACTGATCGGGCGGGTAATACGATTTGTCATCACAAGAATCACAATACCGCTGACCACAATTATGATTATTCCTACAATGAAGTAAAAACTGTTGGAAATAGATGCACTTTCCTTAATACTTTCCAGAGGAGAACGAATCAGGAAATAGTAACCATTATCAAACTGTCCCCAGCATTCCACATATTCCATGCCTGCAAAGCGATCATGCACCTGCCACATGGTACAGGTATCTGTCTTTTTGAGCACACGACTGTGCTGCATATCCTGATCCAGATTATTAATATACCCAAACAGCTTACTGCGGAGCATTTTTGCCATATTATTCTCTCCCCAGTAATAATAACCGCTGTTTTCCTCATTTACTATGATCCAGGTAAGGTTATTTCTGGAACTGCTCCTCTCAATCTCATCCGAAATCTCATCTGTTGCCCCTTTTTTGTCCTCTTCTATATCTGTATCATACTGCAGGATGTCATCCAGATTCATCTGAGACAACACTTCTTTTGCCTCCTCCAGCACTTCTACTTTTTTGGATACATAATATTTTTCAAGAAAAAGACCATTGATCAGAGTAATGGTAAAGATCGAAAGCAGTAACAGACATATAAACACTACTGAAATCTGATGTTGCAGAGTATGAAATTTTTTATCTGTTTTTCCGTTTCCTGTCATTCGTCTACCTCAAACTTGTATCCCATACCCCATACAGTCTTTATATATTCACCTTTATCTCCCATTTTACTTCTGAGCTTCTTAACATGGGTATCAATCGTACGGGCATCTCCAAAGTAGTCATAATTCCATACAGAATTCAGGATCTTTTCTCTGGAAAGTGCGATTCCCTGATTCTCCAGAAAATATGTCAGAAGTTCAAATTCCTTAAAGCTCAGTTCCATAGGCTTACCATCCACAGTAGCCAGATGTGCTGCTTTATCTATAACAATGCCGCCTGCTGAAATCACATCTTCCGGATTATTCTGACCTGTGCGTCTCAGAATTGCCTCCACTCTTGCAACAAGGATTTTCGGACTGAATGGTTTAGAGATGTATTCATCTACCCCCAGATCAAATCCAAGAAGCTCATCTCTCTCATCACTTCTTGCAGTCAGCATAATGATCGGAACTTTTGAGTTCTTGCGAATCTCACGGCAAACTTCCCATCCATCCATCTTCGGCATCATGACATCCAGAATGATCAGTGCGATGTCCTTCTCCTCATAAAAGATATCCATGGCTTCTTCACCATTACCGGCTTCCAGTACCTGGAAATTCTTCTTTGTCAGGAAATCCTTTACCAGCTTTCTCATGCGGCTCTCATCATCCACCACCAGGATTTTTAATGTATCCATTTGATCCCCTCCGTTTTTCTTCATTATTTTCCGAAACAGTTTTTACTTTTTATTTATACTGTTTTCCGAGTATTGTTAAAATCCACGACTGTTCAGCGCCTTTACAGCCACAGCGCAAAATCCGGGAAAATCGCCCTCAGCAACAGATTTTATCTTTCATATGGTTACTATAGCAGAGATTTATGTAAGATTTGTGAACATATGACAGAAAAATTATAAGTATTGCTGTTCACAACACCAAATAGCCTCAAATATAAAAATCTTCTTGACAAATTCTGTTTTTATTTCTATACTGTTAATCAGTCGATATATCTTATATAATGAATGATATATCAATATTAAAAAGTGCTTTCGTCTCATCACCAGTGCTGTTTTATGAAAAAACAGCGTTGCAGACTCATTTTCAGGGCTTGTACTGGTTTCGACGGGGGCTTTGAAGTTGGGGAAGCCATCCGCAGACTCCCAGACTGCGTACCAACCGGGAAACTAAATATAAACGCAGACGAACAGTACGCGTTAGCAGCCTAATTGCTGCTCGTCAGCCCTGATGCACTCACACTTCAGGAATCTGACGTCGACCATGTGAGAAACCTTGCCGGGTAAGCTTTGCCCCGGTAGATGTATCATGAAGCTACTAAGGTTGTAAGCCTGTCGGTGGGCGTACATCCAAGGGAATGTTAAAACAGCGACTGTGATGGGAGATGCCTTAATGAATAGGCTTTCGGACGCGGGTTCAATTCCCGCCAGGTCCACTTGGCCACGACAAAGCGAACCCTGACAAATTTTGTACAGTAATTGTATATAAGAATGTCGGAATGTTAGTTGTGTCGTTGGAACGGTAAACAAAAAAGAGGGTTTTTAGCCCTCTTTTTTTGTGTCTGTTTCTCTTAATTGTAATGAGACAGCACTATTTAAGTATCCACAGTCTCAAAACATTCTCCAAACATCAGTTGGATTCCTTAGCTGACTTTTATATCTATCAGGCCTGTAGTTCAGTACTGGAATTTTTACATCATCTAAATTAAATGTATAATTGTTCTTGTCTTTGACAAACCAAAACACAAATTCATATCGTGGAGCAAATCTTTTATTTGTAGAACCACCCCAATCAAAATTCCAAATAATCAAATTTTTTAAATACATATCACGAAAGAAATTTTATATCCAAAACGGCGGTACTATCTCGCCATCTATCAGTCTATTCTTAATATTTACCCAAATAGATCCATCATCTTTTACAACTCTCTTACACTCTGCAAAAACTCTTGAGAGCATCGTTCTATACTCATCCTCATCCATATTATCGCTGTACTTTACGCCTTTGCTCTCAAGAACCTTTCCCTTTGCAGTCTTATTTCCATACCGGATGTCGATATTATAAGGAGGCGATGTTACTACGAGGCTCACGCTTTTATTTTCAATTTGTGTCATATCTTCACTTGAATACATATATATTACATCAATATTCATATCTGTTTCTCACCTTTATGCATTTTGCATCATCCAGCGGTCACAAATCGTTTTAGAACGTCCGCTGTGCGGATAAAATCGGTCGTTGTATTACACTTACACTTCGTTGTAAATGGCAAGGGTATATCCTGCCAGACATATTCCTGCAGCTAATACCAGGTTCACCAGAAATACCGACAGGTACCACAAAAACCTGTATCCAGGACTCTCGATTTTTTCACCTTTTTCTGGATCTTCTTTACAACGGGAATCCAAAGATGTCCTGCAAATGGGATCAACGGCAATATCGGAAAGAGAAATATCCCAACTATCAGCTTGTCGGTCCCTGAAAGGCTTACATCTGTAAGCCACGACATTGCTGTCAGGACTGAAATGATCAAATTTGCTTTTCTGTACATATCTTCTTATCCTTAATGGCAGGCAGCCTGAAGGTAACAATGATACATTTGTCCTCCGGAAACAAATATCAAAATCATCCTGCTTGTACATCGATGACCGAAATACTACAGTTAAAGATATGGTATCAGCAAGGAAATATGTTGTCCGGAAATACCCAGACCTGCCTATTTATTATATTTTTTTTGATCGATGCATTCACAGAGCACCATATTCCTTTATATCCTTAAGAGTCTCATTCCAACTTTTTGTTTCCTCTTTTATCACATTTTCTTCTTTGCCGCCAATTTGTTCAAACACAAACTTGACTTTTGTACATGATACTTCATTGAAATGAACTTCCTTTGTGCAAACATTTCTTTCTTCTATATCCCAACCTGGGAGTATTCCTTCAGCAAACCGAAGCTTAACTTTATTATCCAGCAAATCTGCTTCTGTTATTTTCCACCATGTAGACACATCTTTAAAGCCTGTGTCAAAAAACACATAGAATTCAACTGCGTATATATCGCTTAAGTCCTTTTCATCAACTGGTTTGTAATATATATCGTTTTCCTTAAAAAACGAACCATCTGTTTTTTGTACACACCGAGTAATGATTCCTTTACGTCTTTTATTTAATACAAACTTGTATTTATTGCCTTTATACACTGCTATCAATGCCGTTCGCCTCATTAAAAATTATACAGCCTTTTCGCTTATTCCTGTACTACAAGCTAGAGATGTTTGCAATGTTTTCCGCATTCTGCATCAAACTTATCCGCAGGATAATATTCCACTTTTTTATATTTTTCCTCCTCTGGCAGTCTTTCGATCACCCACATGACCATTGCTGTCTGCATATTCTCAGGATACGGGATATCATACCCAAAAGAAATCACGAGAGTACCTTTCACAAAACAACAGGCAAACGCTATAACTCCTACGCCAGCTCTTCTGAATTCCGTTATTGCGTCGAGACCCGTTTTGATCACCCTGTCATCATTACATTTCTTTATCGTGGAAAAGAACATATTTTCCTACCTCCTTTTTTGGCGGTTCTATCTTTCATAAAATTACATCCACAGAAATCCGCTTTATCGTAATCTCTACCTCCAAACTTGTAAGGGCTTCCTACGGCTTATTCCTCAGACATACGCTTAATATGCAGAAAAAAGCATTTTCTTAAAAAGCAACAGCAAAAAAAGACACCCACAGTTAATTCCGAACCCTGTGAGTGTCCAAAAACGAAAGGAATGATGATCATGGACTTTTGCTGTCCATGATTGAATTATAGACGATTTGAAGTGTCCATTATTTTGGTACGAAAAAACTAATGTAATGCAGATACCTTGTCTCAAAAAGAGCAAATCTTTTTTTTCGGATTCAGAAATCCTTGTCTATCACATATTTTCGACTTCTTTGATCAAGCTGGCCATCTCATATCGTCCCAGTTCTTCTTTTAGCTTTTCGATGTCCACACGCATTTTCAGATCCTCAAGTCCGCAGCTGATGTCAATATCCCGCTTCATGGTCGCCAGCTTCTCACTTAAATATACCATCTCCCGGTTTGTCTTTAATGCTTTTAAAGGACTTCTGACAATCCCCAGGTATTCTTTCCAGAAACCATTCAGCTCTTTTTCCTTTTTTGTCCGATAATTCCGCACACTCCCGGTTCGTCACCTCGCTCACAGTGGTAAAACAGTCCACATGATGAGCTGTTTCGCGCTCAATGGAATGCTTGGACTGTACATTCAGCTCCTGTGCCATCTGATTCCCATTGTATGCGAACAAATATTCATAAAGCGGTTTATGGTTCCCGGCAATGGAACGTCCGATGGTCGTAGCATGTGTAGTAAATATAGTGGCAACCTCCGGAACATGCTTCTGAATATACAAAGCCCCCAAGCCTGTCATCCACTCGTGAGCCTGATAAACGACATGTTCACATTGCCCCTTTAAAACATGATTATAATAGCTTTCGACGACCAGTCCGGCTGCATAAGAAAACATAGACGCTTCATCGTAGTCGCCATAAGCGTGAAGCGAATCTACTCCGTAGTCTTCCCATAAGCGGGTATATATATCGTTTTTTATAGCAAAGTAAGGTTGGAAATCCACCAAAACCGCAATGGGGTGCCCCGGAACATTCCACCGGCCTATTCGTACGTGCAAATTTTCATTTTCAGCCGTATCTCTCCAAGATTTCAACAAGCTTGCATCTTCTTCGAAAAGCGGGTTCTCTTTCTCTTTCCACACATCCGGACCGATAAACATGATGTGATCTTTCAATTTATCTTGTAATGTCTTTGCCCGAGTGGATAATACCGTATAAATACCGCCTACCTTATTACAAACCTCCCAACTCGACTCAAAAATAAAATTAGGAACATACACTTCTCTACTCATTTCTAACCTTTTATAAAACAAAGGCAAAGGTACGAAATTTACAGTAATCCCAAAAGGAAATGGCCTGTTATTAAACACATTTCATTAAAAATATTTTATAATCATAGAGAGTTGTTTGCAAACACAAGGGATAGAAAGAGTATAATCAAAAAAAACATTAAACCGTTTGGCATACTGACGAACATGATTTACCTTTAAATAAAAGTTACACGTATGATGAAAAAATATATCGTTACTTGTCTCGTTGGTTTATGTACGGGTCTCACTACAGCCCGTTCACCATTTAAATGCACGCTTTACGACCGTGAAAACAAAATTTATCTTCATTTGGACTTGTATGAAGAAAGCATCAACGTACCGGGAATGGAAATGTTCGGTCCCATGAACGGATATATGAACGGAAACGTGTACGGTATATGGATGATTACTTCTTCCAAGATTGAAAATGAGAAAACCGCCACATTCAGGCTGTCCAATGATTTGGGTTCGGAAACACAAGAAGTCAAACTGACGGTAGAAAACGATTCCACATACTTGTTGGAACAGCAAGGGGGGACGGTTATCAAAAAGGTCGTAAACAAGAAACTGGTCAAAATACCACGCAACTTGACATTCAACCTCCAACGATAGAATCTACAAAAAAACAGGAAAAGCCTTATTTAAAGTCTCTTCCTGTTTTTCTGTAATAAACCGGATTACTTCTTCTTGAATTGGAATCCTAATTGCATGCCATCGTATCCGCTGGCAATATTACCGATCATGTTCAGTGTACTATTACCGGTCATTGTCGTTATATTCGTCAAGAAGTCGAGCAATTTATCCGCCTTGAAAGTGATTTGCATCTCGTTGCTCTTCAACGCAAGGTTTGCTGTGACCGGACGGCTCAGCAGTCCTTTGCGCTTCAAGGTTATCTCATTGTCTTGGACAGTATAAGTTCCCGTTGAATTCCGTGACCCGATCGTCATGGTATATGTACTATCTCCGTCGAACGAAATATCAACTTTGCCTTCCTCGAAACCGATTTTAGCGAGATACTTCTGCAACGTTTTCTCCGCAGTATTCGTCATCAGGCTTCCCCCGGCTTTCTTCAAGAGGTTGGAGGATTCGAACACCACAGCCGGGCTTTCATACGTCCAGTCTCCTTTCAAACTCGAATTTTCCACTTTGGCTGTCCCAATCAGATTCTGGAATATAGATCCCAAGACATTACCCTTCTCTTCTGTTTCGGTTTGTTGGGTTTCCGTCCCCTTATTACCCCCCAACACATTCTTCAACAAGTTACCCAACTGCGCAGATGCAGTCGTGGTAAACAACAGACCGCAACAAACTACAATCCATTTCAAACTCAATTTTTTCATTTTGCTTTATTTTATCGGTTTTCATTTAACAACTATCTTGACGGCCTTATCCTCCGTACGCAGGATGTATATGCCCGGATTAAGGTTAAGCATTTCCTCCCGTGAACGGGCAAGCAACACGCCGTGCAGAGAATAGACCTTTACACTGGCTCCATCTTCCGTACCCACCTGCCGTACGGCATCCGCAGGCAACCGGACATACCCGTAACCGGAAAACTCCGAATCTTCGTATTCATCGTCCAATGCCGAAACGCCATA
>ENA-OPBS01000957-OPBS01000957.1-human-gut-metagenome-genome-assembly--contig:-NODE-957-length-23414-cov-5.656321_pt1 | contig 23414 bp, 17 predicted proteins | sample MGYA00241074_ERZ501463 | MGnify/ENA primary metagenome ERZ501463 (study PRJEB25962, sample SAMEA2042578) | human gut metagenome | biome: human gut; feature: human-associated habitat; material: faeces...
CTGCTCAAACAGATTTATTCTTCCTTTAACCATTACAGCATCCAGCAGATGAAGAAAATTGTGCCGGAAGCAGAAACCGCTTATCTGTACAGTGATGTGATCCTGAATGTTGCAGAGTATGCGAAGAATACAAAAGTAGACGGACTGCATCCGGCAGTATATCATGTAAAAATGGCAGATTTCCTGAAAGAATATCTGGGCAGCAATCTGAATGTCCGTGTCTGGACAGTCAATGAAAAAGCGGATATGAAATGGCTGATCGATGCAGGAGTAACTGCAATTATCACCAATTATCCAGACATGGCAGTGCAGATCAAAAAAGAAGCAGAAGCATAAGATCATGCCGGAGAACTGATCTATGTGCTGGGAACCCGGTCCTTTATCCGGGAACTCAAAAAAATAAAATCCACGTAACAAGCGATTGCGAGGAAACAGACTTTAATCGTTGGAGACCGCCTGTATACGGATATCTTATGTGGATATCATGCCGGTGTTGAGACGGTGCTGGTATTATCCGGTGAGGCAACAAAAGAAGAAGCAAAGGCATACGAACATCAGCCGGATTATATAATGTCATCCGTTGATGAGTTGCATGAAGCATGAATCAAAATTATTTCTTAAATAAAAGAAAATATGTTTACTAAAACAGGGTATGTATGGCAAATGAAGCTGTACATACCCTGTCTGTATATTCAGGTCAATTCTTGATTGCCTCTGTTTTAACTGTAAAAAACACTTGCATAGGCGAACGTATGTTTGTATAATAGAAATATGAATACAGAAATGACAAATGAGCATTATACAATACAGGAAAAATTACATATTCTTGCTGATGCTGCAAAGTATGATGTCGCATGTACATCAAGCGGCTCAAGCCGCCGGGGACAGAAAGGAGAACTCGGCAATGCCGTTTCATGTGGAATTTGTCACAGCTTTGCAGCAGACGGAAGATGTATTTCTTTACTTAAGATCTTAATGACCAATCATTGTGTCTACGATTGCAAATACTGCATTAACCGTGCGAGCAATGATGTAAAAAGAGCTACGTTTACTCCGGAAGAGATCTGTGATCTTACAGTCGAATTTTATAAACGGAATTATATAGAAGGACTTTTCCTAAGTTCCGGTATTTTGAAAAATCCAACCTATACGATGGAAAAGATGTGCGAGACACTGTTACTTCTCCGCACAAAATACCATTTTAATGGCTACGTTCATGTGAAGACGATTCCGGGGGCTTCGGATGAATTACTTGCGGCTGCCGGTTATCTGGCAGACCGTGTCAGCGTGAATCTGGAACTGCCAACTTCTGAGGGACTTCGTAAGCTGGCACCGAACAAGACTATGCAGACAATCCTAAGTCCGATGGGTAAGGTGCAGAATACCATTGCCGCACATCGCATGGCAATCGGAAAAGCATCATATATGGAAAGAAGACGTGGAAATCAATTCCTGCATAACGGAATTTTTTCTGATACTTCCAAACAACAGTTCCAAAGGAAACTGGATAGCAGGGCAGCGCTGCAAAAAGCAGCAGATGTATCCCCAATTACTGTACAGTCAAATCCTGCGCTATTGGATTCTTCCTTCACCTGGAATCAGGCATATCAACTTGCACCACATGATATGTCCAGATTAAAACGCAGCTTTGCACCGGCAGGACAAAGCACCCAGATGATCATCGGAGCGACAGGCGAAAGCGATTATACCTTATTACAAACCACGCAGCAGCTTTATCAGGGATTTGATCTGAAACGTGTCTTTTATTCGGCATATATCCCGCTGAATGAAGATCCTGTTCTGCCTGAGATTGGAACTCCACCGCCGCTTTTGCGTGAACACAGGCTTTATCAGGCAGACTGGCTGCTTCGTTATTATCATTTTCAGGCAGATGAATTACTGTCGGAGGAGGAACCTAATTTTAATGTTCTATTTGATCCGAAGTGTAACTGGGCGCTGAAGCATCTGGAGTATTTTCCTGTGGAGATCAACAGGGCAGACTATGAGATGCTGCTCCGTGTACCGGGTCTTGGATATAAATCAGCAACAAGAATTGTGAAAGCGAGAAGACTTGGAACGCTGGATTTTGCAGATCTTAAGAAACTTGGAGTAGTACTGAAACGGGCGGTGTATTTTATTACCTGTAATGGGAAGACCATGTATCCGCTCAGGATAGAAGAGGAATCCATAGCCAGAAATCTTCTGGATTCCAGAGAAAAACTGCCACAGGAGGTGCGAAATCTCGGTTACAGACAGCTTTCATTATTTGATGATGTCAGGTTCCGGGAGAATTTCTATGAAAAAGATTTATGTGTGTAATGATACGATCACAGGAATATTTTCTGCAATTTATGATGCATGGAAAGAAGGAAGAGAAGAAAAAGAGTGTGGGATTGCAATAAAGGGAATGTTAGAACAGGAGCTTTTTTGTGAGTACATTTTGGTGGAGGAGAATCTTCACAAGGAACAGGCAGTAGAACGATTGATCCGAAAACATCTGGGAGGACAGGCTTATGCTGATATCTGGCATGCATCTCTTGCTTCGGATAAGGATAAGGCAGATGCAATTTATGGGACAATGCTGGCTGCAAGAAGGCTTCGTGACAGTAAAAAGGTTATGGAACATTTGAGCCACCCACAAGTGGAACGTGTATTTGAACTGAGCAGGAAGGTAGGAAGTGAAGCCCATAATTATAAAGGATTTTTGAGATTTCGGGAGTTGTCTGGCGGGATTTTGTATGGAGGAATTGCACCAAAGAACAGGATACTGACTTGTATTGCTCCACATTTTGCTAACCGGCTTCCACAGGAAAACTGGCTGATCCATGATAAGACACATCATATGTATGCAGTGCATGAGGCGGGAAAGGAATGGGTATTGGTAGAAAATGAACGGATTCAGGAGGAGAGGCTGGGACATATATCGGAAAATGAACAGATGTATGCAAGTCTGTGGACTGCTTTTTGCAGGACAATATCTATTGAATCCAGGGAGAATCCAAGAAGTCAGATGCAGCATCTTCCACTCAGATATCGGCCGGAGATGACTGAGATGGCAGGTGAGGTGTAAAATTACTTTAAAATATTTTATATTTATGTGTTATAATATGGGCGTTTACAAGAAGTGTCAGGGAAAGGGAGAAACACAATGGATCTTGAACAGCCTGTGATTCGCATTTCTGTGCGAAATCTGGTGGAATTTATACTTCGTGCGGGAGATATAGACAATCGAATAGCGTCGACAGATAAAGATACTATGCAGCTTGGAAGCAGAATCCACAGGAAGATTCAAAAGCAGATGGGTCCGGATTATCATGCAGAGATTTCACTAAAATATGAGATTCCATGTAAAGATTTTACGCTGAAACTGGAAGGAAGAGCAGATGGAATTATTGAGCTTCCGGAAGGAATTGTCATTGATGAAATTAAAGGTGTGTTAAGAGAACTGAATCAGATTAAAGAGCCGGTACCGGTACATCTTGCACAGGCAATGTGTTATGCGTATATTTATGCGACATCTCATAATTTGCCGGAAATTGGTGTGCAGATGACTTACTGTAATATGGAGACAGAGGAGATAAAGCGTTTTCAGAGTGGTTACATATTCGAAGATTTGGAACGGTGGTTTTATGAGCTGATCGGAAAGTATGAAAAGTGGGCGAGATATCAGATTCAGTGGAAGAAAAAGAGAGATAAGTCGATCAAGGATGTGGAATTCCCATTTGCATACAGAGAAGGGCAGAAGAACCTGGTAACATCAGTATATCGGACGATACTTAGAAAAAAGAAGCTGTTTATTCAGGCACCGACCGGAGTTGGAAAGACGATCGCAACATTATTTCCGGCAGTGAAAGCAGTAGGAGAGGGATTGGGTGATAAGATATTTTATCTGACAGCGAAGACGATCACAAGAACAGTAGCCTGGCAGGCATTTGAGACATTAAGGGAACAGGCGCTTCGCATGAAAGTAATTGTTCTGACAGCAAAAAATAAAATTTGCTTTTGTGAAGAGACAAATTGTAATCCAGATTATTGCCCTTATGCGAAAGGACATTTTGACCGGGTGAACGATGCAGTCTATGAACTCCTGACATCTTCCGATGAACTGAACCGGGAGATACTAGAGGAACAGGCAAGAAAATGGAAGGTGTGTCCGTATGAGATGAGTCTGGATGTGGCGGTCTGGGTTGATGCAATTATCTGCGATTATAATTATGTATTTGACCCACAGGCGCATTTGCGCAGATTTTTCGGAGAAGGAAATAAAGGCGATTATCTGTTTTTAATTGATGAAGCACATAATCTGGTGGAACGGGGCAGGCAGATGTACAGTGCCAGTATCTGCAAAGAAGATTTTCTTGGAATTAAGAAAAAGGTCCGATATGAGGATGAGAAGCTAACAGAGAGACTGGAAGATTGTAACCGGGGGCTTCTGGCAATGAAACGGGAATGCGAAGAATATAAAGTTCTAAATAGTGTATCGCATATTTACCTCAAGCTTTTAAATCTGGTGACAGAACTGGAACGTTTTCTGGAAGAATGTGAGAAAGAAGATATCCGGGAAGAAGTTCTGGAGTTTTATTTTCACATTCGAAGCTTTATGGATATACATGAGCGGTTAGATGAGAATTATGTGATTTATAGTGAACTGGATGGGGAAGGGAAATTCCGGGTACATCTGTTTTGTGTCAATCCAGCGGGAAATTTGGGAGAATTTCTGCAAAAGGGAAACAGCACAATTTTCTTTTCAGCTACATTATTGCCAATTACATATTATAAAAAACTGCTTTCCACGGGAAAAGAAGATTATGCAATCTATGCAGAATCCCCATTTGATGTAGAGCATCGTCTGCTAATGGTTGGAGGAGATGTAAGTACAAAGTACACACGGAGAAATGAAGAGATGTATCAGAGATATGCCAGGTATCTGTGGAAACTTGCAAATGGAAAGAAAGGGAACTATCTGGTATTCTTTCCGTCTTATCGTTTTCTGGAAGATGTCTATGAAGCTTTTGAAAAGATTCAGGAAAAGGAAGATCTAGAAGCCTTCCCGGCTTTGGGTCATCGAATTACTTGTGTGACACAATCCCAGTTTATGTCAGAAAATGACAGGGAGGAATTTTTGAATACATTTGAAGAGGAAAGAAAGGAAAGCCTGCTTGGATTTTGTGTCATGGGTGGTATCTTTTCAGAAGGAATTGATTTGACGGAGGATAAGCTGATCGGGGCCGTGATTGTAGGAACAGGACTGCCACAGGTTTGTCGAGAACGGGAGATTTTAAAGGATTATTTCGATCAGCACGGGCAGAGGGGATTTGACTATGCTTATCTGTATCCGGGAATGAATAAGGTACTTCAGGCAGCCGGACGTGTCATAAGAACAGACGAGGACAGAGGAGTGATATTGTTGCTGGATGATCGCTTTTTTGACAGGCGGTATCAGGAGACTTTTCCAAGAGAATGGGAAAACCAAAGAAGCTGCAGCCTTGGAAATATGGCAGAGCAGATAGAAGAGTTCTGGAAAAAAGAAAAGGAAGAAGCACAGACCGTCCGGAGAAAAGAATAAATATTGATGCATTGTTTTTCTTGCGTCAGGCGGTCTGTGATTTTTCAGATTCAAATATATCTGGTCTATGTTGTGAATAATGCTGTTGCTGTATAACGATTATGCCAGATTTAATTTACGGTTCAGACGATAATAAGTAATAATATAAAGAATCACACTCCATATAATCATCAAAGCCAGAGAGATTCCCAAAAGACTGAGCATATACTGAGATGGTGTAGACATATAAAGTGTTGTACTTGTTCCAATCGTTACAGCCTGGGTGTTTAGCAGTCCAAGTGGGATAAAAATCAAAAAACAGCTAATGCTTTCTACAAATGTAACGATAAAGTACATGGCAACAGCGCCAAAGACGCGATGACCGGTAAATATCTGTCCCAGAGAGATGCAGGCGTAATATAATATAACATTTGCAACTGTTCCGGCTATCATGAAAAAGATGTAAAAGGCAATTGATTCAAAGACTCCAAGATGGGATCCCAAACCGAAAATTTCCATTAGGAGAGATTTATTGCCGGAGAGAGAATCTTTTACATATGGCACCCAGGCAGCAATGTATATAGCGGCAAAGAGTCCAATTATGTCGATTATGCACCAGATTGTTCCTGCAATGACTTTTGCAATCAGGAGGGTTCCCTTTTTGACCGGCAGGGTGTGGGTCAGATATCCTTCGTCAGAGTATGTACTCTTATAAAAATGCACAGCAATGATAATTGAGGTTGCAAAAGCAACACAGGTAAGCAGGATAATACCAAAAGAAACAGTCAATCCAAGAATTAAGAAGTAAGTATTACCCAAGTTATGAACATTGTTGGCTGTAAGTCTGCCTGTGATCAGTATACGGATAAAAAATGCATATATAAGCAGGAATGCATGGATGATGATTAAAAAACGATTCATGGCTTTCATATCGTATTTGATGATTTTTCCTAACATTTGAATACCTCCCGGAATAATGCGTCAACAGATTTCTTTTGTTCTGACCGGATATCATCGACGGTTGCATTTAATACAAGTTCACCGTTCTGGATAAAGAGTACGCGGTCTAAAATATTTTCAATATCGGAAATCAGATGTGTTGAGATCAAAATCGTTGCATGTTCGTTGTAATTACTTAAAATCGTGTGTAAGATGTAATCTCTGGCAGCAGGGTCAACACCTCCGATCGGTTCATCAAGTATATATAGTTTGGCGTCACGGCTCATAACAAGAATCAGTGCTACTTTTTCCTGATTCCCTTTGGAAAGAGTTTTCAAACGTGCTGTCTGATCTATGTTCAGGTCCTTCAGCATCGAAGTGGCTCGGATTTTGGAAAAATCTTCATAAAAGTCAGCAAAGTAAGAAACCAGATCTTGGATTTTCATGGAACCGTCCAGATAACTGTGGTCTGGGAGATAGGACACGATATTCTTGCTGTGGACACCAGGAAGTTCTCCGTCGATAAGAACAGTCCCTTCTGTCGGTGTTAAGAGGTCGTTGATCAGTTTGATCAGTGTAGTTTTCCCGCTACCGTTTGGACCAAGCAGTCCGATAATCTGACCATGATTCAGTGTCAGGTTCAGATTGTGGAGAGCGTAGGCACTTTTATTGTACTTTTTGGAAAGCCCTTTACATTCTAAAATGGGTTTCATATTATTTTTCCTCCTTCATTGTATCTTGAACCAGTTCCAGGATTTCCGGTCTGGTAAATCCAAGATGTTCCATTGATTTTAAAAATTCACGGATATGCTCGGTGGCAGTCTCTGTTTTTAATTGTTTTATCATTGTTTCGTCCTCCGTAATAAATCGTCCGCTTGTACGGCGGGAGTGTACTAGACCAATTCTCTCCAGTTCGGAAAGTGCTTTTTGCATTGTGTTAGGATTTACGGATGCTTCCATAGCAAGTTCGCGAACAGAAGGAAGTTTGTCCCCGGGTTTATAGGTGCCGGAGATAATATCATGCTGAATTCGTTCCATGAGCTGAAGATAAATGGGACGGTCACTATCTAAATTCCATGGCATATTATGTACTCCTTTCACTTTGTATTATTGTACTATCTGAGTAATACAATAATACAGATGCTCGCAAGTGTCAAGCACAATTGTGAAAAAATAATTCATTTAAATATCAGGGGGCATTTTACAAGAATCTGGCAGTAGAGTTTGCTGGAAATGAGTAACAAAAAAGCAGCAAACCTTTAAAGATTTACTGCTCAGATATCTATTTGTTTAAATTTAAAGTAGTACTGACTGATTGTAATAGTAACTTAATGTTCATTTTCTGCAATAATATTATCCGGAAAATTCTTATCGAACTGGCTGGCTCTTAACATTGCAATCTCATATTTGTATGGTGCGTAAGATTTCTTCTCTTTTGTTGGAGAAGGAATATATGGAGTTTCAAGGATTTTCGGAATTTGTTCAAAATCCGGGTGGTGTACGATATAGGAGAGGGCATCGAATCCAATTTCTCCAGTGCCGAGATTGGCATGCCTGTCTTTCTTTGCACCACACACATTTTTACTGTCGTTAATATGAAAGACCGCAATCTGATCTTTACCGATCAAATGATCAAACTCGTCGATCACACCGTCGAAATTACCACGGATATCATAACCACTGTCGTGAGTGTGGCAGGTATCAAAACAGACACGCAGTTTGTCGCTGTAGACTACGCCGTCATAGATTGCTGCAAGTTCTTCAAAAGACCGGCCAAGTTCCGATCCTTTTCCCGCCATGGTTTCCAGTGCAATATGAAGAGGTGTGTCTTTTGTCAAGACTTCATTGAGCCCCTTTATGACCTGTTGAAGTCCGGTTTCAACTCCGGCACCGACGTGGGCACCAGGATGCAGAATCAGAGTCTGGCTTTTGCAGGCGGCCGCGCGGTCAATTTCTTTTGCCAGAAATTCCACGGCCAGTTCATATGTCTCAGGTTTTACGGTATTACCAAGATTGATAATATAAGGAGCGTGAACGACGATATCTGAAATATTTTTTTCGTTCATATAGTTCCAGGCGGCATCAATATTGAGTTCAGAAATCTCTTTTCTTTTGGTGTTTTGTGGTGCTCCGGTATAGAACATAAATGTATTTGCTCCATAGGATTCAGCTTCTTTTGCAGAACCAAGGAGCATGCTTTTTCCGCTCATGCTGACATGAGATCCAAGTTTTAAATTCATAGATGTAACCTAACCTTTAATTTAATATAAAATGTGTCTGTCAGACAAGTTATCGCTGCTTAAATTTATCCTTGCCCTGTTTACAGATTGGACAAACAAATGTGTCTGGAAGTTCTTCAAATGGAATATCACCATCATAGACATATCCGCAGATACTACACACCCATTTGCCATTTCCGGAGGAATTACTGGAGGTGATTGAAGAATCAGAAGAAGCAGAATCTACCGTATCCAGATCTTCCGGCTGGTAAGTCGGTGCATTTTTCGGACTCTTGCCTTTGATGATATTGTGATAGTATGCATAGGTCATAGGTGTTTCCTGATTCAACATATCACAGTCAATGATTTCCCCAAGAAAGACTGTGTGGGTATTTGTTTCCATTTTATCGATGACCTTACAGACAAGATAACCGCATGCATCATCGACAACGGCAATATTATGCTTTGTAATAAAAGGAACATTCATAAATTTGTCCACATCTCTGGAAGACTGAAATCCAAGCTGGCTGATGATATTGGGGTCAGTCTTTTCAGAAAGTATGGAAACTGCGAACATTCCACTTTTTTCAATGCATTCATGCGTATAATTATCATGATTCATACTGACAGCTAAAGTTGCAGGGGAAGAAGTAATCTGCATAATACTGTTGGCAATGCAGCCGGACATACGATTCTCCCCAAGTGCCGAAACGGCATATACACCATAAGATAAATTTCGAAGTACTTTTTTGTTCATAGGTAACCTCCCATCTTGTATAATAACAGTAATTATTACTATTATAATAGCATGGATTTACTGGAATAGCAACCAGACTTTCTAAAAAAGCGTTGAAAATCTTGTGTGTGAAAAGAATTAAGGTTGTTGGCTTTATTTTCTTGTGCTAAAATACAATGTGACATATTTTGTAAATGAAAAATTACGATAAATAAGAGGTAGAGAGCATGAAGAGAATATCAGATTTTATAGCGGAAGAACTGGCAGCAGCTTTCGAAGCAGCAGGATATGACAGGAATTATGCAAAAGTAACATTGTCGAACCGCCCGGATCTTTGCGAGTATCAGTGTAATGGTGCTATGGCAGGAGCAAAAGCTTATCATAAAGCACCAATCATGATTGCGCAGGATGTTGTGGCAAAATTAGAGGGAAGTGGTTGCTTCTGCGATGTTCAGGCAGTAAATCCGGGATTTATCAATCTGAAATTAGACGAAAGATTTGTAGCAGATTATCTGGATGAGATGGAGACGGATGAAGACCTCGGACTGAATAAGACTGACAATCCTAAGATGATCGTGATCGACTACGGCGGACCGAACGTGGCAAAACCGCTTCATGTAGGACATCTTCGTTCTGCAATTATTGGTGAGAGCGTAAAACGAATTGCAAGAAAAATGGGACATAATGTTCTTGGAGATATCCATTTGGGAGACTGGGGATATCAGATGGGACTGATCATTACGGAATTAAAGGAAAGAAAACCAGAACTTCCATATTTTGATGAGAATTTTAAAGGAGAATATCCGGCAGAGGCTCCATTTACCATATCTGAGTTGGAAGAGATCTATCCGACAGCAAGTGGAAAAGCAAAAGAGGATGAGGAGTACAGAGAGCGTGCATTGCATGCCACATATTTACTCCAGAACGGACATAAAGGTTATACAGCAATCTGGAACCACATTATGCATGTATCTGTAAATGATTTGAAGAAGAACTATGCGAACCTGAATGTGGACTTTGATCTGTGGAAAGGTGAGTCTGATGCACAGGCTTACATTCCGGATATGATTGAGCGGCTGAAAAAAGAAGGATTTGCACATGTCGATGATGGAGCTCTTGTGATTGATGTACAGGAAGAGTCAGACACAAAGGAAATTCCACCATGCATGATCCAAAAGTCAGACGGAGCATCTCTCTACGGAACGACAGACCTTGCAACGCTGGTTCAACGAGTGGAAGATTACCATCCGGACAAAGTCATTTATGTTGTAGATAAGCGTCAGGAGTTACATTTTGTACAGGTATTCCGTGCAGCAAAGAAGACAGGAATCGTTCCTTCTGAGACAGAACTGAAATTCTTAGGTTTCGGTACCATGAATGGAAAAGACGGCAAACCATTTAAGACAAGAGAAGGTGGTGTTATGCGTCTGGAGAATCTGATCGCTGAGATTCAGGAGGAAATGTACAAGAAGATTACGGACAACCGTACTGTAGAGGAAGAGGAAGCGAAGAACACTGCGAAAACGGTAGGTATGGCTGCAATCAAGTACGGGGATCTGTCCAATCAGGCTTCCAAAGATTATGTCTTCGATGTAGACAGATTTACTTCCTTTGAGGGAAACACAGGACCGTATATTCTGTACACCATCGTGCGTATCAAATCTATCCTGAACAAATACCAGGAAGAAGGAAAAGCGGTCACAGGACTTAAGGTAAATCAGCAGTCCGGCGAGAGCGAGAAAGCATTGATGCTTGCGCTGGTAAAATATAACGAGATGATGGAAAATGCTTACGAAGAACTTGCACCACATAAAATCTGTGCGTATATTTATGATCTTGCAAATGCATTCAATCATTTTTATCACGAAACAAAAATTCTGGCAGAGGAAAACGAAGCAAAGAAACAGGGATACATTGCACTGCTTATACTGACAAAGAAAGTACTGGAGTCCTGCATTGATGTTCTTGGATTCGAAGCACCAGAGAGAATGTAATGATAACAAGGTCGAATAGTGTGGTCGGATTGTGGGAGTGCATAGCACGGAGCAATCTGAAGGTATCATGAAGAGTAGTATATATTACAGGAAGGATTTATAGGTAACATGACAGACAAGTTGTACTACGAAAGTAGTCATAGAAAAGATTTTGAGGCACAGGTAATTTCATGTGAGCCGGAAGGAGAAGGATACAAAGTAGTTTTGGATAAGACAGTATTTTTCCCGGAAGGCGGCGGACAGTATGCAGATACAGGAATTCTTGGAGGGGTTCATGTGCTGGACGCGCAGGAGAAGGATGGAATTATCTATCATTACACAGATGGCGCACTGACACCGGGCGAGATCGTGAAAGGCGAAATTGACTGGGAAAAGAGATTCGAAAGTATGCAGCAACATAGCGGCGAGCATATCATTTCAGGAATTGTACATGGAAGATTCGGATACAACAATGTAGGATTCCATCTTGGAGCTGATTACTGTACGATGGATTTTGACGGACCGATTACAAAGGAGCAGTTGAAAGAAATCGAAGAAGAGGCGAATCGCATCGTTTACAAGAATTTGAATATAGAGATTCTTTACCCGACAAAGGAAGAGTTGAAAGATCTGACTTACAGAAGTAAGATTGAAATTGAAGGACAGGTCCGTATAGTGAATATTCCGGGCGTGGATATCTGTGCATGCTGTGCACCACACGTAGATAGAACTGGGGAGATTGGAAATATCAAACTGGTGGATATGGTGTCATACAAAGGCGGCGAACGCATCACTATGTTAAGTGGAAGCCGTGCACTTACAGATCATCAGCAGAAAGAGGAGAGCGTGAAGAAGATTTCCGCACTGCTCTGTGCAAAGGATACAGAAGTTGCCGAAGCTGTAGAAAAATTAAAAGAAGAGCAGCTTGACTTGAAAAATCAGGTGTCTGCTCTCAAACAAAAATTACTGGCTTATCAGGCAAAGGAGATTGACGTTACTCCGGAACTGGTAAAGGTATTTGACAGTGAACTTAGTGGAAATGAACCGAGAGAACTAATGAACCTTTTATTAGAGAGAGGCGCAAAGATTTGTGCAATTTTTGCAGGAAATGATGAAGAAGGATATCGTTATGTTATCGGAAGCCATTCTGAAGATGTAAGAGTGATCAGCAAAAAATTAAATGAGGCTTTCCAGGGCCGTGGCGGTGGAAAACCTCAGATGGTGCAGGGATCCTTAAAAGGAACTGCTAAAAATATTTCAGAAATTCTGTAGCTGCCTTGGTGATGGGAACGCGGTCATTGTAAGCAATGACCAGTTCTCTCACCGGCAGTTTTTCTTTTGTCTCAACAATAAATAATTTTTCCAGATCTTTTCCGGTAATACAGTAATCGGGTATACATGCAATGCCGAGCCCGATTTTTGCAAGGTCAATGAGAAGATCATTACTGCTCAGCTCAATTTCCGGCACGAGATCTAACTGGTGCTGTAAAAAGAGATTATGCAGGAATTCGCTGGTTGTACTTTTTTTATCCAGCATCAGAATCGGATGTTCTAAAAGTTCTTTGTAGCTTAAGCATCTTCCGACAAGCTTATCAAAAGAATGATTTGCAACAAACACGTCCTGGAAAGAGCGGATATGTTTTGTTTCACAGTTTCCGAGATATGGATTTGGAGAATTGACAACAATCAGGTCAACCTGTCCATTTTCTAATAGTTCTACACAGTGGATAGAAGTTGCATTCGTTACTTTGATGTGAGCTCCCGGAAATTCCTTATGGAAACGCTCCAGGTAAGGAACAAGAAAATAACGGCAGATAGTGTCACTGGCACCGATGCGAAGTTGTCCTACACCTTCAGAAGCTTCTAAAAGCTGGATTTCCCCACGGTGAATCAGATTCATAGCTGGTTCCACATGACGAAGAAGCAGTTCGCCTTCCGGTGTCAGGCGTACCTTTTTGGTACTCCTGATAAAAAGCTTTTGATTTAATTTTTTTTCCAACGCTTTGATAGACTGGCTTACGGCTGACTGAGAGATAAATAATTTATTCGCAGCTTCCGAAAAACTTAGTGTAGTTGCTACGTGGTAAAACACTTTATATAATTCGTAATTAATATCCATAATAAGACTCCCTAATAAATACTAATTTGATTATAAGGTAAATTAATGCAAAATGCAATGGCAGAATTTGTTTTGAAGTGATTTTTCTATACAGATATGAGATATCTTGGTATAATACTAGAGATAAAAACTTGGATCGCAAAAATGCGCAGGTAGTTTAGGAAAGAAAAGGAAGATAACATGAAGATCTGGTACAGAGTTACCATTACATTTACGATGCTCCTGGTAATCTTTGCATTGCTGATCACTGGATTTCAGCTTGCAGTTTATGGAGACAGCCATTACGGATTTTATAAAAAGGAATATGAAAAGTACCGGGTCACGGACGATCTGAATATGAAGATTGACAATGTGATGGCAGTGACAGAACATATGATGGCTTATCTGATTGGAAAGGAAGAAAAGCTGTCAATTGTCACAGATGTGGACGGTGAGCATCAGGATTTCTTCAATGAACAGGACAGGCTTCACCTGGCAGATGTGAGGAATTTGTTTCTGGGAGGTTTGAAGCTTCGGAATTATGCGGTGATTCTTGCAACTATTTTAATGATTGTTCTTAGGGCAAAAAAAGCAGATTTCCGAAGACTGGTTCCGATAGGATATTTGCAGGCGCTGTTTGTTTATCTTATTTTGGCGGCAATTCTGGGAGTTGCCATGAGCATTGATTTTACAAGCTGTTTTACACTGTTTCATAAATTGTTTTTTACAAATAATCTCTGGATCTTTGACCCGGAGACAGATTATATGATTCGCATGCTGCCGGAAGGATTTTTCTCAGACATGGTAATCCGGGTCGGAGTGATATTTATCGTATTACTTGCCGTGCCGGGAGTTGCAGCGGTCGTGTACAACTGGAAATGGAAAAAAGAAAGAAATTAGTAAAACTTATAAAAGGATTTAAATATATTAATTTTAATAATAATGGTGGGTATGTTACAATGAAATAAATAATGAAGATTTAAAGTAACAGAACTATTACCAAATAAAAATATAAACACAATGGAGGAAGACGAATGAGTAATGTAAGAAGAGTGTATGTTGAGAAAAAGGGCAGCTATGATGTCCAGCAGAAGGCACTTGCACATGAGATTCGCAATTATCTTGGAATCAAAGACGTAGAGTATGTGCGTATCTTGAATCGTTATGATGTGGAGAATGTATCTGATGAGACATTTGAAAGAGCATGCAATGGTATCTTTGCTGAACCACCGGTAGATGTCCTTTGGAAAGAGGAGGCTCCTGTTGGTTCCGGAGACAGTCTGTTTTCCGTAGAATTTCTTCCGGGTCAGTTCGATCAGAGAGCAGATTCTGCTGTTCAGTGTATCCAGTTCGTAAAAGAGGACGAGCAGCCGGTCATCCGTACTGCAACGACTTATATTATTCATGGTAAGAATGGAGCTATTACAGAAGAAGAACTTCAGAAGATTAAGGAACACTGCATCAACCCGGTAGACTCAAGAGAAGCAGCAGAGGAGAAGCCGGAGACACTAGTGACAAAATTTGACGAGCCTGCTGATGTTATTGTATTTGACGGATTTAAGGATATGGAAGAGGAAGAGCTTAAGAAATTATATGATTCTCTTGGACTTGCAATGACATTCCGTGACTTCCAGCATATCCAGAATCATTTCAAAGGGGAAGAGCACCGCGATCCTTCCATGACAGAGATCCGCGTACTGGATACTTACTGGTCAGACCATTGCCGTCATACAACATTTTCAACAGAACTTACAGAAGTTTCCTTTGGAGACGGAGATTATCGAAAACCGATGGAAGATACTTACAAGCAGTACCTTCGCGATCACAGCGAGATTTTTAAAGGGCGTGAGGACAAATTTGTATGTCTGATGGATCTTGCATTGATGGCTATGAGAAAGCTGAAAAAAGAAGGCAAGCTTCAGGATCAGGAAGAGTCAGATGAGATCAATGCCTGCAGTATTGTTGTACCGATCAAGGTAGATGGCGTGGAAGAAGAGTGGCTTGTGAACTTTAAAAATGAAACACACAACCACCCGACAGAGATTGAGCCTTTTGGTGGAGCTGCTACATGTCTTGGCGGAGCAATCCGAGATCCATTATCAGGACGTACTTATGTATATCAGGCAATGCGTGTGACCGGAGCAGCAGATCCGACTGTATCTATCAAAGATACAATGAAAGGAAAGCTTCCTCAGAAGAAACTGGTTCGTGAGGCAGCTCATGGATATAGTTCTTATGGTAACCAGATTGGACTTGCAACTGGTGCAGTTAAGGAAATCTATCACCCGAATTATGTGGCAAAACGTATGGAAATCGGAGCTGTTCTCGGAGCAGCACCAAGACGTGCAGTAATCCGTGAGACTTCAGATCCTGGTGATATCATTATCCTGCTCGGTGGACGTACCGGACGTGACGGCTGCGGTGGAGCAACCGGATCTTCTAAAGTACATACAGAGGAGTCTATCGAGACTTGTGGAGCAGAGGTACAGAAAGGTAATCCGCCGACAGAGCGTAAGATCCAGAGACTGTTCCGCAGAGAGGAAGTCAGCAAATTAATTAAGAAATGTAACGACTTTGGAGCCGGAGGAGTTTCTGTTGCAATCGGAGAACTTGCAGACGGACTTCAGGTAGATCTGGACAAAGTACCGAAGAAATACGCAGGACTTGATGGAACAGAAATTGCAATTTCTGAGTCTCAGGAGCGTATGGCTGTTGTTGTAGACCCGAAGGATGTAGATGAATTTATGGGATATGCAGCAGAAGAGAACTTAGAGGCAACAAAGGTAGCTGTCGTAACAGAGGAGCCAAGACTTGTATTATCCTGGAGAGGTAAGAAGATCGTAGACTTATCCAGAGCATTTTTAGATACTAACGGTGCTCATCAGGAGACAAAAGTAGCTGTAGATATTCCAAGCCGCAAAGACAGTATCCTCGTAAGAGAAGAAGTGACAGATGTCAAAGGGAAGTGGATGGAGACATTAAAAGATCTGAATGTGTGCTCACAGAAAGGTCTTGTGGAAATGTTTGACGGTTCCATCGGTGCCGGAAGTGTATATATGCCATATGGTGGAAAATATCAGTTAACCGAAACACAGAGTATGGTTGCAAAGCTTCCTGTACTGACAGGAGACTGCGATACGGTTACAATGATGAGTTTCGGATTCGATCCGTATCTGTCAACATGGAGTCCGTACCACGGAGCTATTTACGCAGTGACAGAGTCTGTAGCAAAAATTGTGGCAGCAGGAGGAGATTACAGTAAGATCCGTTTCACATTCCAGGAGTACTTCCGCCGTATGACAGAGGATCCACATAGATGGAGCCAGCCATTCGCAGCACTTCTTGGTGCTTACAGTGCACAGCTTGGATTTGGTCTTCCTTCTATCGGTGGAAAAGACAGCATGTCCGGAACATTTGAGCATATTGATGTACCACCGACACTGGTTTCTTTTGCAGTGGATGTGGCAACAGAAAAAGATATTATTACACCGGAGCTTAAGAAAGCAGGAGATAAGCTTGTATGGCTTCAGATCCCGACAGACGAGTATGATGTTCCGGTTTATGAAAAAGTTATGGACCAGTATGGTAAATTTACTGCTGATATCCATGACGGCAAGATTGTGGCAGCTTATGCACTTGACAGACACGGAATCGTTCCGGCTGTCAGCAAGATGGCATTTGGTAATCGCATGGGTGTAACATTAGATGCGAGCGTAGAGGCAAAAGACTTGTTCGCACCTGCATTTGGAGATCTGATTGCTGAAGTTCCGGCTGACAAGCTGGATGGACTGACGATTGATTACACAGTCATCGGTGAAGTGACAGAAGAGCAGAATTTTGAATACAAAGATACAAAGATTGCCCTTGCAGATGCCCAAAAAGCATGGGAGAGTACACTGGAGAGCGTATTTGCTACAAATTCCAAAGCAGAGGGACAGGACGAGAAAATCGACACAGGTCTTTTTGATACAAAAGAAGTACATATCTGCGAACACAAGATCGCTCAGCCGACTGTATTTATTCCGGTATTCCCTGGAACAAACTGTGAGTATGACAGTAAGAGAGCTTTTGAGAGAGCAGGAGCAAAAACAATCGTAAAAGTATTCCGCAATATGAGTGCTTCCGATATTGTAGATTCTGTCGATGTATTTGAAAAAGCAATCGCGCAGTCTCAGATGATCATGTTCCCAGGTGGATTCAGCGCTGGTGATGAACCGGATGGTTCTGCGAAATTCTTTGCAACTGCATTCCAGAATGCGAAGATGAAAGAGGCGGTTGAGAAACTTCTTGGGGAGCGTGACGGACTGGTACTTGGTATCTGTAATGGATTCCAGGCTCTTGTAAAACTGGGACTTGTTCCAAATGGAACAATTACAGGACAGACAGAGGATTCTCCTACACTGACTTACAATACAATTGGACGCCACATTTCTAAGATGGTGTACACGAAAGTAGTCAGCAACAAGTCTCCATGGCTTTCCGGAGCAAAGCTTGGCGGAGTTTACACAAACCCGGCATCTCACGGAGAGGGACGTTTTGTTGCAAGCAAAGAGTGGCTTGACAAGCTGATCGCAAATGGACAGGTTGCAACTCAGTACTGCGACCCACAAGGAAATGTATCTATGGATGAGACATGGAACATTAATGGTTCCTATCTTGCAATCGAAGGTATCACCAGCCCGGATGGAAGAGTATTTGGTAAAATGGCCCATTCAGAAAGACGTGGACGTTCCGTTGCAATGAACATTTACGGAGAACAGGATCTGAAGATCTTTGAGTCTGGAGTAAAATATTTTAAATAAAAATAATCAGGCGCTTGCAAATTTTGCAGGCGCTTGTTCTGTATTTCGGCAAAAATACAAAATTATGCAGGAAATGAAAATTAAAATTGCACAAAATATAAAAATAACATTTTTTTGCAAAAAAAATCTTGTGTTATAAAGTAAAATACTTTACAATATTAAAGGACAAAAGCGTCGAAGGAGAAGAACGGTTTTGCCGTCTTTCTTTTTTGAATGATGAATGCAAATAAATCAAGAAATATGGCGCTTTAAATTTCATAATAACATTTTTTCAGGAGGTACAAAGGTATGTCATATGTTGATGAAGTACTGGAAAAAGTAGTGGCAAAGAACCCTGCTGAGCCAGAATTCCACCAGGCAGTAAAAGAAGTATTGGAATCATTGAGAGTGGTAATCGAAGCAAACGAGGAGAAATTCAGAAAAGACGCTTTGCTTGAGAGACTGGTTGAGCCTGAGAGACAGATCAAATTCCGTGTTCCATGGGTAGACGATAATGGACAGGTTCAGGTAAATACAGGTTACCGTGTACAGTTCAACAGTTCAATCGGACCATACAAAGGAGGCTTACGCCTTCATCCTTCCGTAAACCTTGGAATCATCAAATTCCTTGGATTTGAGCAGGTATTCAAGAACTCACTGACAGGTCTTCCAATCGGAGGAGGAAAAGGTGGTTCTGATTTCGACCCTAAGGGAAAATCCGACAGAGAAGTTATGGCATTCTGCCAGAGCTTTATGACAGAACTTTGCAAATATATCGGTGCTGACACTGACGTTCCGGCCGGAGATATCGGAACAGGCGCAAGAGAGATTGGATATATGTTTGGTCAGTACAAGAGAATCCGCGGAGTATACGAAGGTGTACTTACAGGTAAAGGATTAAGTTACGGTGGATCTTTAGCAAGAACAGAAGCCACAGGTTATGGACTTCTGTATCTGACAGAGGAACTTCTGAAACTCAACGGAAAAGATATCAAGGGTATGACAGTTGCAGTATCCGGTTCCGGTAATGTTGCAATCTACGCAACAGAGAAGGCTCAGGAGCTTGGAGCTAAGGTTGTTACAGTCAGCGATTCTACAGGCTGGGTATATGATCCGGAAGGAATTGATGTTGCAGCTCTGAAAGAAATTAAAGAAGTAAAACGCGCAAGACTGACAGAGTACAAGAACTATCGTCCGAACTCAGAGTATCATGAGGGACGTGGCGTATGGTCTGTAAAGGTAGATCTGGCTCTTCCATGTGCAACACAGAACGAGCTTCACTTAGAGGATGCAAAACAGTTAGTAGCAAACGGTTGTGTAGCTGTATGCGAGGGTGCTAACATGCCTACTACATACGAGGCAACTGAGTATCTGCAGGAGAACGGTGTAATCTTTGCACCTGGAAAAGCTGCGAATGCCGGTGGTGTTGCTACATCTGCTCTTGAGATGTCACAGAACAGTGAGAGACTTAGCTGGACATTCGAGGAGGTTGATGCAAAACTGAAGAACATCATGGTAAATATCTGCCACAACATGGTAGATGCTGCAAAACGTTACGATATGGAAGGTAACTACGTAGCAGGAGCTAACATTGCAGGATTTGAGAAAGTTGTAGATGCTATGACAGCTCAGGGAATTGTATAAAAAGTACTAAAATATTTGGAAAGTCCCGGATTTACGGGGCTTTCTTTTTTGCATAACAGGAATTTTATTTCCTGTTATGCAAAAAGTCTCCGGCAGAATCAGTACTTTATGTTCAAAAGATTTTCCACTTATTAAAAAAATAATTGAATTTTATACATAAAAGAGTATAATATAAACAACTAATGTTATCGTGATAACATTGAAAAGCGTGCGGAAAATTTTATACAGAAAGGATGAAAAAAATGGGCTCAAAAATGGAAGTGTCTGAGGCGGAAATCCAGAAAGTCTACCACAGGGATTGCATTCTTCTGGCAGGGTTTGCAATATTTATGTGGTGTATTTTAAGTACGATATTACGACAGGCTTTACAGGTAGCGGGAGATTCTACTACAAGAACAATTATGATTTGTATTGCGTTGGTGACTGGAAGTGCATTGTCCCTCGGATTTTTTGCAGTTTACAGACACTTAAAAAGAAACAAAGATGTGATTTATAAAGAGGATCTTGAAAATTTGAAATTGCAGAAGAAAGATGCGTAGCAGGAGTGACAGAAGATGGAAAATAAAAAAGAGACGAAAAAAGAAAAAATAATGCAAGTGATAGATGTGTTTTTCGTAATGATCCTATGCTTTGTGGTTTTGCTTGTGACGATGCTTTTTCAAAATCTTGCAGGTGTCAAGGAGGCAGGAAAAGCATATGTGATCCAGGCATCTACACTGGTGCCGGTTGTAGTTGCGCTGGCAGCATATGTAACATTTCTTGTGAAAAGAAGCAAAAAAGATTTAAAGGAAATTATTGAACTGGAATATAGCGAAAAGGAGCAGGAACAGGTATGAGCATATGGACAATTATAAATATTGCAGCATGGGTATTATGTGCAGTATTTCTTTATTTGATCTTGAGTGATCTGATAAAAGTGGAAAAAAGGAACAGAGAAGAGAAAAAGCTTGAAAAGAAAGACTAAGAGGCATACTTATGGAGAAAGAAAAGACAAATGAAAAGAGTCAGGGACTTTCGAAAGTTCTTGGACCAATGCATATCTGGGCTCTTGGAGTAGGAATTGTACTTGTTGGAGAGTTCATGGGATGGAATTTTACGGTCGCAAAAGGAGGATCGATTGGTTCTGTTATTGCACTTTGGACGGTAGCCATGCTTTATGTCATGATCGTGATGATGAATACGGAGATGGGTTCTGTCATGCCGGAGGCAGGCGGACAGTATACAATGGCGAAATATATGCTTGGACCTTTAGCTGCATTTAACGTAGGGCTGATGCTTGTGCTGGAATATGCAATGCTGGAAGCAGCTGATGTTCTGGTCGTCGGACAGATACTTGAATCATTGAACCCGAATGTGAAAGCGCTGCCATTTATCATATTAAGTCTGCTTGTGCTGACATATATGAATTACCGTGGTGTCTATGCAACCTTGACCCTGAATTTTGTGATTACGGCAGTTGCATTTGTGACGATATTTATTTTATTATTTTCAACAAGCTTTTATGATCCACAGATGACTTTGATTAATTTGAAAAAAATGACAGATGGACTTCCATATGGTTATCTTGGAATTATTGCAGCCATGCAGTTTGCAGTCTGGTTTTTCCTGGGAATCGAAGGAGGAGCACTGGCGGCAGAAGAATGCAGGTCTACCAGCAGAGCTTTGCCACTGGGAACTATGATAGGTTTGTCTGTGCTGCTGATTGGTGCTACTACAACATGGTTTGTGTGCTCAGGTCTTGTCCCGGCAGAAAAGCTTGGTGAGTCTGCATATCCGTTGTATGACGCGGCACTGGCAACTGGAAAATTATATGTTATCATTGCATTGTTTGTTGGTACGATCATGGCGTGTCTGGCTTCAGCAAATGGCTGCATTAACGATGCAAGCAGAGCTTGGTTTGCAATGTCAAGAGATGGGCTGATCCCGCCGATATTTGCAAAGACACATCCGAAATATAAGACACCGTACCGGGCAACTGTATTTTTACTGCCGATATCTATGGCATTTGCATTTACAGGAATGTTGGATCAGGTTGTTACATTTTCTATATTTTCAGCGTTGATGGTATATGTGCTGACAGTGATCATGATGTTCCGGTTCCGGAAAATGTATCCCCTTGGAACGATTGAGCGTGGATATGTTGCACCAATCCATCCGGTACCTGCATTGATCGCAGCAGTGTTGATCGGTATGACGCTGCTGGGTATGTATCTGGGTTATTGGATTAATATACTAGGCGGAGTTGCATTTTATTTCCTGGCATCTGTCTGGTTCTTGAAAAGGAGACTGAAGTTTATAGATAAATCACAGTTCTTAAAAGCCGGTACTCAGAAGTGGCCGAAACCGAAGGAATTATAATTGGAAGATTGTACTTTAATATTTTTATTTTACGAAATTCATACAATTTTCATAATATAAAACTGGAATAATCAGACAAAAACTGTTACCATATAAAAGAAAATTGAATTTGATATTGACAGAATGGAGGAATGATTATGGAACAGGTGAAACGGCCGAAAAAACCGTTGATGTTTTATTATACGATTGTGCTGATTATCCTGATATTATTTAACATTATTGCGATGCCTTACATAAAGGAAAAGCAGATCAAAGATGTAGATTATGGAACATTTATCTCTATGACCGAGAAAAAGGAGATAAAAAAAGTAGAATTGCAGCAACAGGATAATACGATCTTATTTACAGGAAAAGACGGGAAGACCATTTACAAAACGGCGATGGTCAATGATCCGGATCTGACGAAACGATTATATGAAGCGGATGTTTCTTTTTACGGAGAAGAAATTGATCAGTCATCTCCGATCCTGGTTAATATTTTATCCTGGGTGCTTCCAATCTTGTTTTTTGTGGCATTGGGAGAATACATGTCCAGAAAATTGATGAAGCGGGCCGGTGGGAAAAACGCCATGTCTTTCGGAATGGGAAAAAGCAGTGCGAAGATTTATGTGAAATCATCCGAGGGAATTCGTTTCCGTGATGTTGCAGGTGAAGATGAGGCGAAAGAGAATTTAAGCGAGATTGTAGAATATCTTCATAACCCGGCCAGATATAAAGAAATCGGAGCATCGATGCCGAAAGGAATTCTTCTTGTAGGACCTCCGGGAACAGGTAAGACGATGCTTGCAAAAGCAGTTGCCGGTGAGGCAAATGTTCCATTTTTCTCCATGTCCGGTTCTGAATTTGTAGAGATGTTCGTTGGTATGGGTGCATCAAAGGTGCGTGATCTGTTCCAACAGGCAAAAGAAAAAGCACCATGTATTGTGTTTATTGATGAGATAGACGCAATCGGTAAGAAGCGGGACGGACAGATAGGTGGAAATGATGAACGTGAGCAGACCTTGAATCAGTTGTTGACAGAGATGGACGGATTCGAAGACAACACGGGCGTGATCATTCTTGCGGCAACGAACCGTCCAGAATCCCTGGATCCGGCTCTTTTAAGACCGGGACGGTTCGAC
>ENA-OPBS01000965-OPBS01000965.1-human-gut-metagenome-genome-assembly--contig:-NODE-965-length-23280-cov-3.065834_pt1 | contig 23280 bp, 17 predicted proteins | sample MGYA00241074_ERZ501463 | MGnify/ENA primary metagenome ERZ501463 (study PRJEB25962, sample SAMEA2042578) | human gut metagenome | biome: human gut; feature: human-associated habitat; material: faeces...
GTAAAATTGCATAAGGAAGTTTCTGTTGAGATACCTTTTGAGGTTGTAGCGGAAGAAGCTTAATTAAGGGCTATTTATATTGTGTGTTATTTATAGGGGGAATATCCAGTGAGGGGTGTTCCCCTTTTTATTAATCAGATTTATCGTGCTAAAAGAGATAGATTCCGAAAATAAGGAATCGGTATAAAAAAATAGAGACCATACTCGCGTATGATCTCTTGTTCCTTTTAGTTCGTATCTGTACTGAATTATTCAGCAGCAGGAGCTTCAGCAGCAGCGCTATCAGCAACTACAGCAGCATCAGCGGCAGCGCTATCAGCAACTACAGAATCAACTTCTACGATTTCTTCTTCTACAGCTACAGTGTCAGTATCTGCTGCAGGTTCAGCCTGAGAAGTTTTGTTACCGCAAGATGCGAAAGAAATAGCTGCGAAAGCTACGAACAAAAATGCTAACTTTTTCATTTTTTTGCTTTTTTAAATCTGTAAAACAATCAATTGCTTATTAAAACATTGCAAAGGTATATACTTTTTTGATATGTTGTACACTTTGCCCTCTTTTTTTTGATACTTATTTTTTAAGACTTATATAAGTTGCAATGAATCAATGTTTTATGTACTGTTAATTTTTCGAGGTTCTCTGTGTGCTATTCCATAGAATTATGTAACTTTGCGGTTGGAACAGTGATTAAGATTGGATTATACTATAGATGATATGACAGAAGCATCCGTTTTTGAGGGGAAGAAAGCCGTATATTTTACGTTGGGCTGTAAGTTGAATTTTGCAGAGACTTCTACAATAGGGCGTTTGTTGAAGGAAATGGGAGTGAGGACGGTGCGAGCCGGAGAACGTGCCGATATTTGTGTGGTGAATACTTGTTCGGTGACAGAGGTCGCCGATCATAAATGTCGGCAGGCTATTCACAAGTTGGTGAGACAACATCCCGGTGCCTTTGTAGTGGTGACGGGCTGTTATGCTCAACTTAAACCGGAGCAGGTTTCTGCCATCGACGGAGTGGATTTGGTTTTGGGGGCAGAACAGAAAGGAGATATATTGCGTTATTTAGAGGAACGTTTGCTCTTGTTGCCGGCAGAACGTAAACTAGCTGATGCGGAGCACGAGGCTTACACAGTACCTACGAAAGATATACATACATTTGTCCCTTCCTGTTCATGTGGCGACCGGACACGTTATTTTCTGAAGGTGCAAGACGGATGCGATTACTATTGTACGTATTGTACGATTCCATACGCTCGTGGGCGTAGCCGTAACGGTAGCATAGCCTCATTGGTTCGTCAAGCAGAACAAGCAGCATTGGAGGGTGGTCGTGAAATAGTGCTGACCGGAGTGAATATCGGAGATTTCGGTAAGACCACCGGCGAGAGCTTTTTGGATTTGGTGAAAGCGCTTGACCGGGTGGAAGGTATAGCCCGTTATCGTATATCTTCCATCGAACCCAATTTGCTGACAGAGGAAGTATTGGCCTATTGTGCAGAGTCGCGTGCGTTTATGCCTCATTTTCATATACCATTGCAAAGTGGTAGTGATGAAGTGTTGAAGCTTATGCGTCGCCGTTATACTACAAATTTTTTTGCAGAGAAGATATCACGTGTGAAGGAACTGATACCTGATGCCTTTATCGGTGTGGACGTGATTGTAGGAACGCGTGGAGAAACGGAAGAATACTTTGAGCAGGCATACCGGTTTATTCAAAGTCTGGATGTGACGCAGCTTCATGTGTTCAGCTATTCCGAACGTCCGGGTACGCAGGCTTTGAAGATAGAGCATGTGGTGTCTTCCGAGGAAAAGCACAGACGCAGCCGGCTTCTGCTGGATTTGTCGGACGAAAAGACACGTGCGTTTTACGCCCGCCATATCGGGCAGACAATGCCTGTGCTGTTGGAACGTTCTAAACCGGGAACGCCGATGCACGGTTTCACTCCGAATTACATCCGGGTGGAAGTGCCGCATGATGATGCGTTGGACAATCAGGTAATTCCGGTGCGTATGGGCGATTTTAATGAAGAAGGCACGGCGCTTTCGGGAGCGTTTGGCGATAAGTGATTTACTCAGTAATCTGTAATAAGGAATTGACAAGGTGAAATCAAGATTGATTTATTGGTTGACTTATGCGGGCATGTGGTTGTTGGCCTTATTGCCTTTTAAGGTACTTTATATACTGTCCGACGGGCTTTGCTTTTTGATGCATCACGTCGTGCACTATCGGCGCAGAGTAGTACGTGCTAATTTGTGCAATGCGTTTCCTGAAAAATCCGCGGCTGAACTGCGGGATATAGAGCGTGAGTTCTACCGTTATATCTGTGATTATATGTTGGAGGAGGTGAAGATGCTGCGTATGTCTTTCAAGGAACTCTGCCGACGCATGGAATATGACAATAAGGAAGAGTATCTTGCCATGATTGAAAAACATGGGGGTATTGTGTTGCTGATACCGCACTATGCTAACTTTGAGTGGATTACGGGAATGAGCAGTATCATGCAAGAGGGAGATATACCGGTGCAAATCTATAAACCGTTGCATAATAAATATATGGATGCTATGTTTAAACGCATCCGTACCCGTTTTGGCGGTTACAATGTGGCCAAACATTCTACGGCGCGCGAGATTATAAAACTGTGCCGTGACAACAAGCGTGTGGCGGTGGGAATGATAACCGACCAGTCGCCCAATCCTAACGAGGCGCATTACTGGACAACTTTCCTGAATCAGGATACCGTCTTTATGGATGGTGCCGAACGTATTGCCAAACTTATGGACTTTCCTGTATTCTACTGTGAACTGGAAAAGCAGGGAAGGGGATATTGCCGGGTTCGTTTTGATCTGATAACCGAAACTCCGAAAGCGATGGCAGACGGTGAGATAACGGAATGTTTTGCCCGTCGCCTGGAACAGACAATCCGTAGAGAACCGCCCTATTGGTTCTGGTCGCATAAGCGTTGGAAACTAAAGCGTGAGGATACCATACAACATGGATAAGATTGCTGTTGTCATATTGAACTGGAATGGGTGTGAAATGCTTCGTTCGTTTCTTCCTTCCGTAGTGCGCTATTCCAAGACGGAAGGTGCGAAAATTTATGTGGCGGATAACGGTTCGACAGATGCTTCCGTTGATATGCTTCGCCAAGAGTTTCCTGACGTGCATCTTATTATATTAAAAGAGAACCTCGGTTTTGCCGAAGGGTATAATCTTGCCTTGCAGCAGGTATCTGCAGAGTATGTGGTGCTGCTTAATTCCGATGTGGAAGTGACCGGACACTGGCTGGCGCCACTTGTAAGCTACATGGACGCTCATCCTGAAGTTGCGGCATGCCAGCCTAAAATCCGGAGTTGGCGGCAAAAGGAACTGTTCGAATATGCAGGAGCGGCCGGCGGATTTATAGACCGTTACGGTTATCCCTTTTGCCGGGGGCGGATAATGAGTGCAGTAGAGAAAGACAACGGACAGTATGATACTGTCGTTCCTGTGTTTTGGGCTACAGGCGCTGCCTTGTTTATCCGTCGGAAAGACTATTTGGATGCCGGCGGATTGGACGGACGTTTTTTCGCTCATATGGAAGAGATAGACTTGTGCTGGCGACTTCGTGCCCGCGGGCGGATGCTGGTTTGTGTACCCCAAAGTACCGTTTATCATGTAGGCGGTGCAACCTTGAAAAAGGAGAATCCTCATAAGACTTTTCTCAATTTCCGTAACAATCTTGTAATGCTCTATAAGAATCTGCCGCAAGAAGAATTGGGGTCTGTAATGCGTGTGCGCGCAGTGCTTGATTATGTTGCGGCTTTGAGTTTTCTGCTCAAAGGGCAGTTTCCCAATATGTGGGCAGTGCTTCGCGCACGTCGTGCATTCCATTTGCTCCGTCCCTCGTTTGCGGATGCCCGTAAAGAGAACTTGAAAAAAACATCACTCCCGATGATTCCCGAACGGGTAAAAAGTAGTATCTTGGTAGGGTTTTATCTGCGTGGGAAGAAATTTTTCTCTCAGTTGTAGGAACTGTTATCTATTCTTGATTGTTTGTTTTGTAAAAGTTATTTGCTTATGGAAAAATTGGTTAGAAAGATTGGCCTGGTGGCGCATGATGCCATGAAGAAAGACCTCATAGAGTGGGTGCTTTGGAATTCGGAATTGCTTATGGGGCATAAGTTCTATTGTACGGGTACTACGGGAACCCTTATTTTGGCAGCATTGAAAGAGAAGCATTCCGATGTCGAATGGGATTTTACCATTCTCAAATCCGGTCCTTTGGGCGGTGACCAGCAAATGGGCTCGCGCATTGTGGACGGGGAAATTGATTATCTTTTCTTCTTTACAGATCCCATGACTTTGCAGCCGCACGATACGGATGTTAAGGCTTTGACCCGTCTTGCCAGCGTGGAGAACATCGTGTTTTGCTGTAACCGCAGTACGGCAGACCATATCATTTCGAGTCCGCTCTTCCTTGATCCTACTTATGAACGTACTGTTCCCGATTATAGCAACTATGCCAAGAGGTTCGAGAACAAGCAAGTTGTTGCCGAGGCGGTTGAATCGGCTAAGAAAAGAAAGAAGAAGCAATAATTCATTCTGTGCATATAATGAGGCGGGGATGTCCGAAGTGCCTGTACAGGGTTGCTTTTGTTTTAAGTAGCTATTGCTGTCGCTTCCCGTGAGATGCAAATCTCTATTCCCGCCGCTTCGATGTCTGCCCCCATTGGCGGATTGCGCTTTGATAACTTTAATTCAATATTTTCTATTTGGGGGAAATCGCCGAACAACCGTTTCACAATACGTCCTCCGACATGTTCCAATAGCTTGGAAGGAACCTTCATTTCTGCCTTTACGGCTTCATACACATCTGCGTAGCTCACGGTATCCGCCACATCATCGGTCTGCATGGCAGGTGCGATGTTTACTTGCAGTCGCAGGCTGATGGTGAATTCGTTACCTGCCAGTGTTTCCTGTTCGCCTACACCGTGGTGGGCGAAAAAGCATATCCGGTCTAAAAATATGTAGCTTTTCATAAACGAAAAAATAGTCTCTCATGCAAACTTATGGATAATATTTTTGTTCTACAACTCGTGGAGCACGATTTCTATGCTTTTTTGCAAAAAATGGCGTGAAAATTTTCATTCTAATTATATTTCTATAACTTTGCATTGAAGTTCGGTAGCGACTGTAGCTTGATTTTTTAAGGAGAAAAATATATTAGAAGCGTTGTGCTTTGTCCTCTAACATGAAAACCTAGGAAATTTTCAGAAGTTAAACAATGGACAGCACAGTGGATTCTCACGTTTGTAGCGTGGGACTGCTGTCTGTTTTGTTTAACGGGTTTTCCTAGGGCCTTCATGTTAGAAACAGCACGCAGCTCCACGTTTCTGTTTCTAACCGGTCCTTTCGGAGTTTGGAGGACGCATGCTTCCGGTCTGCCTGTGCAGACAGAAGTTTATAAGACGTTTATGCAGATAAGATTGTTGCTGTTTCTGTTGTGCATATTTCTCATGACTCCGATTGATGGGTATGTAAAAGCCGGTAATGGGGAAGATACCTTGTACTACGCCGGGCGAACATTCAGTCCGAATTCGAGCATCGGGCGCAATAACCATTCGTTGTTGTTGAAGACCAATGCTGTGGCGTGGGGAATGGCGGTTATGAACGTAGCGGTGGAGTATGATATTTCGCCTGCAATTTCTGTCCTTATTCCTTTTTACTATTCTCCTTTCAATTATTTTACTTCTTCCCGCAAACTGCGCACTTTCTGCGTGCAGCCCGAAGTGCGTTATTGGTTCGGGCAGGTGGATGGTCTTTTTACCGGTGTGCATATCGGGGTGGCTTCTTACAACTATGCTCTTAAGAACAGTACATATCGCTATCAGAATAGCGATACGGGTGTTCCATTGCTGAACATGGGGCTTACTGCCGGTTACCGGCTTTCACTCGGAAAGGGTGGATGCTGGTGTCTGGAGTTTTCTTTGGGAGCGGGATATGCTTATCTGGATTATGACCGCTTTTTCAATATTCCCGGTGGTGCTTATGTCGATACTCGTCATAAGAATTTTTTCGGCATCGACCATGCGGGTGTTTCAGTGGGCTACCGTATTGATTGGAAAGGAGGCCGGCGATGAAACAACTGTTTGTGGCTGTCTGTAGCTTGCTGTCTGCACTCTTGTGGGGAGGATGCAGCGTACGCGAAATGCCGGAAGGAGGTGGGATAGACCCTACAACCGTACATACCGAAATTGTCCTGCTACCCGGTGCTGATATGACACAGTTCGATGTTCCAGAGTTCTCTACACGTACCGCCGATGTGCACAAGTACAAGGTGCGTTATATTGTGGAAGTATATGCCGATGACAGGTTCGACCAAAGCCTGCAATTCCGCCGTCAGTTGATTTGTGAGGAAGGAGATGCAGGAGAAGTGGCATTGGAATGTGAGCTTCATGCACGTAACTATCGGGTGGTGGCATGGCGGGACTTTGTACTTGCTGCCGAGGTTTCCGGCAACACTGCTGCCGACTGTTTTTATACCACTTCCGATTTTGCTGCCGTCAAGCTGAAAGGTGATTATACGGGCGGAACCGACTATAAAGATGTGTTTTGCGGGCAGGCAACCCTCGACCTTACCCCTTATCGTTGCCGTTTGGCAGCCCGTCATCGCGAAGAGATACAATTGGAACGTCCGCTGGCGAAAATAGAGTTGATTACTACCGATGTCATCAAGTACCTCAACAAGTTGGAACAAATGAAGTCTGTCCGTCCTGCAGGCATAGAAGATTTTACGGTGCAACTGGGTTACACCGGTTATTTCCCCACAGGTTTTAATGTCGTTTCCAACCGTCCCAATGAGGCGGTCACAGGTATACAATTTACTTCCGTTACCATTGTTATTTCCAACAATGAGGCTTGTCTGGCTTTCGACTATGTGCTGGTGAATGGTACGGAGTCTTCCGTTACGCTGGAAATGGTTATCTGCAACGAAAAGGGACAGGAGGTGAACCGGGTCGGCGGCGTGGAAGTGCCCGTCAGACGGAATAGGATTACTACGGTGCGTGATGCGTTTCTTACCCGTGAGTTCGCTCCCGGCATCGGTATCAACCCCGGTTTCGACGGAGAGATAAATGTGGTGGTTCCCTGACGGCTTATTTAAACATGACTTATTCAAACAGAATAAACAGATGTCTCATTTTAAACAAAACGAACATGAAAAAGCGTTTTTTATTAATGGCAGGTATTATCCTGCTTGTATTCGCAGCCTGTCAGAGTGACGAGCTGGCGAATGGCGGAAGAAACGGCGAAGTAGCCGCCTCTTTCAGTGTACAGTTGCCTGGGAACGGGAACGATGCTGTAACCCGTGCTGCAACGGCGGGTGACGGTACATCGGTGAACCGTTGTATCATGGAAATCTACCTGAACGACGAACTTTATAGCCGGCAGATAGGTGCGATTCAACCGGATGGTCTGACGGCCGGCTTTGATATCCGCCTGGTTACTTCGCAGACTTATAAGTTCGTGTTCTGGGCAGACCACGTTGAGTCAGTGGAAGGTGATGCCATTAAGACCGATTTGCATTACAACACTGCCGACCTTCGTAACATTTCCATGCAAGGGGATTATAACGGAAGCGGTAAGGACGATACACGGGATGCTTTCTTTGCCAGTCTGGAGAAGCTGGTGACTAATGCTTTTTCTGAAAGTGTGGAGCTGACCCGTCCGTTCGGACAGTTGAACATCAAAACGGAAGATTTGGCTTCTATTCCTGACAATCAAAAAGAAGAATTTGTTCCGGTAACGGCGGGCTTGTCATTCAAGAACCTTTATACCGGTTTTAATGCTGCCACGGGTGACTTGCTCGGCGAACCGACGGCTGTAGCTTACAAAGCGGCTTCGGCTGTGGCGGATGCCAACGGTAACCTGACTGTGGACTATCTCTTTGCACCGAATACTGCGGGCGGACAACATCTGGTAAATATGACGCTTGCCGTATACAACGCTACCGGTGGACAGATTACCACGAAAGCCCTGAATAACATACCTGTTCAGCGTAACTACAAGACGAATGTAACGGGTAATTTACTGACGGTTGACGGTAAGGTAAACGTAATGGTTACTCCTGCATTCTCTTCTCCTGCTTTAAGTGAAAAAGTAATAGAGGTAGCATCCGTAAGCGAAGTGGCTGAAGCTTTGAAAACCAATACTAATGTGGTTGTAACGGAAGCACCGAAAGAAGCAGCGACTATTTCACTGCCCAAATATGAGAGCGGGGATGTTGCAGTATCCATAACATTGCCTGAAACATCGAATGACATAACCATTAATTATGCGACAGAAACCGGTGGGGATAGTAAAAATGCTCCTAAGGAACTGAATATAACCGCCCCTTCCGCCAGCAAGATAATCATTGACGCTTCGGAATCTACCGTAACGTTGAACGGACAGTCTTATTCGGCTGTTGAGGCTACTACAGCGGATAATACGTTGATTGTGGAAAGCAGTGTTACTATCGGAACACTGACGCTGAAGAAAGGCAATGTTAAACTCTATGGAAAGATAACTACTTCTGTATCGAAGGATACAGGTTGGAGCGGAACTATCATCCGCTGTCTTGATAATCAGCAAAGTTATGACAACCTGATAGCCGATAATGTATCGGGTTACACCAGTATTTTGATTGAGCGTGAGACTTCGTTTGATGCTTCCAAGGCATCTGCCAATGCTTCGGCAACCGTAGGAAAACCGATGCAGATTGCTGCTAACGCTACTATTGCTCATTTAAAAATGCATGTAGACCAGGCTGCCGTATCTCCTATTGAGATAATAGACGGAGCTGCCAACGTGGTATTCGATGACCTGACAGTATCTTCTACCAATGAACAGTCATTGGTGAAGGTAGTAGGAACCGGTCAGAAAGTCACTATCCGTAACGGTTCTCTGTTGTTGACTTCCGGCAAGTCCAACCAGTCCGGCTTCAATATTCAGAATGGAGGTCATGAGAATACGATTACAGCCTTGTTGGAAGATACTTATATCGGTTTTGGAGTAACGAAATTGAATGTGGATAAGTCGCAGGATTATACTTATACGGATGAGAAAAAGGGTGACTTTACCAAATCTGCCTGGTCGAGAGCGATTACCGTAGGGTATAATAGTGCTAAAGCGTATGACGGGACGGCTGTGACAAACCTGACTGTAAACCGTTGTGTTTTCGAAGGAGTATATTATGTTATCAACACACTGCATAATGTATCGCTGAATGTCGATGTGGATAACTCCATTCTCGACGGGCGTGCAGCTTTCAATATCTGGTCTACTGCAAAAGCCGGTTCAACTTTTAATGTGAAGAATTCCAAGTTGATAGGGCGTAACTGTTTCTCCGGTCCTACGGAAGAGTTTGCTACGGTTGTGCTGAATGACTACAATAGTAATGATGTAGCATCGGTGAAGTATGTACGTAACAATACGATTACATTGGATAACTGTGATGTAGTGAGTGACAATGCACCACAAACAGAGACGAACTATCAGTATGGCATCAGCATGCGTTCTCCCTATTATAATAAATTGATACTGAAGAATCATACGAAATTCCGTGAAACTCAGACTCCGCGTTTGCCGCATGTAGTAGATTTCAATACCAATGCATGGCGTAATGAAGTGCTTGCCGACGGTTCGGTAAATTTGGACGGATGTGCGGCAGGTGTAACAGTGCTGCCAAGCAATAAATGGAGCGGACACAGTTATGCTTCTGTAGGAACGGTTGCCGATGACGGTAAGATTTATATAGGCGATCCGGATGTGCTGGCCGGCTTTATTCAGGGCGGAGCTAATGGAAAAGGGGCAGAGGTAGTGCTTGTACGCGATTTGGATATGGGCAGCCATAATATAACATTGAGCACTTCGTTTAAAAGTATAAGTAATTGCACTTTTAACGGAAATAATCATACCATTGCCAATTATACTTTATCGAACAAGCAATATGCAGGTTTGTTACCTAATGCCATTAGTGTGACTGTCAGGAATCTGACTTTGAAGAATGCGAACATTACGGCTGTTGACGACGGCAAAAACAATGCTTATGCCGGTGGGTTCATCGGCTGTGCCTATGGTACGAACGTGGTAGAAAACTGTACACTCGAAAACAGTACCGTGCAAGGCATCAATAAGGTGGGTGGCATAGCCGGTTTCCAGGCAGAAAATGGAATCAGTATCAGAAACTGTACCGTGAAAGGTTCGGTCGTAAAGGTAGATACAGAGAATCAGGAATATGGCCAATGTGGCGGGATTTTAGGATATATCGGTTCAGTGGCGGCAGCGAATGAGGTAAGCGGAAATTTCATTATCGACACCAAGGTGGAAGCTCCGGCTAATACCAATGCCGGTGAGGAACACCGTAAAAGTAGTATTTGTGTAGGTACATTGCACGGTGTAGCGGGGCAGTCGCTGGTTATAGATATGCCGTTCGGGTATATTCAGGGTTCGACCTTTAACGGGAAGCCGCTTGATAAGACAGAATATATGGGCTTGTTGGGCGGAGTGCGTTTCACGGATGCCCATCCTTCGCTGACTATTAACGGTACCAGATATTGATAGAGAGTGTGTCAAAATACATTTGACGATTTCTTTTAGGCACGGATTTTAGTTTTGACGCACATTCATGGAACTTGTCTCTTTCGCAAGAGGAGATGATGCAACTGTTGCTTTCCGGATTACGGAAGTGTTCTGCGGTTCGGAGAGCATACGGTTTTTTTGTTTGTTTGCCTTCCCTGCGTTGCGAAACGTGGGGAAGTTTTTGTATGATTTAGTCAGTTGTTTGGTATCATAGGTCTGTTTATTAAGTAGGGGTATAGCAGAAAATTCTATGTAAGGAGATGCAATGAGTAAAAAAGCGGTGGAAAACTATTAAAAAGTCTCCACCGCTTTTTTACTCATTATCAGTCAATATGCTGTTTATCGTCCTGTTTGTGCGATAAGCTCTTTTATCTTTTCGTTCAGGCTTTCGGCTTTCATCAGTTGTTCCAGTGTCAGGTGCATACGCCAGCGCCAGTAGTGGCGCGGATTGGCAGGTACATTGATACGTTCTTCCTGCGCATTGGGGTTGCGCCATTTGCCATCCATCGACATCCAGTCCTGCAGGGAGAGGATGGCAAGTATGGAATTGCTTTGCAGGTGCTTGCGTACAACCTCTTCGCAAAGTTCGGGCGTGGCAACGGCGGGAGCGGCACCGTAATGTCCGAGCATCGTGTTGTAGTAACGTTGTGTCTGCTGGAAGTCTTCTTCCCACCAGCCGCGCAAGGTGGACATATCGTGTGTGGATATGGTGCAGACAGAGCGATACGGATACCAGTCCGGATGTCCGAACTCCTGTGCCGGGTCTTTAGGCATGCGTTGTATTTCCAGGGACAGAATGCGTAAATCGTTCATTACCCATGCCACGCAACCGGGAATCATGCCCAAGTCCTCACCGCATACCAGCATCCGGGTGGATTGCGTCAGTTGCGGCAGTTTGTTCATAGCCTGCTCACGCCAGAATTCGTTGTGGCGGTGATAGTAGTACTGGTCGTACAGACGGTTGAAGGCAGCCTTTTCCCAATCGTTCAGGGAACGGTAGATATAGTCGTGCTGCACACCGATACGCGGGTGGTATTTGTACGGGTCATTGCGGTCGGGCACAAACAGCACGTCGCTGATAAGCGCATACAGGCCGTCGCGTATCCAGATACTGTCCTCATCCGTTTTGCCGGCAAAGTAGGCCTCTACCTTGCGCTGGGTATCGAATTCAGGACGCATCCGGTAAATTTCCCACGTATCTGTCGGTTCGATGAACGTCTGCTTTACGTAATCGGTATGCGGGCCGAACATCTGTCCGAGGAAATACTCGTGTATGTAAGGTCTCAGGAACTCATCGCGGAAAGAGAGACCGTAACTCTCTATCTCCTCACGCGTCATGGGCAGGGCGGGCACGAACTGTCCCAGCAGACCGTGCACGGCGTGCATCGGAATTTCCCAGATTCGGAAGAAACCGAGGATATGGTCAATGCGGTAGGCATCGAAGTATTCCGCCATTTTGCGGAAACGCTTCATCCACCACGCATAGCCGTCCTTTTCCATGACATCCCAGTTGTAGGTGGGGAATCCCCAGTTCTGTCCGTTTACAGAGAAATCATCGGGCGGTGCGCCGGCTTGTCCGTTCAGGTTGAAATAGTGGGGTTCTGTCCATGCTTCTACACTGTTGCGGCTGATGCCGATGGGTATGTCACCTTTCAGCACAACACCATTGGCACGTGCATGTTCGGTAGCGGCAAGCAGTTGCAGATGCAGGTTGAACTGGATATAAAAGTAGATGGCTATATGCGGGTAATCGGCTGATTCCGGTTGGCAGAGCTTCTCAATCTCTGCGGCATCGTAGCTGCTGTATTTAGGCCACTCGCGGAAGTTGGGCGTTTTATAAACATCGCGCAGGTAACTGAAAACGGCGTACGGTTGCAGCCACTCTTTGTTTGATTCAAAAAAATCGTGGAAAGCTGCCGAGCTTAATACTTTTTCTCCTTCTTGCTTGAATATGAGATGAAAATATTCCCACTTGGTTTTGTTGACGGCTTCGTAATCGACGGCGGGCAGGGCATTCAGCTCTTTCTGCCGTTTGTTGAAGTCTGCCATGGCTTTTTTGTCCTTCAATGTTCCCAGTTGCTTCAAGTCGGTGTACATCGGATGGAAAGCATAGATGGAGATGCTGTTATAAGGATAGGAATCCGTCCATGTATGCGTCATGGTAGTGTCGTTAATGGGCAGAATCTGTACGGCTTTCTGTTTGGTGCTTACCGCCCAGTCAATCATACGCTTCAAGTCGCCGAAGTCGCCCACACCAAAGCTCTTTTCGGAGCGGAGTGAGAATACGGGCACGGCAACACCTGCGCCCTTCCAGGCGGGAAGGCTGAAATATACGTAGCGGTCGCCGACAACAAGGGTTTCGTTGGCGCCTGTTTGCGGGTCTGCCATATACCGGTTCGGATTGTTTTCCCAGCAAACGGCACGGCGTTCTTTCTTGTTATATAGAATGAATTTATATTCCAGCGGGAAGCTGATTTTGGTGGCATCCACCTCTATCTGCCACTCCGGGAAGTTGGCATCACTCATAAGCACGGCTTTGTCCGGGTTCCACTCTCCGAATATAGGCTGGTTTCCGCAGATGCCCAGGCAGTGGTCACTGTCTATGCAGGGTGCGTATGCCTTTATCAGCAGCCCTTTCTTGTGTCCTTTGGGTGCGGCGTTGCGTTCGCGGTGTGCCAGAAGAGATTCCGTAAAGGCGGAAGTATAGAAATACTGCTGCTCCGGCAGGTTTTTCCAGCAATCCTGTATCCGGTACGTTTTCTTGGAAGTTCCGGAAAGGTAAAGCGTACGGGGCAGGCTGTTCCACTCTGCACGTGTATGCCGGCCGTCGCGGAAGATATGGTAGCTGTATCGGACAAGTCCGTCTTCCGGCATTGCAATGTTTACTTCCGCAGTCCAGTGGATACCGTCTATGGTCTGTAGCGGCAAAGCTTTGTCGGGATGTTCGTTTCCGAGTTCGGGGATGGAGCCTGAAACTCTGACTTCTTCACCCCAATTGGTTCTGTACTCGATATTGAATAATAAAATCATATATATTAGATTTAGAAACAACAATAGCTGCAATGATTATGCAAGTATAGAAAATATTCCTCATAATCATGCAGCTATTGCCGGCTATCTCATTTAAATTCCTATGCAAACGTTTGTGCTTGCCTGAACCTTATCCGCAACGGGATGTACCGCAGGTGGTGCAGATCAGGCAGCCTTCCTGATAAACCAGTGTCTCGTTGCCGCAATTCGGGCATTTCTGACCTTTGGCTGCGGTGCCGTCCGTAACGTATTTCTTCAAGGCACGTTCCACGCCGTTTTTCCAGGTATTGATGTTCTCGCTGTCCAGTTGCAGTGAGCTTACCAGCTTCATTACCTGCTCGATAGGCATGCGGTAACGCAGTACGCCGGAGATGAGTTTGGCATAGTTCCAGTATTCTTTGTTGAACTTCTCGGACAGTCCCTCGATGGTTACCTTGTAGCCGCGCTTGTTCTCGAACTGGAAGTCGTAACGCTTGTTGCCGTTTTCATCAACGTTCTTGATGATGTGTCCTGTTGAAACGTTCTTCGGAAGGATGATTCCTTCATCGTCGTCCTGAAGACCGGTAAATATTTCATAAGGATAACCGTCGAGCAAACCGACGAATGCCACCCATTTCTCCTTATTGTTCTGGAAGCGTACAACGTCTGCTTCAAGCACTTTCGGGCGGGTTTCGACAACCGTAGGCGGTTTGCACGGGGGCAACTCCTCTTTTTTGTCTTTTTTGGTGGAGATAAGCACGCCCGAACGTGAGCCGTCGCGGTATACCGTACAGCCTTTGCATCCCGATTTCCACGCTTCTACATAGAGGCGGTTCACCAGTTCCTCGTCTACATCGTTCGGCAGGTTGATGGTAACGCTGATGGAGTGGTCTACCCATTTCTGGATACGTCCCTGCATCTTTACTTTCATCAGCCAGTCCACATCATTGGAAGTTGCTTTATAATAAGGTGACTTCTGTACCAGCGCATCTACCTCGTCCTGGGTGTAGTGCTTGGCAGGATCGTATCCTTGCGCCTGCATCCAGGTGACGAACTTGGGATGGAATACGATGTATTCCTCGAATGCGTCTCCGGTTTCATCCACGAAATCCACATGTACGTTGGCGTCATTCGGATTGACTTTGCGACGTCGCTTGTACACCGGCAGGAATACGGGTTCGATGCCGGAAGTGGTTTGCGTCATCAGGCTTGTCGTGCCTGTCGGTGCGATGGTGAGACAGGCAATGTTGCGGCGGCCGTACTTCTTCATTTCCTCGTACAGTTCCGGATCTGCTTCACGCAGGCGGTTGATGAACGGGTTGTTCTTTTCGCGTTCGCTGTCGTATACTTCGAAAGCGCCGCGTTCTTTAGCCATTTCCACAGAAGAGCGGTATGCACTCAGTGCTACGGTCTGGTGTACTTTCTCTGCAAATTCGGTAGCCTCTTCAGTGCCGTAACGCAGTCCCAATGCTGCAAGCATGTCGCCTTCGGCGGTGATGCCTACGCCGGTGCGGCGGCCTTGTCCGCTCTTTTTGTAGATTTTCTGCCACAAAACGCTTTCGGTATGCTTTACATCTTCGTTTTCCGGATCGGAGTCAATTTTGGCCATGATACGTTCTATCTTCTCAAGTTCCAGGTCGATGATGTCGTCCATGATGCGCTGGGCGAGTGCTACGTGCTTCTTGAACAAATCGAAATCGAAGTAGGCATCCGGTTTGAACGGATTGACTACATATGAATATAGGTTAATGGCCAGCAAACGGCAGGAGTCGTAGGGGCACAAGGGAATTTCACCGCAAGGGTTGGTGGACACGGTACGGTAACCCAGGTCTGCGTAGCAATCGGGTACGGACTCTCTTAATATGGTGTCCCAGAAGAGTACGCCGGGCTCGGCGGACTTCCATGCGTTGTGTACGATTTTTTTCCACAAATCGGTGGCGCTGATTTCTTTCTTGAACAGAGGTTCGTCCGCGTCAATGGGATATTGCTGTACGAATGGCTTGCCGTCGATGGCTGCCTGCATAAATGCGTCGGTCAGCTTGACGGATACATTGGCCCCCGTAACTTTACCTTCTGTCATTTTTGCATCTATAAAGGCTTCCGAATCCGGATGCTTGATGGATACGCTTAACATCAGCGCACCCCGGCGGCCGTCTTGGGCTACTTCACGGGTGGAGTTGGAGTAGCGTTCCATGAAGGGAACCAGTCCGGTTGATGTCAGGGCGGAATTTTTTACCGGCGAACCTTTCGGGCGGATGTGTGACAAGTCGTGTCCTACACCGCCGCGGCGTTTCATCAGTTGTACCTGCTCTTCATCAATCTTGAAGATTGCACCGTATGAGTCGGCCTCGCCATCCACACCTATCACAAAACAGTTGGAAAGGGAAGCTACCTGGTAGTTGTTTCCGATTCCGGTCATCGGGCTGCCTTGCGGAACGATGTATTTGAAGTGGTCCAACAAGCCGAAGAGTTCTTCGGAAGTCAGTGCGTTGGGGTACTTGGCTTCGATGCGGGCTACTTCATTGGCTATTCTCCAATGCATGTCTTCCGGAGATTTTTCGTAAATATTTCCGAAAGAATCTTTGACTGCGTATTTGTTCACCCAAACCCTTGCAGCCAGTTCGTCGCCTTGGAAGTATCGTAAAGATTCTTCGTAGGCTTCGTCATAAGAATAAACTTTCTTTTCCACGATGCGATAACTCTTAGATTTAATTATGAATAAGTAAAAGTGTAGAAGTTGTACTTATTGCTAACAAATGTGGCTGCAAATCTATGAATGTTTTTTGTTATGGCAAAATAAAAATTGATGTTTTTATTAACCGGTTGTTAGTTTTCAGTTTTAATCGGTTAATTTGTTGGTTTATAATAAAATGGCTTTTTGTAAATTAACAAAAAGTTTTCTAAAAAGAAAATTTTATAAAGAATACAGTTCGGGTAGTTTGCCCTTTTTAGAAAACATGCCTGCACATATTCGGAACTATTGGATGATATTCTGTGTTTCTTTTCATATATTTGCAGAAAAAAGAAAGAATGGAAAGTCTAAAACAAAGGAGAACAATCCGTAAGTATCAGCAGAAAGATATTTCTTCTGATTTGTTAAATGATTTGCTTGAAACCTCTTTCCGTGCTTCTACGGTTGGAAACATGCAGGTGTATAGCGTAATTGTAACCCGTGACGCTGACCGGAAAGCCAGGTTGGCACCGGCGCATTTCAATCAGCCTATGGTGAAGACGGCGCCGGCAGTCCTTACTTTTTGCATCGACTTGCGCCGTTTTAGCAAATGGTGCGAGCAGCGGAAGGCAGAACCGGGATATAACAATTTTGAATGGTTTGTTACCGGAGCTGTGGATGCTTTGTTGGCTGCGCAAACATTCTGTGTGGCAGCCGAAGAAAAAGGTTTGGGCATCTGCTATTTGGGTACTACCACCTACAACCCCCAAATGATTATTGAGGCATTGGAGTTGCCCGAATTGGTCTTCCCTATCACCACCGTTACCGTAGGCTGGCCGGCAGAGATTCCTGCACAGGTAGACCGCCTGCCTTTGGAAGCCATTGTCCATGAAGAAACTTATCATGATTATACTCCTGAGGATATCGACCGTCTATATGCCTATAAGGAGTCTTTGCCTGAGAATAAACAGTTTATCGCAGAAAATAATAAAGAAACATTGGCTCAGGTCTTTACGGATGTACGCTATACAAAGAAAGACAGCGAGGCTATGTCCGAGAACCTTTGGAAAGTAATGAAACAACAGGGATTTTAATTTGAGTATAACGTATGAGGTATAAAGCGTATCCATGCAGTTTTTTGCATGATGACTTTATACCTCATACCTTATACTTTTATTCCGTACCTTATACTTTTTTCAAGGCGGTCTGAATTTCTTCGATTTCAGCGCGGAATGATTTGTCCACCTCTTTCAGTTGCTTGATTGTTTTGCAGGCATGCAGTACGGTGGCATGGTCTTTATTTCCGATTAGCGTACCTATCTTGGCTGTAGAGAAGTCTGTATGTTTTTTGGCTAAATACATGGCTATCTGACGGGCTTGCACCACTTCGCGTTTACGCGATTTTGTATGTATGGCGGCATTTTCCAAACCAAAGTGTTTGCATACGGTGGTGATGATGTCGTCAATGGTTATGGCTTTGCTTTCGCAGTTCACGACTTTGCGTACGATGCGTTGTGCCAACTCCAGGTCGATTTCCTTGTTGTATATGGTAGAATGGGCCATAATGGAGATGACAATGCCTTCCAGGTCGCGCACGCTGTTACCTACATTCTCTGCTATATAATCAATTACTTCCGGCGGGAATTGTAAACCGTCACGATGTATCTTATTGCGCAGGATATTTTTGCGCAATTCTACTGTGGGCTTTTCCAGTTCCGCCACCATTCCCCATTTGAAACGTGTAATCAAGCGTTCTTCCATACCTTGAAGCAGTACGGGAGCCCGGTCTGAAGTGAGAATAAGCTGTTTGCCGTTTTGATGCAGGTGGTTGAAGATATGGAAGAATGTGTTCTGCGTTTTGGTAACGCCTGCAAATTCCTGAATATCGTCAATAATCAATATGTCAATAGTCTGGTAGAAGTTGATGAAATCGTTGGTCGTATTGTTACGTACAGAGTCGGTGTATTGTACTTGGAATAAATGCGCAGATACGTACAATACACGTTTCTCCGGATATAATTCCTTGATTTTTGTACCGATGGCATTGACAAGGTGAGTTTTTCCCACACCTGATGCTCCATACAAAAACAGCGGATTGAATATGGTCTTAGCCGGATTGAGCGCCACTGCTTCTGCAACACTACGAGAGAGTTTATTGCTATATCCTTCAATGAACGTGTCGAAATTGTATTCCGGATTCAGATGCGGATCCAAATCGGGAACAGGTATCTGTGGAATAGCTTTATCTATCGTTTGCTTTTGTGGCATAATAGTACGGTGGGTCGACTCGTAGTTGACGGTCTTTTCAGGCCGTGAACTTTTGTCCACCATAACATTATACATCAACTTTGTTCCCTCTCCGATTACCTTATAGAGGGTCTTACGCAACAAGTCTACAAATTTATCCTCCAGAAATTCGTAAAAGAACTGGCTGGGAACTTGTACAACGAGCGTTTTATCCTCATATTTTAAGGGAACGATGGGGAGAAACCAAGTTTTATATGTCTGTTCCGGAACATTGTCTCTGATGATTTCAAGACAGCGGTTCCACAATCCGACATGATCCTGTCCACTCATAACGGTTACTAATACATTTATTAATTAAGCAAAACTTCTACGTTTGCAAAATTGGCAATCTTATTTGAAAAAAACAAATCTCTCTTTTCTTGCATTTCTCAGGAAAACAATAATCTCTTTACTTTCAGCTACTTATCGGAGTGTATGAAACCTATGCCTTTGCTGGAAGTCTTGCTTTTATGTAACAGCTTGTAATGTAGTGTATTATAGCCTATACACAAGCTGCTGCATCCATTGGAAACAGCATGAGTATAAACCTCTTTTTTACCTTTATACGCAGACTTATCAAGGGGTTTCTTTCCCAATAACAAATGAGCCTTCTTATTTAGACAAAATCTATTTAAGAGGAATTTCTACTTATCTTTCTTGCCGAACAAAGAGAAATGGACGTAGCGTTTCGGATGCGATTTCAAGTCTTCCAACAAGCTCGCTGCGTTTGCCGTGGTGGCATTCAGATTGTTGTAAAGCGACGGGTCGTTCAGCAACAATCCTACTGTATTGTCCTTACGGTTTAATTTGTCTGTAAGCATCTTCACGTTGGCCAGCGTTGAGTCTATGCTTTGCATGGCTGTTGCGTAGTCTATCTCTTTCAGGTTGTTGGAAATCAGAACAAAGTTATCTCCGATGGTGTTCAGCTTTCCTGTGAGCTGCGGAATGTCTTTATTCATCAATGTTTGCAGTTGTCCGCTGGTTACGGCCAGGTTGGCGGTCAGGTTCTGCACATTGTGCAGGGTGGCAGGTATGGCGGGGTCTGCCAATACCGTATTTAAAGAGCCGAGGATAGAATCCAGCTTGGGCAGCATCTTTTCCAGTTGCGGCATCATGGTAGCCACTTTCTCCATCATTCCGTTGTTGAGAGTGCCGGGAATCGTATCTCCGACCTGATACTTCTCGCGGGGATTGTTGGCAAGAAGAAGATTCATCTTGACGCCGCCTAACATTTCCGTAGCCAGTTCCGCCGTACTGCCTTTGGGAATGCGGAGGTCGGTGTTGACATCTATTTCGGCAACTACTTTTCCGGGTTGGGTATAATCGTAGTACAGGTCGCGTACGATACCTACGCGGAAACCGTCGGCAAAGACCGGACTTGATTTGGTGAGTCCGTTGACATTATGGAACTTGACATAGAAATAACTGGAAGGCTTGAACATGTGAATGCCTTTCAGATAGTTGATACCATATACTAATATGCAAAGCGCTGCTATGCCTGCGATTCCAATTCTGACTTCTTTGGTAATATACTTCATGATGTATTTTATTTATTTCTTTTGTTTTTAAATTCTCTGATGGCAGTATTTACGTTTACTTTCCTGCCGTTCTTAAAGGCTATGATGAAAGCATCCTTGAATTTTGCCGTAATTGAACGTTTGGTGCGCAACACCTTATTATAATCGGAAGATGCGCCATAGGTGTATTTGTACAGGCCGCCTTCCTTATAATAATCCACATCTTTCAATCCTTTCAGCCGCTTGTCGTTCTTGGCCAGCGGACGGGAAGAGGTGAGTATCTGTATCTTGAACACAGGGGCTTTGTCCTCTGTCTGCGCAACGGTTGCTTTTTCCGAAGGCTGGGGGGCCGGTTTGTTGTTCCGGGCGGTCGCTTTTTTCTCTGTCTCGGGTGTGGTATCGGCAGGAGCGGACGTTTTCTCTTCCGGCTGTGGCAGGTCTTCCGGCAGAATGGTCTGGCTGCTTCCGTTCAACCGGATTTCCTGTTCCCGTTTATAAGTAAGGAAAGCACGGAAAATGCCGTCGGCAAGGGTACCGGTTCCTGCATCTGTGTTTAGATAACGTTCTTCTTCGGGTGTGGAGATAAAGCCGAGCTCGACCAGAATACTGGGCATGGCACTGGCTTTCAATACCAGAAAACCGGCCTGATGCACGCCCCGGTCTACCCGCCGGCAGGTGTTGCGGAAATGCTTTTGTACAAGTGATGCCAGATGCACGCTTTGCGACATATATTTATCCTGCATGAACTCGAAGATAATGTAGGACTCGGCGGAATTGGGATTAAATCCTGCATAGCGGGTCTTATAGTCGCTTTCGTAAAGAATGACCGAGTTTTCCCGTTTGGCAACTTCAAGGTTGGCATCCGATTTGGCAAGACCTAACGTCCAGGTGGATGCGCCTTTGGCAGTCCGGTTATTGGCAAGCGCATTGGTATGGATCGAGATGAATAGGTCCGCTTTGGCATCGTTGGCTATTTCCGCGCGTCGGTTTAGGGGAATAAAGACATCCCGCGTACGGGTATATACGACTTTTACGTCCGGGCAGTTCTTTTGTATCTGCTTGCCGAGCTTGAGTGCGACATTCAGGTTTATGTTCTTTTCTTTGGAGATTCTGCCGATGGCGCCGGGGTCGTGTCCGCCGTGTCCGGCGTCAATAACGACAACAAAATCCTTCGCCCCGATATTGCTGCAACAAAAAGGAGCAATGAGCAGTCCCAGGCAAAGGCTTATATATAAGATATGTTGTCTGTATCGTTTCATATTAAAATATCGTTGCAAAGATAGCGCAAAGGTCTATTATCGCCCTGCAAAAGTAATGTAATTTTATAGAAAACTCACACTTTGCTTTCAAGTTTTATTCGTAACAGCTTCTTTTTAGGGAGATTTAGTCTTTGCGTTTGCAAAATTTACATGTTTTCTATACTTGCTTCTGTTTGGCGGTTGGCTGTGCATAATTCGTTAGACCCGGGTCATCCGTTCGTTCAACCTAGGTCTAACGAACGGATGACCCGGGTCTAACGAAAGGGCGACGACTGTCTAACGAATTAAAAATACTACGTTCTGTGTCAATGCTTCTCTTTTTTCCCTTTTATTTTCTGCGATGAGCCTATTTGTTGATAATATCTGTAACTTTGCGCACAAATATTAATTGGTAGATACAGGTATGCTTCTTCGTCTTATAAAGAATTGGACATTGCCTTTGGCGATGCTTGCCGGTACGGCCGGATATTTCTTCTTTGCGAAAATTCCCTGGTTTGCACCGGTAAAACCTTGTTTGAACGGGTTGGTGGCTCTCCTGACTCCGGCTTTGATTTTTGCACAATTGCTGCTAACCTTTTGTAAGGTAGAAGCGCGTGATTTGAAACCGAAAGGATGGCATGGCTGGCTGTTGCTGTTTCAGACGGTGGCGTGTCTGGTTGTGGCGGCTTTGCTGGTGTGCTGTCCGATGGAGGAGATGTATCGGGAAGTTTTTGAAGGGGCTATGGTATGCCTTATTTGTCCTACGGCTACTGCTGCTGCGGTCATTACCGGTAAGCTGGGCGGAAGTGCGTCGAGTCTTACCACGTATACGTTGTTGTCCAATCTTTTGGCTGCGGTGGTTGTTCCGTTGGTATTTCCTTGGGTTGAACCTCATGCGGATGTTACTTTTTTTGCGGCTTTCTTGAAAATACTGAGTAAGGTGTTTCCGCTGTTGCTTCTGCCTTTCTTCATGGCCTGGTTTCTGCGGGTGTTTGTCAAGAATGTGCATAGATGCTTATTGGAGTTCCACGATGCTGCTTTCTACTTATGGGCGGTGGCGCTTGCCATTGTATCGGGGCAGACGATGCGTTCGTTGGCGAACAGTGATGCTCCGGTGTTTGTGGAAGTCCTGATTGCTTTAGCAGGTTTGGCAGCCTGTTGTGTCCAATTCTATTTAGGTAAAAGAATCGGCGGGCATTACAATGACCGTATCAGTGGCGGACAGGCGCTGGGACAGAAGAATACGGTGCTTGCCATTTGGATGTCCTATACTTATTTGAATCCGCTCTCTTCCGTAGGGCCGGGTTCGTATGTGCTGTGGCAAAACATTTTCAACAGCTGGCAACTATGGAAAAAGAGAAAGAAAGAGTTGGTAAATTAATGCAAACAATTGATATATGTAATTGCGGTATTTTCTGCGTTATTCCTTTTGTTTGGCTTGTTTTCTTGACTTAGCCTATAAATTCCCTTATTCTCTTACCAGTTTGTTACTCAAATGCTATGGGGTAACAAAAATAATATCTATATTGCCCATCGTTAACAATATAAAAACATGAGTATGGCGAAGAAGAAATCGCCGGCATTATTTTTGTCGCATATAACAAATCGCAAATGAATATAAATCAGAATTATATAGAAGCAGTAAAGACCATAAAAGAAGCTATTCTACGCAGTCAGTACCGTGCAGCCGCATCGGTGAACAAGGAACAGCTATCTCTTTATTACGGCATCGGACGTTATGTATCGGAAAATTCCCGTACAGGCTTTTGGGGGAAAGGTGCAATTGAACAGATATCTTCTCTGTTGCAAAAAGAATTGCCGGGGTTAAGGGGATTTTCGGTTTCGAATATAAAGAATATGCGAGTTTTCTATGAAGAATGGGAGCCTGTCTTAAATCGCCAGCCAGCGGCTGGCGATTTGATATTAGATGAAAAATTGCTGTTGAGCGTAATTTGCCAGCC
>ENA-OPBS01000967-OPBS01000967.1-human-gut-metagenome-genome-assembly--contig:-NODE-967-length-23274-cov-3.338344_pt1 | contig 23274 bp, 12 predicted proteins | sample MGYA00241074_ERZ501463 | MGnify/ENA primary metagenome ERZ501463 (study PRJEB25962, sample SAMEA2042578) | human gut metagenome | biome: human gut; feature: human-associated habitat; material: faeces...
GAAGTTGGACAAATACAACAAGTGGAAGTGTAATAGGAAATTTACAACATGGACAAATAGTATATGGAAGACTATTTGATGGAACAAACGGAAGTAAAACAGCGAATATAGATGTACAAGACTTAGAAGAACCAAAAGTAAATATAACAGTTGGGAAAATAACAACAAATAGTATAACAGTAAGTGTAAGTAGTAGTGATGAACAATGGGGAATGCCAACAACACCAACATATAACTATTATATAAAGAAGAGTACAGAAGGAAATTATCAAGAAACAGCAAATTATACAGGAACAAATACAAGTTATACATTTACAGGATTAACTCAAGGAACAAAATATGATGTAAAAGTAACAACACAAGACAAAGCAGGAAATATAGGAACAGGAACATTAATAAATAAAACAACAGGAGAAATAGGAGGAGCAACAGGAGGACTAGTAGAAGGAAACATAATAGCAAGTAATCCAACATGGAGTAATGGAACAGCAAGTATAACATTAAGTAAAGGGGCAAATGTAGCAAATAATTTAACAATACAATATCAAGTAAATGGAATAAATGATAATAGTTGGATAACAGGAACAAATGTAACAGGATTACATCATAATGATACAGTATATGCAAGATTAACAGATGGAATAAATAATGGAGATTATGCAAGTGTAAGTATAATAGATAAAAAGGAACCAAATGCTCCAACAATAAGCTTATCAGGAACAGCAGGAGCTAATGGATGGTATAAATCAAATGTAACAGTAACAATAATAGCGGGAAGTGATGAAGAAAGCGGAGCAAATAAATTAAGATATAATATAACAGGAGCACAGGCAGTAGAACAAACAGATACAGCAACAGGAACAACGAGTGTAACAATAAGTACAAATGGGATAAGTACAATAACAGCATATACAGTAGATAAAGCAGGAAATGTATCTACAGCAAAAACACAAACAATAAATAGGGATAATGTAGAACCAATAGCAAATATAACAGTGGGAACAAAAACAGAAACAAGTATAGGAATATCAGTAATTGCATCAGATACAATAAGTGGACTAGCGTCAAATGGAACATATAAATATTACTTAAATAGTGAAATTAGTCCAAGAGAAACAAGTACAAGTAATACTTATATTTTTAGCGGACTAACTGAAAATACAAGTTATACATTAAAAGTGGTAGTGACAGACAATGCAGGGAATACAGTGGTAAAAACTATAACAGTAAGTACAAATTCGTTATGGGCAATGTCATATTCAAATGAATCATGTACCGGAAAAATAATAAAACCTTCATCAACTACTAATCCAACTACTTTAATAATAAATAATACGGATAAAAAACATATAAATACAACATTAAGATATAATAAACCTATAAAAGTAGGAGATAATATAGAAGTTAAATATAAATACATTAGAAGTAATAATAAATATTATTTTGACTTTGTTGTAGATGGAACCCCTACTTATGGAACATTAGGACCAAATTCGGGATTAGATCCTGGAAATTCTAATAAAACACTAACATTTTCAAAAACAGTATCTGCTGCAAATAATTATTGTGATTTTACTTTAGTCAAATCAGATGCACCTTCCGATGGTTATACATGTACTTTATATATTTATGATATTAGTATTAATGGTAATAAAATATTATAGTAAATTAAAAAAAATTAGATAATAATTGGCAAAATATAAAATATGTTATTATTATCTTATATGCTCATAAATGAAGTTATACAAAATAAAAGTACATCTATTATTTTAATAATTAGATGTACTTTTTCTTTATACAAATTATTCCATAAATTTATGCACTATAATCGTCTTGTATTTTTTTTATTTCATCATATTTATTATTTAATATATTAAGGAAAGCTTCTGCCATAACTGGATCAAATTGAGTTCCAGAGCAACGTTCAATTTCGGATTTAACGGTTTCCAATGGTATTGCATCCCTATATGCTCTTTTAGATGTCATAGCATCAAATGCATCTACTACAGCTGCAACTCTAGCTAGATAAGGTATTTGGTCTCCTGCAAGTTTTGATGGATAGCCTTTACCATCATATCTTTCATGGTGATGTTTAACAATAGGTATAATTTCTTGAAATACAGCTGCATTGCATAAAATATGTGCACCAATAGATGGATGATTTTTAATTTGTGAGTATTCGTCATCTGTTAGTTTGGCTTCTTTTAATAAAATACTGTCAGGAATACCTATTTTTCCAATGTCGTGGAATAAACCTCCTACTCTAAGAGTTTTTAATTGGTCGTCAGATAAACCAAGTTCTTGACCAAGTAAAATTGAATATTCAGATACTCTGTCTGAGTGACCACGTGTATATGGGTCTTTTGCTTCAATAGTGTATCTTAATGTTTGTACAGTATCTAAATAAGCTTTTTCTAGCTTTTCATTTGCATCAAGTAACTCATTATTAATTCTTTGTATTTCGTTCATTTGTTTAACAGATTTTATACCAGACTCTACTAATAAAAGTAATTGGTCAAACTTGTCACTTTTTTCACAATAGCCTTGAATGTCAAGTCTTCTAATCGTTTCTAGTGGTGGAGCTAGGTCTTTATGTCCTGTAAGTAATAGAATATAAAGTTCTTTATCAAACTTTCTTATTTCTTCTACTACTTTATCTCCATGTACTGGTTCCATTAAATAGTCTAAAATCATTAAATCAAAATGCTCATTTTTTACTAATTCAATTGCTTCCAAAGGGTTGGTTATTCCTTTAAAAGTGTAACCAGACCTATGCATAAATATAGAAAGTGAATCTAAAATTCCTTGTTCATCATCTACAGCAATTATTTTATATCCAGATGATATATTTGATTGCATATGTGTTCTCATATGTACACCTCAATTCTAAATAGATTATATAGATATATCCTAAAAAAATCAACAAAAGCGCAAGAAATTTGCGAAAAATTTGAAAAATGGTTAAATTTCATTTAGTTGTAAAGTATCGACCAAACGAAGATTGATAAAATTAACATATTTTTTAATTTGTTTTAGGTAATATAATATGGAAGGATGTACCTTCATCTTCTTTTGTGTCAAATGTAATATTTCCATTAAAGTGTGCACGTATAGTAGAATAAGACATAAATAGTCCTAAACCTGTACCGTTTTTTCCTTTTGTAGTAACCATTTCTTTAAATAATTTTTCTTGTACTTCTTTAGGAAGACCTGTTCCATAGTCCTTAACAGAAATTATAACTTTTTTATCTTTCTCTTCTACAATTAAATCAATATTTTTATTAGGTGCACCATGATATGCTTGTATAGAGTTAGAAATCATATTGTTTATTACTTGTACTAAGCTATTAATATTTCCACTTAATGAAGTTAAAGGGTCAAGTTTTATAGATAAATTTAAGTTAACCAAAGCACTTTTTAACTCATGTTTCATTAAAATATCTATACGTTTTACTAGTTCATCTATTGTAAATGAGTAGTTTTGCTCATCTGACATATTTACTGCTTGTCCTTTAACTGCTGTTATTACGTCAGACATATATTCTGTATATGAACGTATTTTAGAAATCCATGTGCGCATATCTTTTGCAATGTCATGATGATCATTAGGAGTAACACGAGAATCTTCTATAGATTCATCATATTCATTTATTAAATCACTTAATCCTTCTGCTGCACCAGATATAGACATAATAGGAGTTTTTAAGTTGTGTGCAATTCCACCTATTAATTGTCCAAGAGAAGCCAAACGTTCTTTTTCCATTAACATTTCTTGGTTGCTCTTAATTGTTTGAAGGTCAAGCATGTGTTGTGTAACATCTTTAAATAATATAAGTGTACCTAAATAAGTATTGTTATTTTTTATACTATTTATTTCTATATTAAAATATCTAGAAGTGGAATCTAGTTTTTTAGAAAAAGAAAATATTTTTCCATCTTTTATAGATTTTTCTATGCAACTTTTTAGATTTTTTACATCAATATTTAAAAAGTTATTATCTTTAATTACGTTATATAAGCTTTTGTTACGTAAATAATTTGGATTTAAGTCAAACATATTTAATAAAGTAGTATTAAAGTCTGAAATTATATTTTGCTCATCTATAACCATATATCCGTCAGACATGCTGTCTACAATTCTTTGAAGCGCTATTGGTGTAAGTTTCATTAAATCAAATTTAAATATTGCTAGAGCTATAACCAAAATCATTAATGTAAATGAAATTGGAGTAGAATATGTAGTCATAGCAAATATTTGTAATGTTGCAAGTAAATTAGTAACAATAGGTACTAGTGTACTTAGTATTATTAAGGCAGACTGTTTTGAGAAAAAGCCTGAATTTTTAATAGAATAACGTAAAAAGTAAATAATACCAATTCCAAATAGTGCATATGTGTATAGAGAGTGAACATAGAAATAAGGACCATAAACCATACCTTCAACATGTGCAGAATATTCTACAAAGAATAAATGATGTAGGTCATTTGTTACAAGTAATATTTCAGAAATTATAGGTATAATAAGTAATAAATAGTGGTACCATTTAATAGTAATTTTAGTTTTGGCAAAAATTACACCAATTGCTAAAAACGCAACAGGGGCAAAGAATACACCCATTCCAGATACCATTTCAAATACAATAGGTTCTATTGAAGAAGACTGGAATGCAACTTGTAAAATAGAGCCTAAAGTCCAAATAAACATGAAAAATAGCAACCACTCAAAAGCATATTTTAGTTGACTTTTACCATTGGACCTAACTATCATTATAAACATGAATATAATTAATACTTCTGATATTAGCATTAATATTAGTGAAATTAAATTATCCATATATTTTTTCCTTTCTCAGCTTTTGTAAATATATATTTTATAAAAGCTAAATAATTTATATTATATAGGTTTATGAGGTTTTTAGGATAACTTTCATAAACCTATAATATTCTGTTAAATATTTAATTTTTATCTTGTGTTATATATAATTTTGCATGCACTATATGATTTTTTTATGTTATATAATTTTGTATATATTATATAACTTTTTTTATGCTTTATAATTTTTGCATGTATCATATAACTTTTTTTATGCTTTATAAATTTTGCATGTATCATATAACTTTTTTTGTATTTTATAAATTATACATGTATTATATAATTTTTTGTTCTTTTATATAATTTATATATTTTTCTATATAATTTTCATCTATTTCTGGCCAAGTAAATCCAAACTTGTATAGAAAATATTTTGAAAACTCAGAGATAGTTGGTATTTCAGAGGAATATTGAATTTTATAATTTGCATCAATATCATTTATAATACCAGATAATATATCTTTTTTGTTATCAGTTTTCAACAGTTTCTTAATATTTTGTGAAAATAAATCACTATTTATTAGGTTAATGTGGATAAGTCTGTCTTTAAAATAGTTTATTAATGTATTCATAGTAATATAATTACTATTATATACATGGAAAACAGTAAAATCTGGTACATAATTTTGAAGTACTGTTATTATAGCTTTTGCACATATATCTACAGGGGTAAACTCTAACAAGGTGTTACTTAATTCTTCCGGAATATAACCAAGTTTTATAAATGTTACGATTCTATTTAGAAATGCATTTTCTGTAGCATTTATTTGAAACTTTCCGTCATTATATCTATTTGTTATATTACCAAGTCTTAAAATTTGAGCTTTTAATCCATTTTGTATTTGACTTAAAATGTTTTTTTCTGCATCAAATTTACTTTTTATATATAAATTGTCTAATTGTTGACCAACATATAAATTATTTTCGGCAAAGCTAAATTGGTTGTCATTGCTTGTTCTATAGGCATATGAGCGGTCTATAGAGCTAGTTCCAGAAACACTAATAGATGAAGTGTGTAATAACCTTTTATTATATTTTTTACAAAACTCTATTAAATTTTTGGTTAAATCAACATTTATAGCTTTAAACTTTTCGTTACTGCCATAATGCTTAACCATTGCGGCAGCATTAATTACAACTTCAATATTACTAATAATATTATTATAAACTTTATCAGATAAACCAAAATGATGCTCTGTTAAGCTACCAGTTATTATTTTTATTCTATTACCAATAAATTTATCTAAGCTATTACCAAAATAAAAATGAAGAATATTGGCAAATCTATTTTTAGCATCTTCACCATTTTTATTCCTAATAATACAATAAGCTGTACCACTGTCATTTTTTATAAATTCGTTTAATATATGAGCTCCAACAAATCCATTTCCGCCAAGAAGTAAAATATTATTGTTTTTACTTTGAACTAAATTTGGCATGAATTTATTGATGTTAGTTATAGTATTTTTACTTAAGAGATTGTTAATCTCTGAGTAATCTTCTGTATCAATAGAATTTGCATCATCAAAATTATTTTCTGCAAGTTTAATTTTCTTTAAATAATAATCCGCAAGTTGTCTTACAGTTGTATATTTAAAAATTGTAGCATATGGTAAGTCTATATTATGAGATAAAAGCTCTGTTTTAAATTTTATAGCAAACAAAGAGTCAGCACCAAGTTCAAATACATCATTATCTATTCCAACCTTAGTATTTAATAGGCTTTCCCATATTTTACAAAATAATTTTTCAGTATCATTTGATGGTTTGACATAAGTTTTTTCGTCTTTATTATCTATTTTATATTGCTGTAAAGCTTTTTTATCCACTTTACCATTGTTATTCATAGGCAATTCGTCTAATTGTACAATGTATTTAGGCACCATATAAAGTGGTAATGATTTAGAAAGTGATAACCTTATTTGTGAAATATCCAATGTTGTATTTGCAGTAAAAAATGCAGCAATATATGGGTCTTGAACATCCTTAATATAAACAACACTACAATTTTTTATATCTGGGTATGTTTGAAGCTTTTTCTCTATTTCAGAAAGTTCAACTCTTAAGCCCCTTATTTTAATTTGAAAATCTCTTCTTCCAATATATTCTATTTCACCATTAGGTAGCCATTTACCAATATCTCCAGTCTTATACATTTTTCCATTATCAAATGGACTTGGAACAAAAACTTTATTAGTTAAATCAGGTCTATTTAAGTACCCTTTAGCAATACCATCTCCAACAACACAAATTTCGCCAGGTACATCTATTGGACATAAACAATGGTTGTCATCTAAAATGTATATTTTAGTATTACAGAAAGGAGTTCCTATGCTAACATTTGAGCCATCTATAATTTCTTTATTACAACAGCAAGCAGTAAACTCGCTAGGACCATAACCATTATAAATATGAGCATTAGAATATTGTCTTAGGTGATTATAAAGCTCGCTAGTAAATACTTCTCCACCAACTTGTACTACTTTTACACTTTTCCAGTTACTTATGTCAGAAATTGAAGAAAGTAATAAGTTAATACGTGTAGGAGTTGTTAAAATAAAATTTACATCATACTTTTTAATTAAATTATTAGTATAAACAGGAATTTTTTGTTCTTCATCATTACAAAGAACTACGGTTTTTCCTGTAAATAAACTAACAAAATTTTCTACAATAAACATGTCAAATGAAACTGCACTCATACTTAAAAATACATTACAGTCGTCAGTATGAAGAATATTCTTATAGCTAAGTATCATATTTATAATTCCAAGACGTCGTAAAGCAACACCTTTTGGATTACCTGTAGAGCCAGAAGTATAAATAATATTAAACATATCTTCATTATTGCCACGGCATGAAGGATTTTTATCAGATATATTGTTTAATTTACTTAAATAAGCTGTGTTTTCCAAGTCATTAATTATTAATTTATTTGTAACATCAAACTTGTCTAATTGTGTATTTGTAATTAACAATACCGTTTTACTGTCATTTAACATATACTCAATTCTGTCATGTGGTAAACTTTTATCTATTAAAAGATAGGCAGCTCCAGCTTTTAATACACCAATCATAGAAGCTATTAGCATTTCGTTTCTATCTAGTAAGATAGAAACTACATCATTTTCTTTTACATTGCATGAAATTAAATAGTTTGCTATTTTGTTTGATAGTTTATTTAAGTTATCATAACTAATTTCTTTATCATTAAATATAATTGCTGTTTTATTTGGATTTTGTTTAACTTGGTCTTCAAAATATGTAATTAGCAATTTATTTTTATCATATTTTACAGATGTGTCATTAAAGCTTTTTAATAATTTGTTTTCTTCTGTTTTTGTAATAATATTAATATCTCTAATATTTATATTTACATTACTTAAAATTTCTTCAATTAGTTTTTGATAATGTGTTTCAAATCTACTTATATAATCTTCATCAAATAGGTCTGTTGAATATTCAAAATGCAAGTATAAGTAATCATCTAATGGAGTTATTTCTAATGTTATGTCAAATTTTGACGAATGAAAGTCAGGGTAGTATAGCTGTGAGTTTATATCTTCAGATAATTTAAAAGAAGATTGAGTTTTATTTTGGTAAACAAACATTACGTCAAATAATGGATTTCTGCTAGAATCTCTTTTTATATCTAGGTTTTTAACAATTAGGTCAAATGGGTAGGTTTGGTGCGAAAAAGCTTCCATGCAGTTATTTTTTACATTGTCACATAAATCTATAAATGACATAGAACCATCTATATGTGCATCTAATGGCAATGTGTTTACAAACATACCAACTATATTTTTTAATTCTTTTTGGTCTCTTCCTAAAACAGGAGATCCAACTACAATATCTTCTTGACCAGAATATTTATAAATTGTTGCATAATATGCAGATAACAATAACATAAATGGTGTTATATGATATTTTTTACATATTTTAAATATATTTGCTGTTAATTCTGGACTGAATTTATAATAGCTATTTTTGCCTTTATGAGATAAGACCGTAGGTCTTTGATGTACTGTAGGCATATTTAATAAAGGAATTTCTTTATCTTTCCATTTAGAAATCCAATAATTTTCATCTTCTTTTAATTTATCTGAGTTAATTTGCTCATTTTCCCAAATAGAATAATCTTTATAATCATATTCATTAAATTCTAAAGTTTTACCACTGTATAATTTACAAAGGTCATTTAATAAAATATCTAGTGAAGCACCATCGTTTATAATATGATGAATATCTAAAAGCAACATTACTTTATTATTTTCTATACAAGCGAGTTTTACTCTAAAAATAGGAGCCTCATTTAAATTAAATGGTTTAACAAATTCATTAAATAATTTATCACAAGTAGTATTTTCAGATTTTTCTAAATCTATAGAAATGTGAAGTTTATCTACTATTTTTTGAACTAATTCACCATTTTCTATTCCAAAATATGTACGCAAAGCAGAATGTTTTTCAATTAATTTATTAAAAGCATTTTCTAACTTTTTTAAATCTGGACATTTGTCAAAAACAATTCCACCAGGTACATTATAACTTGTACTTAAATTTCCAGCCATTTCACAAGCATAGTAAATTCTTTTCTGTGCAGAAGAAGTAGGGTAGTAATCCTGCTTTTCTACATGTTTAATATGATTTATGTTATTTTCTACATGTTTTTCATTACTAATAGTATCTGATAAATTAGCTATAATAGGGGTGTTCAGTATTGTTTTTACAGATACATTAGTTTTAAGCTTGTTTGAAAGCGCAATAGATAAATTAATAGCAACTAAAGAGTCTCCTCCTAAGTCAAAGAAAGAATCTTCTATACTTATATCTGTACAATTTAATATATTTTTTAATTCTTCTATAATAATTTTATCTATGTCATTTCTAGGAGGTACTATTTTATTTAAATGATTTGTGGTTGGTTCAGGCAATGCCTTTTTATCTACTTTGCCATTAATATTAAGTGGAAATTTATCTAAAATAGTAATGTGTGCGGGTATCATATAATTTGGTAAAGAAGATTTTAAAAACATATATAAATCTTTTATATCTACTTTGTTACTAACTGTTATGTAACTGCAAATTGTACTTGTAATATCTGTTTTTTTAAATATAGTATATGCTTGTTTTATACCACTATATTGCATAATTTTATCATTAATTTCAGAAAGCTCTACACGGAAACCACGTATTTTAATTTGGTTATCAATTCTTCCTAAAAATTCTATTTTGCCATCATCAAGAAAACGAGCTAAGTCGCCAGTTTTATACATTCTACCATCTGCGAATGGATTTTTAATAAAATTCTTTTTTGTTAAATCATCACGGTGTAAATAACCCAAACTTACACCATCTCCACCAACCCACAATTCTCCAGGAATTCCAACTGGTTGCAAGTTTCCTGTACTAGACACTATGTAACAGGTAGAGTTTGAAATAGGATAACCAATAGGAATAGAGGCATCTGTTAAATTTTTATCTATTTTATAACAAGCAGAAAAAGTAGTATTTTCTGTAGGACCATAACCATTTATTATAGTTAAATTTGGGTTAGCTTCTTGCATTTTTTTAATATGTTTTACAGAAAGTACATCTCCACCTGTTAATAAATAATGTACATTTTTAAAAATATTTGGGGATTGGTCACAAATATAATTACCAAGAGAGGCAGTAAGCCATAAAATAGTAATTTTATTCTCAACTAAATATTTTTCTAAGTATTTTACATCAAGCAATTTTTCTTTTGGTATTAAATACAAAGAAAATCCATTAAGTAAAGCACTCCATATTTCAAATGTGCAAGCATCAAAAACTATAGAGCCTGTTTGTAAAATGTGCTCATCATTTTCAAATTTTATAAATTTGTTATTTTTAACAAGTCTTACAATATTTCTATTGCAAACAATTACACCTTTTGGGTTACCTGTAGAGCCAGAAGTATACATTATATAAGCCATATCTTCAGGTAAACCTATGATATTTAAATTAGCTTTTGAAACAGAATTATTATAAATTTTTTTATTAGATAAATCTACACAAAGTTTAGGTATATTTGTAATAATACCGTTTTCAAAATTTTTAGTAGTAAGTATTAATTTTGTTTCAGAATTAGATAAAATATAGTCTATTCTTTCTTTAGGGTATTCTACATCTAATGGCAAAAAAGCAGCTCCTATTTTTAATGTGGCTAAAATTGCTATAATACTTTCAATAGATTTTTCCATAAACAAACTAACTACATTACCAGATTTTACATTATTTTTTAATAAAGTATTTGCTAATTGATTTGCTTTTTCATTTAGTTCCTTATAAGTCATATAATTTCCTTCAAAAAATACTGCATTTTTAGAAGGTGATAATCTTACTTGTTCTTCAAACAATTCTGCAACAGTTTTATCTTTAGGGTACTGTGTTTTAGTATTGTTAAAATCGAATAATATTTGCTTTTTTTCATATGGAGTTACAATATCTATTTGACTTATTAACATGTTTGGTGTGCTTGTAACCTGACTAATAATATGTAAAATACGTTTATGCATAGAGTTAATATAATTTTCGTCATACATATTTGTTTTATAATCATAAGAAATATTAAGTGAATTTGTATCATTAAAGTCAAAAATGTGTATATCTAAGTCATCAGACATAGTATCATTAAAAGTCCAGTCACTATTATGTGGAATTTCTTCCATTTTTTCATTCATTTTTGTTATTTGGTAAGACATTAAAACATTGTATAAAGTTGGTTGGCTAGAGTTTCTTTTTCTTAAATCTTCTATAATATATTGATATGAATATTTTTGGTGTCTTAATAATGCCATACTATCTTTAGAAATTTTAGCTAAAAAGTCACTAAAAGAAACCTCAGAATTTACACTAATTCTAAAAGGTAATGTGTCTATAAACATACCAGTTGTTTGCTTTTCTATGTAATTTGAACGGTTTAAAATAGGTGTCCCAATTACAAAATCATTAGAGTTACAAACTCTACTAATATATATAGAATATATTGCTATTAAAAAATTATATATTGAAATTTTTTGCGATTTGCAGTATGACTGAATTTGTGTGAATAAACTTCCATTAATAGTATGAGTAATTCTATTTGCAGAAATAGAATTTGAATCCAAATTTTTGAGAGTAGGAATACTAACTGTATCTGGAACAGTTTCATATACAGTAGACCAATATTCTTTATCTTTTTCAAAACGAGAACTTAATAGATATTCTTGCTCGGATTTACAAAAATCCATGTAAGAATATTTTTTTTGCTCATATTTTGTATTTTTTAATAAAGATGAATAGTAATTTATAATTTCATTTACTGTTATGCCAAGTGACCAAGAGTCAGAAATAATGTGGTGAGTATTAATAATAAAACCACCATAACCGTTTGGCAAACGAAATATTACAAATTTAAATAAAAGCTTATCAAAGTCAAATAAAGGTAAAGAAGCAAGATAGTGCTCATATTCTTTAACAGATTTTTCATCTTTTAAATCAATAATGTCAATGTCAAAATATGAAAAATCTTTTACATATTGCTTAATTTCATTATTATCCATTTTTAAGCAAATTCTAAAACTACTATTATTTTCTACAAATAATTGAATAGCTTGTTTAAATTTTTCAAAGTCAAGTGGCTGTTTAATGGTTAAAGAACCACATATATTGTTTATGTTTGAGCCTTTATAATATTGCTCAGTTAGCCAAATAGACTTTTGAGGATTTGTTAAGTTATACAAATTTTCCATAATAATTCCCCTTTTCTCAAAATGACCATAACTATGTATGATTATACAAAAACAAATAAAAAAAATCAACCATTAATAAAAATATAAAAGCAAAAAAATGTAAATTTATAAATTTAATTTTGGCTTTTTGTATAAATAAAGATTTAAGTAAAAAAATTAAACAATTAATTAAATAATTGTTTAAAATTAATATATTTGTAAAAAATATAAATAAGCAAATTAAAAGTAAATAAGTTTATATTATTGTAAAAATACAAAAGCATTTTGCTTTAGTAAATATGATTTAATTTATTAAATATAAGTTTGATTTAATTAAACAAATTTGGTTAATTATTATAAATTGAGAGAAATATATATGAATTAACCAAAATGTAATTTGTAAAAAATGGAAATATAGAAAAATAATTTATAAAAATTAAGATTGGAGATATAATGGAAAGATACATAAAAAGACAAAAAAGTAGAAGAATAAAGAAATATTTTTTAGTAACTTTTATTAGTATATTAATTTTTATAATAATTTTATTATTATACCAAAATTATATGAACATAGATATTAATAAAAGTGTTAGATTGGAAGAAAATAATGTGGAGAGAACATCACAGACATTTAATTATGCACATAAAGAGGATGAAGAGTTACAAAATATGATAGAAAAAACAACTAGTTGCGTAGTAGGAATATCTAAAATTAAAAATACAGGGAGCACAATATTTTTAAATGATGGCGTAGGAGAGTTAGGGCTAGGAAGCGGAGTTATAGTAACAGAAAACGGATATATTCTTTCAAATGAACATGTAACAGGAAAAAAATTTAGTAATTGCTATGTTACTTTAGAAGATGGAAGGTCATACAAAGCTAATGTGGTTTGGTCTAATTCTAGTCTAGATTTATCAATTTGCAAAATAAATATGACTGGGCTAACATATGCAACACTTGGAAGTTCTGAAAATATAAAAGTAGGCCAAGCTGTATATGCCATAGGAAATCCAATAGGATTTGAATTTCAAAGGACAGTAACAGCAGGAATTATAAGTGCTGTAAATAGAACAATAAAATTAGAAGAAAAGCAAGAAAATGAAATAAAAGTATCTTATATGGATGATTTAATACAAACAGATGCAACAATAAACCAGGGAAACAGTGGGGGACCACTTATTAATGCAAATGGTGAAATAATAGGAATAAATACAGTAAAAATAACGTCAGCAGAGGGAATTGGTTTTGCTGTTCCAATAGATGTTGTAAAACCTATTATAAATAGATTTTCTAAAGAAGGAAAATTTGAGGAAGCAACACTTGGAATATTTGCATATGATAAAAATATGATTTCTTATATAGACACATCAATAGAAATAGAAAATGGAATATATGTTGCAGAAATAACAAGATATTCACCAGCTAGTCAGGTTAATTTAACAATAGGAGATATTATTACTAAAATAGATAATACAGAGCTTAATAAAATGAGTGATTTAAGAAGATATATATATTCAAAAAAGCCAGGAGACAAAGTAACACTTACAATATATAGAAAGAATAGAGAATATCAATTAGATATAATTCTGGGAAAATAGGAGAGAAGAAATATTTTGAATATTTATGATATATATTAATGATTATCAGCATAATCTAAAAAATGGATGGAACTATTTTGATTCCATCCATTAAATTAATATTAAGTCTTGTAAGTATAATATAAATCTAAGCAACTTTTATTCCTGTATCAATAACTTCTTTTATAAAATAATCAGACACTTCATCAAAATCCTTTTTCTTAATGGGATGTGGCTCTATTCTAGCATCAATTTCCCAAGTCATTCCCATTAAATGAGCCATACTATCATATATATCATCAAAGTCATCTGAAATAACTGCGATATCAATATCACTATCCTCATTCTCAGTACCTTTTGCATAAGAACCAAATAATATAATTGCTGTAATTTTATAATGTTTTTTAATTTCTTCTATAAATTTATTGATATTATCTAAAATATCTTTTTTTATTGCTCTTTCAACCATTTCTGAACCTCCTCAATGTTCTTAAATTGTAAAGTAGTATATTCATTAGTACATTTTTCTTCAAAAGTCTTTTTATAATCATCATATCTAGCACTTATGTTAAAAGTATTAATAACTTGTATTTTTTCTTTTATTTCATTTGGAACTTCTAGATTTGCTTTTTGTGAAAGTAATATTAGGTTATGAATTTTTGGTGATATTGGATTTTCAGGATTATTTTTGGCATATAAACCTTTTAATAATTTTTCTATTACAAGATGTCCTATAAATAAACACCATGTATTTTTGTGATTTTCAAATAAGACTTTCATTGTATCAAAATCGCTATCGCTACTTTCAAACCAATATTTCATTAAATCTATATTATTCATACATTATTGTTCCCTTCTTGAAAAATTATACAACAAAAAATGTTATTAGTCTTATACTAATAACATTTCTGTTGTACTTATACAAGGTTCGTATAAGACTTTTTTGGTGAGCCAGGAGGGATTCGAACCCCCGACCCTCGGCTTAGAAGGCCGATGCTCTATCCAACTGAGCTACTGACCCAACTAAATACTTATTATTAGAAATAAGTACATTTATTAATATAACATGTTTTTTTGTAAAAGTCAATGAAAAAGTATTAAAAATATTAGAAAAGTCTGTAAAATAGATGTCGTCATATGTCAAACAAAAAAGGTTGATATTCTGTTAATTATGTGGTATAATATAGGATGTTACAAATTTTATAGAGAAAGGTGTGCTGAGCTATGAGCAAAGCGGAAGTTGTAACTAACAAGGTCCAAAACACTGAAAATGCCGCAAATGGGCGGCATCTGAAACCTGGAGAAATCCCCTGTGTTTTAAAGGGTACGGATGTATGTCCGAGACCTGGTGAGTGCAGCGGATATGCGCCTCGTTTGTGTGACAGATGGGAGCACCACAGCGGAAGGTGATTTAGACCAACAAACATTTCTAGTAAGGGTCCCTCAAATGAGGGACCCTTTTCATATCAATTTTTATCTAACATTTGTTGTATATTTCAGTATTAGAGTTAATTATATTAAATATATTTAATTTTTCCAAAATGCAATATATCCTTGGTAAGCAGAATATAAGTCAAATTTACTTGAAACTTCATAAGGAGAATGCATTGATAAAATAGGAACTCCACAATCTATTACATCTACACCTTTATTAGCAAGGATATATGCAATAGTTCCTCCACCTCCAACATCTACTTTTCCAAGTTCGCTTACTTGATATTTTACATTATTATTTTCAAATATATGTCTAATTTCTGCAACAAACTCAGCATTTGCATCAGATGCACCAGATTTTCCTCTAGCACCAGTATATTTGTTAAGTCCTACTCCTTTTCCTAAATAAGAAGCATTATTTCTTTCAGAAACAGATGCATAGATTGGGTCTAATGCAGCATCTACATCTGCAGATAACATTTTTGACTTACAAAACACTTTATCTAATAAGTTTGGTTTATTTATACCCATTTTATTTAATATTTCTGCAATAAATGTATCAAATACATGTGATTCCATTCCTGTATTTCCCATACTACCGATTTCTTCTTTATCAGAAATTATACATACTGCTGTTTTTTTAGGGTTATCTATCTTCATTAAAGCTGTTAATGAAGCATAAACACAGATTTTATCGTCTTGACCATAACCTGCTACCATGCTGCTGTCAAATCCCATACTTCTACAAGGCATTGCAGGAACTAATTCTAATTCAGAGCTTGTAAAATCTACTTCTGTAATTCCGTATTTTTCATTTAAAATATTTAAAATATTTAGTTTAACAGCTTCAGTAATTTCTTTGTCATATGGAATGCTACCAACTAGTAAATTTAAATCTTCTCCATCTATTCCATTTTTTAATTTTTTTTCCATTTGGTCTTGGGCTAAATGTGGTAATAAATCAGTTATAGTAAATATTGGGTCAGTTTCATCTTCACCAATTTTTATTTCTACTTTTTCACCATTTGCCTTAACAATAACACCATGAATAGCTAAAGGGATGGTTGTCCATTGATATTTTTTAATTCCTCCATAATAATGAGTTTTAAAAAATGCTAATTCAGAATCTTCATATAATGGATTTGGTTTTAAATCTAATCTAGGAGAATCGGCATGAGAACCTATAATATTTAATCCATTTTCAATGTTATCTTTACCTATAATTGCAAGATACATACTTTTTTCATGGTTAATATAATAAATTTTATCTCCAGCTTTTAATTCTTTAATTTTTTCTATATCTTGAAATCCATTTTCCTCTGCTATTTTCTTTGAAGTAGCAATAATTTCTCTTTCTGTTTTTGAATTATTTAAATAGTTTATATATCCTTTCGCATATGAAAAAACGTCTTGTTTAGTGTTGTTATTTAATTCTAGCCAACCATTTTCTTTAGAACTAAATAATTTCTTTTTTAAATCTTCTAATTCTTTTTTTGGCATTAGTAAATCTCCTCCTTAAAAATAATTTACTACATTTTATCATATTTTTCATTTTTTAGAATACCCATTTATAAAAAATATATTTGTTTTAATATAAATTTAAAAATTATTTTTTGTATGTTAAGCAATTAATGTGATTAATTTGTTACAAAATTAATTAAAATTTAGTTAGTAAAAAATTAAAATTTCTAGAAATTCCATTTGAAATTAAAATTTGTGAATTTTAAAAGTAAAATATAATTAGAAAAAGTAAATTCTAGTTACTGGTTAAAATTTATTCTTAATTTACCTAATCTATTTACTTTTAGAGAATTTTGTAGTTTAATAGAAAAAGATTAAAAAGAAAGGGATGTTAATTATGGAAGAAAACAAAAATGAACCAAATAATGTAAACAAAAATGTTGGACAAAATAGTACAAATGAAAACATGCAAAACAATAATATGAATCAAAATAGTCAAAACAATACAAATTTAAATGCACAAAATAATGTTAATCAAAATTTTCAAAATAATATGGGAACAAATATGAATCAAAATGCAAATAATTATGCAGGACAAAATGCATTTAATAATGCAAATGTAAAAAAACAAGCTAAAGAAGCAACAGGATTTTTTAAAGAATTTTTTAAAGACCCACTTGGAAAAATTGCAGAAATAACAAAAAAACCAAGTAATAAATATTTAAAAATTGCTGCAATAATACTCGTTGTTTGGCTTGTAATAATTTTTATGCATAATGTATTTTCTACAGCAGAAATATATTTGTTTAGTAAATATGGTAGTTTTCCAAGCTTTTTAGAACATTTCTTTTCAAAATTCTTAGATATAATAAAAGAATTAATTGCACCAATATGCTCAATAGCAATAATTTCAGCATTGGCATATGGATTTAGCAAAGAAAAGAACAAATCTTTTATGCATATTGCAAGTAGTGTTACAATTGCAAAAATACCAGTAGTTATTGCAGAGATAGTTGGATTATTAACATTAGTAGGTTCTAAAATTACTACAGTTACTATTCCTTTTGCAGGTTTTTGTGGAATACTATCAATAGTGTTATTATTCTTTACATTAAAAGATATAGTTGGAGAAAAAGAAAACAAAAATATTTTTTGGAAATTTGCATTAATTATGGGTATATATTATGCAATTGAAATTGTACTATCATTTTTAAAAATTTATATTTAATATTGTAAAATAATATAGTTAGAAAATAAATTATAATGAATAAATATCTATAAAAAATAATAAGAAACATAAAGGCACTTAAATATTGGTAATTATAGATTTGTTAAAGAACATATTTATAAAATACTAATATTTAAGTGCTTTTTATGGTAAAAACAGAAACTAAATAAAATTTACATTCTTCATTACTGTAAGTTCCTGTATTAATAAAAAATTTTTAGTTTTTGCTTGAAGTAATAATTTATTTATGTTTGAGCAGACATACCGTAAAGCAAAATACCTTCATTATCTTTATAAATTTTATCGAATTGTGAAAGTGGAAGAGGATTTTCACCAAGTCCAGCTTCTATGGTATATCCTGGTTTGTTATATTTAGAAATAAACCAATCTTTATAGCCAGCAAAACTAGCGTTATATGGAACTTCTTCAACTTTATATCCTGAAAGCTGTGAGAATTTTTTCGCAATTTCTAAGGCATTTGCAGGATTATAATTTAAATATTGCCAGAAGATAACTTCTCCTTGAGTATGGTAAGAAATTGTTAAATTAGGGTTATGTGTTAATGTAAAATTATATAAAGCAAGAGATTCTGGTTCTGTTAAAGGACCCTCACCAACATAGTCTCTTGGGGATGGTTTGTTAAATCCTTGAGCAAATTTTATTTTTTTTGCTTCTTCCCAATTAGCAGGAAATTGCAAATTTAAATCAACACCATTAAAGTTTGCTTTCCATCCACTTGGAAAAGGAATATTAGGGAAGTTTCTAGCTATTTGCATGTAATTACTAAAAATTTCGCTATTTTCTGGTACATTTCCTGTAACTAAATCAATACCATCAGGGTTAACCATAGGAACTATAAATAAAGTGGTTTTGTTATATAAATCCCTTACATTAAAACCATGTAAATTGTTATTTTCTTCATATGCGATGCAAAAGTTTTCAATAAATTTCATCATTAGTAAAGAGGTAATCCATTCATTTGCGTGAATTCCAGCATGATAAAGTACTACATTGCTTCCTTTACCTATTTTTATACATGGAATAGTTTTTCCAAGAACACTATTTCCAATTATTATACTTTGAATAAAAGTGTGATGAGATAACAATTCATGTATGTTGTAAATTAATTTATTGTAATAATACGGTTCTTTAGTATTAACTATAGAGCCATTAGAATTTTCCTCCATTTTATACCTCCAATAATTAATATTAAAAATTAAATTTAATTTTGTTTGCATTAACTTGTGTACAAAACTAATTAGTAAATAAGTATTTAACATTTATTAAATTTAATAATAAGTTTTTTAGTAATGTATCAAGCAGTTTTTAATTAAGACAATTTAATATTATAATATGAATATAAAATAGAGTTTGATAATAAATTTTAACTGAGGATAAAATTTATAAAGCTTAATTAACAACTAATCAAATTAATAATATAATAATTAATTGAATTAGTTGTTAGAATTGAAATTAAAACTAAAATTAAAGTTGAAACTAAAACTAAAGTTGAAACTAAAGTTAAAGTTAAACTTTAACTTTAACTTTAACTTTTAAATTTATATCCTATCTTTTTTGATATAAATTCTTTAAAATCTTCTGAATTACCAATTTCAAATTTATCTTTTTCCATAATAAAAACATCTTCTTTATTAATATAAAGATAAAATGCATTAGTATTTTCGTATACTTTAAATAATTTTCTATATTTTAAAGTGTCTTTTCCGTATTTATTTTTCACAACAAAATTTTCATCATAAAAAATGTATGTATTAATTAAATTTCCTTGTATTTTTTCGCCTTTTATTTCTTTTTCCGATTTTCTATAAGGTTCTATAAATCTGTATGCTAAAAATCCTATAAAAATTAGAGCTAGTAAAATTAACGAAACATAGTTTTTTAAAATAATTTGATATGACATTCCTATGATAAGAATTAATCCCATTACAGCTGTATATGAGTAGTATTTTAGGTTATTTTTCTTACCATGAAATTTAATTAATTCTAAATATTCGTCTTTATTTAATGCAGTAATATTTTTAAATAATATTTTCATAATTACCTCTAATTGTAAATATTTTATATTTTAATATTATAGTAGATCCAAGTAAGCTTTAATATTTAATACACTTATAATTATATAATAATTAATATGTAGTGTAAACTTTATAATAAAATAATTTGTGAGAACATAAGAAACAATTTATGAAAATATCGCCTACGGCAAGCCGGATGCGACCCGCGAGGAGATCATCGCTGCGGCCAAGAAGGCGCACGCCCATAGCTTTATCTGCCGCCTGCCCAACGGGTACGATACGCAGGTAGCCGAGGACGGCGGCAACATCAGCCAGGGCCAGAAGCAGCTGCTCTGCATCGCCCGCGTGATGCTCTGTCTGCCCCCGATGCTGATTCTGGACGAGGCCACCTCCTCCATCGACACCCGCACCGAGGTGCGTATCCAGGCAGCCTTTGCCCGGATGATGCAGGGCCGCACCAGCTTTATCGTGGCCCACCGCCTGTCCACCATCCGTGAGGCCGATGTCATCCTTGTGATGAAGGATGGCCACATCGTGGAGCAGGGCGACCACGACACTCTGCTGGCGCAGGGCGGCTTTTATGCCAAGCTCTATAACAGCCAGTTCGAGGGCGTGGAGACCTGAAAAAACCAAAATGGGAGATGTCGGCACACGGCATCTCCCATTTTTTATGCGATGGTTTCCAGCACCGGTTCCTCCGGCGGGGGAAGCAGGGTGGAGTGGGCTTCCACGAACTCTGCCGCCCGCTGGCTGGCGATGCCCTGCCGCACCTTGCGGAAATCGTTGGCAGGGAAGGTGCGCTCACCCTTCCAGTGTGCCAGTGCGGCCTCCACCTCGGCATCGGTGGGCCAGAGGTGTTCCCGCTCGGCCACCATCAGAAGGCCCAGACTGCCCCGCAGCTTCTGCTCTGCCTGTGCGTGGAGCTCAGTGCGGAACTGTTCCACGGTCTGGCCCCGCACCTTGAGGTACTGGTCAAAGTTGACGTTGTTGGCCTGCAGCCGCAGGTTGAAGTTCCGCTGTTCAGCAAAATAGTTGCCGGAGACCAGGTCCTTGGGCAGGGTGCCCTTGACACAGCCGCCCAGCTGGAAGATAAGCTCCCGGCGGGCCAGTGTCTTGGCCTGCGCACAGCGCTGGGCATAGAGCTCCCGTGCAACCTGCTGGCGCAGGGCCGTTTTGCCTGCGGCATCGGCGGCGCGGTCTTCATCGCCGTGCCGGGTGTTCACTTCCAGTTCAATGCTCACCTGCCGGATGGGCCGGGGCTGGATGGGCTGGGTGAAGCCGGTGTAACGCTCCAGCTCCAGCGGCGGCAGGCAGTAGAACTCTGCTCCCGCCCGGAAGCCTTCGGCCCGGTTGACAGCCAGCAGCTCAAAATCTGGATCGGTCACGGGAACCAGATGCTCTTTTTCCACAAGCTCCTGATATAATGTGGAAAAACCGGTCAGGATAGCCCGGTTCACGGCGGCGGTCAGCAGGTCCTCTTCCGTCTGCGGCGGGTTCTCTGCGGCCTGCTCGGCCTGAATGGCCGCTTCCAACTCCTCGGCGCTGGCGGAGAATACCACCCGGCAGTCCCCGGGCTGGGGCATTCCGATATGTTCCAATACCATTGCGGTGACCTCCTTTCAGCGGCTAAAGCTGACCATCAGTGCCAGCAGCACAACGGCCAGACAGAAATAGAGGATCTCGGCCCCCAGAACGGAGCGGTCGCCCTCCACATACATCTTTTCGGGATCTTCGGGGTCGTAGTACAGCGTGACCGTTTCCCCGCTGGCAAAACCCTTGCCCTTGGCGGCTTTGGGGTAGTGCAGGCGGTGGCTGCCGCCCTCGGTCTCGAACTCAAGCAGATAAGCCGCGCCGTCCCGGCTCTGAACGGTGCCTGCCACCCGGGCCTCCACACGCTGGCCCTTCTGCTGTAAGCGGCGGCGCTGCAGTACACTGCGCAGGCCCATGTAGAACATGATGCCCGCGCCGATGATGAAGATCAGAACATTGAACATTCGGTTTCCCTCATTCCGTCATTACTCGCCCGGCGGCATATAGGCCGGACGGTCAGCTTTTATTGTACCATATTCCGGCCCAAATGCCCCTGTACGGAGTGCCCGAAATTTAGAGCATTTTTTTGTCGAACAATTTTGAAAATAGTGCTTGACTTTTCTTGTGGCTGTGGTATAATAACTAACGTTCCGAGCCGGACGGTCCACGAACAAAACAGAATATGCGGATATGGCGGAATTGGCAGACGCGTTAGATTCAGGTTCTAATCGGGGCAACTCGGTGGAGGTTCAAGTCCTCTTATCCGCACCAAGCAAGAAAGATCCGAACCTTTTCTCGAAAGAGAAGGGTTCGGATCTTTTGTTTTAGGCGGCGTGCCCGCCGCACAACAAAAGCATCCGCAGCGCATGGCCGGGCTGTTTCAGCTCAGGCGCAGTGCGCTGCGGATGCTTATTTTTTAGGCCGCGCCCCCTCTCCCAAAGGGAGAGGTCACACTGCGCCTAGGTTTTGGTTTTCGCAAAACCTTATCAAAAGGCCGCTATGAGCTCCCCCTTCGGGGGAGCTGGCATTGCGGAGCAATGACTGCGAGGGTTATCCTGAGAAATTACCCCACCAGCTGCTGATAGGCATTCAGGGTCTTGTAGGCCGGGTCGGAGTTGTCGGGGGCAAAGCGGCCGCCCAGCTTCTGGTCCATCAGGCCGTGCTCCACGCACCACTGCGCCGCCTTGGCGGTGTCCGGGTCTGCAACGTCCTTGAAGGCCGGGGCTTCGGCAGGCTCAGGACGGCCTGCGGTGTTCCACAGCAGCAGGGCAGTCTGGGCACGGTTCTCCGGCATGGCCACGCCCTCCGGCAGCAGGGCTTTCAGCTGCTGCTCGGAAACATAGCTGTACACGCCGTAACCCACCAGACCGGCCACGGCTGCGCCGCCCACCAGCA
>ENA-OPBS01000982-OPBS01000982.1-human-gut-metagenome-genome-assembly--contig:-NODE-982-length-23051-cov-2.868064_pt1 | contig 23051 bp, 35 predicted proteins | sample MGYA00241074_ERZ501463 | MGnify/ENA primary metagenome ERZ501463 (study PRJEB25962, sample SAMEA2042578) | human gut metagenome | biome: human gut; feature: human-associated habitat; material: faeces...
GGAAGTACACCTGCCATGACAGCTAATGCTGCACTGGCAATCAATACCCCAGTCGCGACAAGCACTACCGCAACACCAAACGCAATCATTCCCACGGATCCAGCTGTAAGCGCCGGTCCCAAAGCAGCTGCTCCAACTGCCAAAAGTGCGACCGCTGCCACCATACCAACCATACACGCAATTGCAAGTGGTCCTGCGTTTGCCAGGTTAATAGCTGCTGATGTCAAAATCGTCATTCCCACTCCTGCAAGTATTACCGCTGCTCCAAAAGCTATAAAACCCACAGCTCCGGCAGACAACGCCGGTGCTACATTTTTTGCTACAACCAACAGCGCACCCAACGCCACGACCATTCCAAGCATTACTCCCGCAGCCAACGGTCCCGCCTGAGCAATTTGTACTGCTGAATATGCCAATATTGCAAATCCTGCACTGATCATCAGGATACTTGCACCTAAAGCAAGAAGTGCCGGAGTCATTGCTGTCAATTTCTTCGTTCCTCCAGACATAGAAGAAAGCATTTTGACCATACCAACACTTAACGCTGTGACCACTCCTACTAAACCAGCTAAAACCACAATAGCCGTCGGTCCTGCATTCGCTACCGCAACCGCTGATTGAGCCAAAAGATAGAAGCCGGCTCCAATTGCTAGTACTCCTACTCCCATCAACGCAAATGCTTTCGCAGATGCTACCATTTTCTTTGCACTTCCACCACTGGATTTTCCAACTGCTTCCTGCCCTTTCGAGACTTTAAATAAATTAGGTGCTATTTTCCCAAGACCAGCTTTTGCCAATCCACCTACTGCTCCTGTAAATGCACCTACAAATGGTGCAACCGCACTGGCAATTTTAAATCCCTTATAAGCCACATATAGTTTCGGTAATATCGTAATTGCTTTTGCTATTTCCTTATCATGTTCTTTCAAGAATCCTGCAAAAGTAGTAAGAGCATTCGTTGCAGTTCCCATGCTTTCCGAAAAGTTGTCTACACTTTCCTTCTTCCCGAAGGCTCCTGTAAGATTCTGAACCTCACCAATGATCGATCCTGCAGCATCTCCAAACGCTCTTCCTACATCAATGACATCTGTTTTGAATACATTCCAGTAAGGAGATATTATTTGAATTGCTTTTGGAATATTAGCAGACATCCAATCAAATCCCGCTTCGACTTTTCCGGTTAATCCATTAATGGCATCAATCACCTTTGGCTTTGCGAAAGTATCATAAAGCTTCATCATTCCGCTTACTGCAGATGCCTCTAAGTTACTCATAGCTCCTTCAAATGTTGTTACGGATGTGGCTGCTTCTTTCGCCATGTCAGTCATACCAATGTTATTGATAGCCTGTCCGAGCATGTCTGCGGTAATTGCACCCTTTTCCATTGCTCCTTTGAAGTCGTTCCCTAATGTTGGATTCAGCTTAATCAACTCTTTCCGCAAGCCTCCAGCAAGCTGCGGACTGGCATTAATAATCTGGTTCCAGTCCTGCGCATGTAACGCCCCTGCCGCCATTGCCTGTGAAATCGCAAGTGCTACCGAGGAATATTCCTTTGCACCTCCACCAAATACAGCAACTGCATTACCGACTGCTTCCGTCAACTTGTCTGCGTCTTTGATTCCATTTGCCGAAAATGCGCCGAATGTACTCATAACATCCTGCAGGGAGAACACGGTTTTATCTGCATATGTTTTTAATGTGCCTGTTGCACCAGCGATTCTCTGAATTTCGTCCTCTGCATATCCACTAAAACGCATAGCAGCCTGTAATTTATACATGGAATCTGAAGTCTCTATCGTCTCTTTTGATAAATCACTGACAGAATTCGTGATCAATGACATTGCCTTTCCACCAATTGCTGCCATTGCGCCAAATCCAAGACCTCCAGTGAGAGTAGTTTTCAAGTTATTTGCATATCCTTGACAGGATTTCATAATAGATGAAAAATTCTTGTCCTGCGCTGATAATATTGCTTTTACACTATACGATTCTGCCATGTTCTCACTCCTCTCTATCCAGCAGTTTGCTTATTCCAGCGAATCTGGATGGTTTCCTTCGATTCTTCATTTTTTTCAGTTCTTTATCGAAATCAAAGAACTGCCGGAATCTCTTGTAAACTGGTTTGGTCTTGCCTTTACCGGCTTTCTTTTCTGCCTTTACCGCAAAATTCAAAAATGCCTGACGATGTTCATGTAAACTCTCGTCAAGCATCCGAAGCTCTAAAGCCTCCATCATAAGTTCATATTCTGCCAATGTCAGCTGATCCACCTGTTTAAATGACGTGAAGCCAAAATACCGAAAGCAATTCCTTGCTACGGTTTTATATAGGTCTTCTTCTACAGCTCCTGAGCCTTCTTCTTCGCCATCTGTTCTTCGTACTCTTTCAAGATCTCTTTCACTGCTTTCTTGGTAGCATTTGCTTTCGATAAAAAATCTTTTGTTTTCTCCATGAGTTCATCGATGTCTACCTCTTCCGAATCAATGTAAGAATCTAACATTGCCTTTGTTACTCTTGGATTCTCTCCCTTATTTGCCAAATCTAACAGATCTACCAGTGCATTCGGTTCCTGGTCAACCACAACACTAGCGATCAGATACCTTGCTCCTATTTCTTTTGTGGTTCCCGGCATTCCCTGAACCGGAACTACGGTAAGCTTATTTGCTTCTCTTAAGAATCCCATTCCGAATTTAAACTGATACACTGCTCCGTTAATTGTAAGTTCCATCATATTTCTTTATCTCCCTTCTGATGCGATGTCGCACACGAAAAAGAGAGCCTGTTATCTAGGCTCCCTACGCTCCTGTTTTCTGTGTATCCGCAAATACATATGTGGCAATTTCTTTCTGCTCCGCTGACACGGTCGCATAACCGCTCACACCATTTCCATTGATCCCGAATGTGAGAGAAATCTCTACATTATCCTCTGCACTTGATGTCTGGTCAAGCTCCGTAAGATATCCCTGGAAGTATTTTGATTTGTACTTTCCTTTGTTCGTGTCAGTACCTTCTTCCTCCAGGTTCACTTCCCAGATTTCCAAAATCTCATCATCGTCCAAAGCATCTTCCAATTCGTCAATGAATTTATCTCCCTTTTTCAAGAGACTGGAAGCTGTGATTTCGACCTCCGAAGTTCCCGGAGTACGCACTGTTCCGTCTTTTGTTGCTGTCGTATCAGCATCTTTTGACTTAGTACGTTCATTCTCAGTTGTAAATGCAAGTCCTACTGCATCATTTGATGCTGACTTGCTCATAATACGGTACAGGTAAATAACTTTCTTACCAGCTACCGCCTCTGCAAATAATTGTAATTTGCTAAACTTCATTTTCATCCTCCTAACTAAATTGAAATTCCACTTCTAAAACACCGTGAAGAAGTGGTTGTTTTGTCGTTGTGTCTGGGAGAATCTGCTGGCTCACATTCCTGATTTGCCAGGCATAATTCTCCGTATGTTCTAATATCCTGCACATTGCTTTAATCTCTGCTAGAATGCCTGATACCGTCCCTCTCTGTCTTGGATTGTCATGCCACACATGAAATGTCTGACTGACTCTCCCAATGGTCTCAGACTTTGTATTCTGGTCATTCTGCTGACTATCTGCAAGATATATGAAAGGATACGGTGTATCATCTGGCGGTAACAACGTATCATACACACCAATACCCGTATCCTTATACTTTTCTCTCAGTGATACTAAAAACTCACTGAATAACTCCTGCTGTGGATCCATAGCATCACCTCACAAGTTTTCGTAAATCAGACTTGAACTTCCCTTTCTGCGCATTGTACGCCGGCTTCATATATGGCTGAGCGTTCATGAATCTGGTTCCATACTCCACATATGCTGCGTAATCTGCTGTAGGCTCAATTTCCGCAGTCAGACCTTCATCCGTAATATCCAGTCCAATACTTCTTTTCAAATGTCCAGTATCAACCGGTGCTTTTTCCTGCGCCTTCGCCTGTAATTCACTGCCATTCTTTTTAACAACAGTTTTTACAGCTTCCAGTTTCTCGCAGCGTTTCAGTTTCTTCTGCAATTCTTCCATGCCAGTAATCTTAATTCCCATCACTGTACCTCCGACACTACAAAAGTCTGCTTTGTCCTCAAGTCTCTCCGGCTGTCCACCTGATAAATCTTCTTTCCAACACGAATCTGGTCAAATGGCTTTTCATACTGGTTCTGTAACTGAATTGTTAGACTTCCCTGTTGGATACTTCCATACACCAGTTTCATTGTCTCTACCCCAGTATCCATAACCGAAGCATACCTTATTACTTCTTTAATCTGATTATCGACATAATTTCCCGTCTTTTTATCGTACTCTCCCGGAACAACCATCTGAAAAAAAATTGGTGTATCATATCTCACAGGAATCTCACCTTGCCTTTCGTAGCGTTCTCCAAACTGTCCAAGTATGCTTGGATATCATCCTCATACTCTGCGAAATCATCTTCCGCAAACACCTGGCTCTCACCTTCCACAGTATGTGAAGCAAGTCCCTCAGAACCAATCCGGTTGAACCGCTTAATCACAACATCAACAATGATATAGCTCAGTGCTTCGGGTGGCTCTGCTCCACCCAGCCGCACCTTTAATCGGTTTTTTGTCGCATTGAGCAAGAGCATCAACTTATTATCCTGGGGTGTATCCTCTTTCGATATTCCAAGAAGTTCTTTTATATCATCTAACATCAGATCACCTACTCCTCAGATGCTGCTTCTTCCTTTTTCTTTCCAGGTTGTTTCCCCGGTTTCCTTTCTTGCTCTTCTTCCACCTTTTCAATCAATGGAATTCCGCGTTTATTATCGCTTCCGGAAAGTTCTGCCAATCGTTCATCTGCCACTTTTATACCTTCACGAGGGAAAATATCTCCCTCGTGGTATTCATGATCGTTATCATGTAAATCTGTAAAATACACAATTACTTTATACATTTTTACCTCCTAGGCTCCCGCATTAACAGTTACAGCTACATCACCAGAACGAACAGCTTTGTAATTCTGATCACATTCAACCAAGGTGACGTGGTGAGCTGCTGTTGAGGAAATCTCTGACTCACCATCCCACTTAGACCAATTCTTAACGTCCATACCGAAAGTTACTGGAGTTGCGACTACAGCATCTTTGTACTTCCAGCAGTTTTTCATTGACATCAACTGCTCTTTTACAGTCAATTTTGTCTTTCCTGTTTCTGAGCCAGCTTCCGATGTTACATTCAGTGTACCAAGAGCCTGTGTATCAGATTCTCCTACAGAAATATATGCAATAGCATCCAAATACTCACAGAAGAGACGCAGTCCCATAATTGCGAAGTTGTCGGAAATCATGCGGCCATAGCTTCCTTCTGAGTGAAATCCGATAAATCCTGTCTCAGGATCCGTTGTAAATACAAGTCCTGCTTTTGCGAACTCAGAATCTCCCGGATCAACATAATATGCGACCATATTGTTGAGCGGAGTTGCAATAACCACTTTCTCCGGAATCTCAGAGCTGATGAATACAACGTCTGCTCCAAGGAAGTTCTTCATGTATTCAAATCCAAATGCGGTCTGCAATGTAATATCCGCTGCGCCCACATATTTATATACATCCAGAGTGTTCACCCACACAGCAACTCCTGTCACGGTTCTCTTCATCTTCTTGAACTTATCCTTGACCTTACCAATTGCCATTGCAACAGCCATCTGCCATGTAAACTCGTGTCCTACCAGCGATCCAGCCATTAACTGCTTATAGAATTTGTCACTGACCACATTTCGAAGATCTGACTTGAACTCCTCATCTGTATCCTGTACAGCTGCTTCATATCCCTTGTCGGCAATTGCTTCCAGAGATACACCTTTTCTGTACTTCTCAATCTTGATCTTATCAAATGTCTGTTCCTCTACTGTGTACTGAGACATTGGAATCTCTTCGCCTTCTCCAACCTCTCCGGACTTCAGTGTTCCTTTTACTGTCTTGGTCTTTAACTCTGATCCATTTTCTTTTCTGATCATTCTGGTAATTCCCAAAATATCTAACAGTGCCTGCAGGTTCTTGCCGAATGATGTAACAAAGTCAATCTCTCTGGCCATGACCTGAACCTGTGCGCTTCCAGTCATTCCGTCCGGCGCTGCAAATGCCTGTAATCCTAATTTTCTAATATCATGCATCTTTTCTACTTCCTTTCCTTACTGAAATAATGTGATGTTCTCAGCAATCAGTCTCTGTCTTTCAGACGGATTCTTCACTGCCAAGATTTGTTCTTTTGTCATAGTTCCTTTTCCACCAGTACCTGCTTTTGGTGGATTTCCCTTTAAAGCATCCTTGACTGCAGCCTGCACCGCCTCCTTGTACATCTTTGCAAATGCTTCAACTGCTTTCTTGGTTCCGTCAGCATCCTCTGCCACCAGATTGACCAGAAGTTCATCCGGGATATTAATTTCCTCGTCTGCCAGCATCTTGCGCGCTGTCTTTGCCATATCTGATCTGGCATTCTGCCGTTTCAAATCCTCCAGCTCTTTTTCAAGCTTATTTGCCTTGTACTCCGCTTTCTCTTCCTTTGTCATTTGAGCCAGTTTCTCGGCTTCAGATAGCTTATCATCTGTCAGTGCCTTCCACTTTGTCTGTGCGTTGGTCACTGCGGTATTGACTGCTTTCTGAACACGTCGGTCAAACTCTGCCTGATTTCCTTCAAGTGCCAAAAATTCCTCAAATGACAATGTTCCATTTCCGCCGTTATTTTCTGGTTCATTTCCTGGCCCAGCTCCAGCACCGTTTCCTCCATTGGCTCCACCGCCGTCTCCCCCAGGCTCTGTAAATAACTGCAGGTTACTCATTGGAATTCTCCATGTTCTGTTTTTCATATCTCTATCCTTTCTGCCCCAACCCATTCATTTAAGCCCAGGCCATTGCATCTTGAATTTTGTAGTTTAACGACATTTCGGTCACACTGGTTACATGATCCGGATATACTCCGGGAATTCATCAACAATCAAACATATGCCAATGAAAAAAGAATCCACCAGAGTCTGCGACCTCTCTGATAGATTCCTGTATTTTATCTCAGCCAGTCCTGGCTGCATTTCATACTCAATTGTATCTTCTGCCAAATCTAATATAGACTTGATTAGAGTCTGCGCAAGGCTTGTTACACCGGCACACACGATATCGTATCCAGGCGCTGCATAATTCGCATGACCGGATATCTTTATTTCTCCTTCATGGATACTTACTTCAATCAATAATCTTCTCCTTTCTTCCCGGTCATTCCCTGCCGGTGGGAGATATTAGGATCACCACCTTTCCTATTCTGCGATTTTCCAATCTTCTGCCAGTATATCCGCCTGAGACGCTAACCATCCCATCTGAACACCAGATGTTCCGCAGAACGCAATAGCCATGTTCCCAATGGCTTCATGCTCGCAATTTACAATATCCCCATCTGCTGTTTTATATGAAATTCCAGTCGCAAGCTGGATGTACTGTTTCTTTCCATTCCAACCTTTACGCGCCACTTTCATTCCACGTTTCAGATATTTAATTGCTTCCCCAAATGAAAATGTAGTTTCTCCGCCCAGTTCCGGACAATTTTCTCCATCTGCCAGTCCCCATTCATCAGAACAGATATTTCCAAATGTATAATCTGGAATCTGTGTCTCTCTAATATCCAGTTCTTCGCCATCTTTTGTGTGCATGATAATAGTCTGCTTCTCTTTTGACCAAAACCAATAACCGCCCCAAGATGGAAGTTTCACTTTGCTTCCCTGCTTCATTATTTTAAATGCTTCGTCAAATCTCATATTCTTTTACCTCGTCCTTTCTTAAAAATGAGTATAAAAATACCACCAATCAATATGATCAGTGGTATCTAGTCTTCCCATTCTTTTAAATTGTCGCTTTCTTTTTTTAATCTCTTAAGCTCTTCTTCTCTTTCTTCTGGAGTTAAGTCTCTATGAATAATTACATCTTTTCCGGTTACTTTAATTCCTTCCATTCAATTCCGAACTCCCTTCCAAACTCTTTCAACGCTTGTATCTGCGCTTTTTCTATACCATAATTGTATGGCGCTGATACATACTTGTCAACGGTTTGGTTGAAATATTCGCTCCTAAATGGCTTTTTTCCTACTTTATACGAAAATACTCTTCCATCATGAGTAGCAATTATTCCAAATTCATATTTTCTTGCCCCTGCTGCTACAAAATCACTCCCTGTTGGAAGAATATTAGTTGGATGATTATGGATACCAATTACACCTTCGGATTTTGCATATTCCTGGATCATTCCAATTTCATCAGATGATAATTCTACACCAAGTACATTTGCATCCTTAGTTTTTGAAAATAATCTCTTTCCTGTTTTTGCACTAATAATATACAAATCTTCTCCATCTGTTCCATTTCTATGCACCAACATAGCCCTAGCATATTTACGCAATGAATTATTAACCGACGTATTCTTTGTTATTTGATTAAATTTTCTTCCATATGTTTCTGATTTGATTTTTTCCAACGGAACTTGATTACTTCCTATCCGTAAACTGCTGATATTTCCACTTTCACCCTCATTCATTCGTTTCCATGTTTCAAAATCAAGTCCATGTTCAGAATAACCATCCAGCCATTCCTCATACAGTTCATCGTCCATATAGGCTGCCACACTACAATGACAGCAAGGGTGCATCGGTGGAGCATTCTCTCCCGGCATCATATCTTCTACCTTAAAGTGCTTCCCGTCCAGTGCCTTACATTCTGCGCATACATCGCCTTTTGTGCATGCAACATACACATACTCATCAAAGCCGTTACGGATAAAAGACTGCTTCTGAGCTTCCGTCTGTACTCTTGCAAGTTCGGTCGTCATAAGTCTCTGCGCATTATAAGCACTGACGCCAAATCTCTTTTCCAGATGCTTTGCAAGTTTCTTCGGATTCTGTCCTCTAATCAGTCCTGATGCAAGTAATCCTTCCAGCTCTGCCTTGAGCATGCCCTGATACATCCAAATACGATCCGAATATGTCGCATTCTTAAACGATGCATTCACAATTGCATGAGCGTATTTTTCATTCTTAAGAACGGACTTGCCAAGGATACCGGCTTGTCTCTGGAACTCTTTCAGTGTTCTGTCGGTCAGCTTCTTATCGAAATATTTCTGCATCTCATCAAATCCTGATACCATCTCAAGACCGATATTTGCCTTCAGGAGTTCCAACCGGTTCACCTTCATGGTCAGATTATAGATCCTCATCTCTTCATTTGCCCGATCGGAAAAATCTTTTGTTTCAACATATTTCTTTGCTTTCCGTTCATATGCTGCAATATCCAGCTTGCTTACTCTCTTCTTTGCCTCAGCCATCGTAATGCCTTCTTTAGCAACATACTTGGTATAGAATCCGTTGATCTCTTTATTGATCTCGTCCATCATATTAGCATAGATCTCTTTGATCTTACGATTATACTCAGCTTCTTCCTGAATATTATGTTTCTTTGCTTCCGTTTCCCGGTTCTTCCAGTACTCCTGGCTTGCCATCACCTGCACCTCCGAACATTTGTGTCATAACAGGATCCGTCTTGGCTTTTTCCTGTTCTCTCTCAATTTTTTCCATCTCATTCTGCACATTATCCACTACAGACAGTACACCAAGCTGTGTCTCTTGTGATACGATTCCGTCCAAGTTGCCGGCAATCTGACTCTCTTCCAGTACATTCGATGGAATATTCGGGGTGAAATGGTAATGCAGTTTTACCCAGTCATCTTCTTTCATTCCGGATACAGGATTCGAAAAGATCAGCTTGTACCGCCGGTTCATTCCGGATGTAAACTTTCGTTCTTTTGTCTTGGCCAGATTACTCATTCCCTGCAGTTTATACTTCATGGCAATGCCGGAGCTTGTACCGAAATTCTCATCCGAGATGTTCGCAACCATGCTGATCTGGAATATCAATTTCTCCAAGCGATCAATCAAGTTCTCCTGTGTGGTATCTCCGTTTGGTTTCTGTAGGAAGTCAACTATAACAGTATCGGCGTCTCCTTCCAGATTAATGATCCTTTTATCGCGGATATGTTCTAAATCATTATCATCCAGCCTGCTTCCAAGCACTTTCATGTATGCGTCTGCAAAATAATCTACATCATTTGCCTTCTCGCTGATTGCTTTGTTATAAGCATCAATCATCGAGATTGCCGGTTCAAAGATACATGTGCGTTCTTTGTTCTCCACATACTCTGTAGCTGGCACCCCGTCAAATCCATGTATCTTTTTCTCTTCTTCCCAGATAAGCTTTCCCTTCTGGGTAAACCACCGTACCTTAGTGTCATCTGATACACTGCCATGCAGTACATCATTCGAATCTATGTACAGTCGAACGAAATACCGCTCTCTGCACAGCACCGAATCATCGTAGATCATAAAAGCATCAAACGGTGTCAGATATGTAATCCCAATGTTCCCCAGTTCATCTACGTAATACATCTCGTATCCCTTGCCATAAATGCAACAGATCTTCGACAGTTCCGCATTGTTATCGTCCTGATCATTATACTGATCCAGGAGCTCCACATATTTTTTGACGTTGCCTGCTGCATCACCATCCACAGATATCTTAATTGGATTCCCGATAAAATATCCGTTAAATGTATCCACCATATATTTTGCGAAGTTCACAGCAATACGATTGTCTGGTTTATAATCCGGCTTTGGCTTCTGGTGGAAAATCTGGTAATCCGTCTCATATGCATCTTTCAGATGTTTAAACCGAAAGGCGCACTCTGCATTATGTTTTGCTATGAATTCATTTAGTTTGTTATCTGTCAGTTCTTCTTCTGATGGTAATCGAAATAACACTTTACAGTCCTCCTTTCAAGTTTCTGTTTAGTCTCGGCTTAGCCTTACGTTCTTCCTCAATGGAATAACGCAGCATAGCCATTGCATCATCAAAAAATGGAACTGGTTCTTCCAGATAAGTATTAGTACGCTCATCCTTCTTCCACTTCCATTGTTGTATTTCCTTTATGGTATTCACACAGGACGGATGTATGTGAATCATGTGTTGCTTCAAATAGTCTATCTGAGCGTGAACACTGTTCGTCTCTTTATTGACTCCTTTGGCTCTGTATCCTGCTTTCTGCCACATCTTGATACGGTCCGGCTCAGCAGAGTCACACCACATCCGGAACTTCTTGTTAAATCTGCCCGCAGCCAGCTTAATAATCTCTTCTGTATCCATCTCATACACATACAGTTCCTGGAAGAGATACAGATCTCCATCCTTGAAGCCTACCTCGCCGATACAGTTGGCATGGTTAAATCCAAAGTCCTGTGAGTTCACAATGTAATCATAGTTCTCCGGATTCCGGTCAAATTCCTCCACCACATAATTTTTAAGGATAAGACCCGCGACCTCGCCCCATTCACCCAGACCATACACCCTATATCCTTCTGGATCTACATCCTTACGCCGGAGCATACGTTTGTGATATGCTTCATCAATGAATCGGTTGTTTTCGTAAGTAGATTGATGCGTCAGAACATCCGGATCAGGACGATCAAAGAATACTTTTTTGATCCAATGATACGCCGAAACTGGATTGAATGTCATTCTGATTTGGTAGAACTGTCCTGGTGGAAGTTCTCCTCTCAAACGGTCGTCAATGATTTCAAAATCTGACTGCGTAATCTCCGTAGCTTCTTCTATCCAAACATCGGTAAGTTTCCCACGTTTAAAAGTAATAGATTTAAGCTTCTCTCGCTGCTTATCATCATTTACCCCGCGGAAGATGATCTGATTATGATTGTTCTTGCATTCCAGGAGCATGTTAGAGCTATTAATATACCAATACTTCTTATAATTCTCCCCGAACATGCGAAAAATAGCACTCTGCAATTCTGCAAAAGTGCTATCCCTGTTCGTAACGTCTGCTTTCCGGACACACAAAAGATTTCGCCCCGGATCATTCATCAGACGCATGATATAGTGTTGTGCCGTATCCATGCTCTTTCCAGATCCGGCAGAACCTTTCATGACGACATAACGCTTGTGGCTGTGATCAACCTCTTTAAAACATGGATTTGCCTGAACCTTAACTTTCACCGACATCATCCTCACCGTAATCAATCGTGATGTTCAAGTCCATATCTACATCTGTTTCAACCTTATCTGTGAACAATGCGTATCTTTTACCCAGGAGCTCTGCAGCTTTCAATTTTTCTTTTTCTGACGGGGCTTTTTCCATTGTCCTTGCTTCACTGCAGCCATCACCTGTGCCTTCTACTACGATTTCCTGTGCAATACTTTCTCCCCGAAGAACAGACGTCAGATACTCAATTACTTCCTGTGCATCTGCCGTTTTCTCATTGTGAAGCTCTTCCATACAGTCATCTATATATTTTTTAACGTTAACATTAGTTAACAATCTGCTCGCTGCTGATTTAGCTGTTTCATTGCTTTTCACATTCTGATATACCGCCTTGTAAGCCCGGGTGGCGTTACAGTCAATTAGGTACTCATCACAAAATCTTTTCTGTTTTTCAGTCACTCAGACTCACCTCCTGTTTTTTGCATCAAAAAAGCACCCCGGAGGGTGCCCTTGCTTCTAATTGTTTTTATCATCACTTATAATTTTTGAAATATCTCTTCCAATTTTTCTTTGTTGTTCTGCTAGTATCGCTAATATTTTCCCCTGTAACTCCGTATCTGTAGTTTTATCTGTGATCTCAATAACATCCCAATCATCATTATCAATTGCAATCACCTTCTCGTATCCTCTACATTTTTTCAAGAAATCTAGAATCACTTTTACAATCTCTTTAAAAGTAAGAATACTTCCTATAATTTGTATTCCATGTTCCATATTTCTAAACACAACTTGTATTAAATCTGGAGGCACTGCTGCTGGCATACATTCAAACTTTACTACCGTTTCATAATTTCCAAGTCTATACATATCCTTTGTGAAATCCATAATATCTTTTAAATCTATTTGGACATCTTTACCGCTATAATTATTAGTATTAATACAAATCTCTATATTCATTTTTCTACCTCCTCTATACATACAAAAACCTACCCTCATAATATCTTAAAATACGACATTGTGCAACAAAAGAACGACCTGTTGCCAAGCCGTTCCTTCTAGGTTTTTGTATGTACTTCTTGAGGAAGAGAAACCATAATGAAAGTTGTCTTTTCACTAAGTTCAGTATAATAATAACATATCTAAAAGTTTAATGTGTTTAATCTTTTGTTGCTCTTGATATCAATTGAGATATTCTCCCTTTCGTATATCCAATAGCTTCTCCAACCTCCTGCTGGCTCATTCCTTCCAGATACACCTGTTCCATAATCTGTCGTGTCAATCCTTCCGGTATTCCTACGACAATCCTTTCTGCTCGTGCCATATCAGACAGCACCTCTTTCTTTCTGTTTTCCTTTTCCCGGATCTTATCCTTGATTCTGGAAGCGCTTTTGGGCTCCTGCATACTGACTGTAACATGCTGTTCTATGTAGGGAAAGTCATCTGAAGACTTACTTACCTTACCCGATACTTCAGGAACGTCCTCTAACTGCTGATATAATCTTTCCAGAATTCTTTCAAGGCTCTGTAATTCCTTCTGATTCTTCTGATACCTTTTCAAGCATTCTTTGTCCACGTCCTATCTCCTTCCCTGTATCAATCTTGTTCCTTTTCGCCTTCTGCCTTGCCAAATATCCCAATATGCTGTAGCATGCCGGTGTCCGGAAGCGTCTGCTCGCTTCTTCCGTTGGTGGCTTTTCCGCCATCTGGTCACGACCTGATATGGCATCGAGGCGCTGGTCTTTACTGATGTGCATTATCCTCACTCCAATCTCCTCTGTGTAATATCAATGTCCCTCTCACGTATTCTACCTCTGTGTCTGGACTGAATTGTACTAACTGCTTTTTGCTAAGATCATAAGAATTGCTAAAATCATCAGTATAAGCCTCAGATACTTTTATAAATACCCGGTCATTGAATTTGAATATTGCCGACGGCGCAAGCTGATTATGCGGTAATATTATCGGCTTACTGAAATCTTTAATTTGCATCGTTTTCAACTCCTTCGTCGTTTTGTGATTCTCCTCTCAAAATATCTCTGACATCTACTAATGCCTGACTATATCCGTTTGATTCCCATGTTTTCTTAAGCTCGTAATCTACAAGCTCTTGCCTTTGTTTCTCCTTAAATGCTTTTACATCAACATCTCTTCTTTCAACCATTGAACGTTCCAGTTCCACCAAATGCTCTATAAGCTCTGTATTATTCATTTATCTCAGCTCCTCCTATTTCTTCGTCAATCTTTCTCCTACTACTGCCTTATCACATACTTCCACATCACAACCTCGCTCTTTTCCGGTGTGGATGCAATAATCACAACCACCTGCATCACTGTGGCGATACTGGCATGTCCTGCATTTATGACGGTCAGAGTTCTCCGGACTTAATCATTTCCGCCTTTACCGGATTCTTTAGTTCTTTCCTGATAGATCCTGATAAACCGTTGACCGTTCCAAGTGGAATTCCTGTACGCTCTGCAATCTCTTTATTCTTCAAGCCTTTCTTGATCAACGGACGAATGATCTTACTTTTTTCTTCCCTGCTCATCTTCCCCGGAGCTGCTAACGTTTCTTTTTCCAGTTTCTTCTCCGGTTGGTCTGGGGGGGGAGCTGTTCGTCCCCTTCAGCATCGTTCTCATTCTGATCAGGCTCAACCATATCCTGTACGGCCTGTTCGAACTCCTGATTTGGTACTGCAGGAACATCTACCAAATACTTAGCTTCTTTCGGCAAACAATCTTCTATCCTTTCTGCCGATATACTCTTGTCATCATATTCGTTCAGCACAAGGACCTTTCGCCCTTTCATGAAATACTTAAGTGCTTCTTTTAAGCTTATTTCTGTATACATTTACTTCGCCCCTTTCTGCAGATTCTTTAAGAATTCCATCAAATGAGTCTCACTGTCTTCGGTGTGCACATATTGTTGATCATATGTCTTTTCTCTTCCGTAGTACTTTTTATTCTTTTTCAGCAAATGAAAATAATAACTATCCTTTACTTCACCGAAATTCCAGTAGTACTTTCTCTTTGGATATTCAGTCACTATCAACCTACTACCATCCTCAAAATCATATTTGTAATAATTCACATCAATACGATCATCGTGATACCACAATCCCCAGTCTTTGTAATTTCTGAGCCATTCCTTCCGTTGGTCATTGTTCCTCAGTTTTGGAAGTTCCGGCTGCTCTGGTTCTTCCGGAGGATTCAATACCATATCCAGATCATGGATATATCCTGCCAGTGCTGCAACTAATATCTTCTGCTTCCGGATCCTGATATCATTTGGACCGAATTCTTTTTCAGCCATCTCCAGATACATCTGAGCTTTCTGATTCTCTTCCCTTGCAATATCGATATCGGTTTTCTCAGATACTTCTTCGTACAACTCTGGCTCTGATGGAATATCAACGATTGCAATACCTTCCGATTGCTCCACGATAACCGGTTCATTCTCTTCCAGGATCTCCTGATAATCCTCCACAGGCTCCGTTACTTCTTCCATAATGTCCTGAGGAATTTCAATTCCCACATTTTCCTCTTTTGGAATCTCTTCATCATGCTCATGCAATTTCTTGTAATGATTCCAGCAAGCTGCGCATTCTCTCCAGCCTTGCAACTGATCCTCGTCTGAGGTTCCCCAGTTCTCTCTCGAACAACTTGTCTGTCCTGGAGGACAGCTTGACTGTTCTGGTTTGCAATCTGTATTTTCCGATTGTGCGACGTCGCACACTTCCTCACTCGACTGTTCTTCCTCATTTTTCTGCTGTGCCTCTTCTATTGCGACTACATTCCACATGGACTGTATGGCTGCTGCCAGGTAGAACCAGTCGTAGTCACCCAGATAGTCACAATTTACCGAAAAAACCTGGATATAATCATCAAAGAGATTAATAAATGCTGATTTTTCTCTAATTTCAAAATAATGAGTTCTGCTTCTCCCTTCACAGAATTCCTGTCTGATCAGTATAGGACTTGTAGTCACATCCATAACTCTGTTCTGATAGTTCTCCAGGAACCAATTCTTGCGAAGTTTTATAAATCCTCTTGCAAATGCATTTAAGTATTCCCATACTTCTTCTGTCGGCTTCTGCAGTTCTACTTTTGTCTTTTCTTCCTGCTCCGGCATAACTTCCGGAAAATCTTCCACGCTCATCTGATCGGGAAGCTGCTCTTCGGGTTCCAGATCCGGTGTTCGAATCTCTCTGATTTCCCGGACTGTCATTTCCGGGGTCACTTCCTCCAACTGCTCACTGTCCAGATATAACATTTCCTGGAGCTGGCTCTTACCGAAATCCTTATAACCGCTATCCAGGAATGGGCTATATCCTCCCTGGGAAAACTTCTCATTCATCTGCATCCAGCGGATTACTGTAGATCTCTTGATGCCGTACTGGTCCTCGGCCATTTCGTAGATACTTGCATATCCGTCTTTCTGAAATCCTTCTGTCTCTTTAATCTGCCTGAGATAGAATCCGATTCCGATAAAGTTCTGTGTCATACCCTGTAGCTTGTTCCGGATAATCTCTTTCGCTTCCCGATAATCAATATTCAGATACCACTCTTCCTTTTTCTTAATCTCGTCCATAACATTTACTCCTCTTTCCGGTCATGCAGCGCCTGCACATTTATACTGTGCCACAGAAGCAGGTTTACCACATCAGGCTTTCCACCATACTTCTCTTTCACCTGCAGCATGTTCCGATTCCATTCTGCCATGTCTCGTGTCTCAAGATACTGTTTGTATATCTTCCAACACTCGTTATATATTGATTTAATACGTTCCTCCATATACGCTCCTCTAACACCATATGCCACCAATAAGTTGCCAATATTTTTATTATTTCGGTGACCTATGCAAACCACTATGGTTGATGCATTTCTAGCCATTTTTCAATGTTGGTCACCAGTGTCACCAAGCATTTCTCATATGGAAAACTTTTTTGTATATGCCACACTCACATATTTTTTTCTTTTTATATATGCATTTTCTATGGCAACCTTGGTGACTGGTGTCTTTTACTTAAAAGGTAAATCTTCTTGGTCGTATGCATCTGCTGATTCAAAACCGTCTTTATCCACATTTTCATTGATTTTAAGACATATACACCTTACAGATTTGCCATTTATTTTCTTAGTTTTTGTCTGCCGATCTTTATCTACCTGGATCACGCCCTGTCTGTCCGCCCAGTTCAGGAATGCTTTGTAGGAAAATCCACCCTGCATACACAAGTCTTTTGCTGCCTGGACAAATAAGAAAGCATAATCACCCGGTTGCTCTATAATCCCCCATTGCTCCACATTCGCATCAACAGAAAAACGCTGTTTATTCATATTGATCTTATCAATCAGGTAATGGTAGCACCGCTCATGCTCTGATACTTCTGCCTGACTTGCCAGCATAGCCTTAGCGGATTCTAGATCTATGTATTCCTCATCATGAAATAATCTTTCTGTAATGATTCGATCTGCCGTCAAAACTACTGACAGAGAAATACTCTGTTTCTGCATGACATCATCCTTGTAGACTTCCGCCTGTATCTCCTGTTGTATTTCTCGGATTTCGTCTACACCCATCTCTTTTATGATTTTTACAAAACGTTTTCCGGCATGGCCGTAATTCTTCTTGAGTAATTCAACTGTATACTGTGGATCCTCGAACAGCTTCTCCTCGCATTCCACTTCAATGATTCGGTTAATTGCCCCACCCTGTGTCACATAAGAATTCAGTGGACGTTCACCATTGGTCAGAATCGCATTTTTCCACCGGCTCTCTTTTCGTATACCCAGTTCCTTGTTGGATCTACTCTTTCCTTTTCCGGAGCATAAATCATATACGACTCCTTCGAAATTTTCACGAATCCTTGAGCTAACCTTAGAAGAATCGTCTAGCATTAATGGAAGATTATTCAATAAGTCCGACCTTACCTCCAGCTGCACATCTGTAGTCTTAAAGTCCGCTATATATGCATTATCAGCCGGATTCGCCCAAACAGATGTTGCCAACATCATATCCACGGACTTTCCACCCTCAGTGTCTCCCCATAAGTCAACGATGAACGGCAGGGTGCCAAGAAGTCCAACCAGAACACTGGCAAATGATGCTGCCAGGTAAAACTTAATTTCCATTCGCCCAGACTTCCGCAGCTGCTTTACATGCTCCAGCCATACCTGAAAACTTCCATGTTCCCGAATGCTTTCATAGACATATTTGAACTGCATATCTCCATCAAATACGATATCCGTGTCGTAAGGAATAAAGCCTCCTCCAATCCATCCCAATTTCGAAGAAGACATCTGAACTGGGATATCATCATCATTCAGATTCTCCACATCTGACAAGTATTTCACCAACAATCTCGCATTTTCAGATGTTACAGAAACTCCAAGCTTAGATAATGATACAATCTTGCTGGCGGAAGATATTAAGTCTTTAGGCACCGTAATCTCAGTCCACTTATGATTTCGCTTATATGCAAGCTGGATCTGCTCCTCGCCAGTCTCCAAGTTTTTCATTCTCTTGATTGGCAGGATTGGGTGATAACAAGCAATAATCTCATTGTTGTAGTCCTTATTCATCGTAGTAATCCCGGAATCTGATGCAATCCACGCTCCACACGCCATGTTATCGTATTTACCAGTAAAATTCGTGAAGTTCTCAACCAGTGTATTAACTTGATTATATTTTCTCCTGCTTTCTGCCTTCTCAACTTTTCTATAAGCCTTAACCAGATCATCAAAGGCAGTTTTAACCCCGAGCTCCTTTGCTCGCTCCTGGCAAGATAAAAGCATTCTCGCTTTTAAAATCTCATCTTCCTGCTCGAAGATCTCTATAAACACCTCTTCGGACAGGATACTTTCTTTGTCATATTCTATTAAGTTTTTCATTACCTGCCCTCTCTTCCATCATATCCGCACGATATATCATCATCTGCATTGCATTGTAACAATCACACCAGGCATCTGATAATGGTTCCGCCCGGTTCATATATTCCCGGTATATCCCAATCAAGTCATATATCAATTTTCTTCTCTGGTGCTCCCGTTCTGCCTTTTTTCGTTTCATCGCGCTTTCTTTTTTCGCCCGGTATATTGTCAGATTTGACGCGAAGGAATCGTTTTTTTTATAATCGCCTCCGAGCATCCGGAAAGCATCTTTGAATGAAATGTTGTAAAACCTACTGACAAAATCAAAGATGTCTCCGTTAGCTCCGCAGGCAAAACAGTGAAAATCCTTATCGTAAATTTTCATGGATGGCTCTCTGTCACCTTTGTGAAACGGACAATGGCAGAAACCGGCACGATTCGGTGCAGGAAGTCCACACTTGGTCAGAATATCTCGCATGCTATATGTTGCCTTAATCTCCTCGCTAGTCATGGGCATCACCTGACAGGATCCGGATAATCTCTTTGCCGGTATCTTTTTTTTCGCAAAATTCAAACCGGACATTGTATCGATCACGGATAGTACACAAGGATTTATATAACTGGTTTCCGTCAACTGCCTTGGCTGATACCACATACTTCTCTCGCTTACCATTTACCATACGCCACCGGACTTCATGCCTTCTTGGATTCTCCCAAAACCACACATCTTCCAGGCTCTTAATATCTGCTCCATGCTCCACCAGGATTACCAGCTGTATACCGGCATCAATTGCCTTAAGAAGTTCTCTCTTAAACCGCTCATGCTGCTGGCATACATTCCCGCATAACTCCTGCAGATTCTGCTTCCGGTCAATAATGAGCCTGGGATTGTCCAGACTCATATAATCACCGACCAATAATTTGCTTGAGAAATGCTTCACGCCATTATCATCAAATGTCTTAATAATCTTGCGAATGGCACGCTGCTTCTCTCTTGTATCGATTTGAATATCCAATATTATCAACTCCTAGTTAAATGGGAGTTCTTCATCAATTCCATCCGGAATATTCATGAAGCCATCTCCTGCAGAAGTAGATCCCTGCGGATACCCATTAATATGATTCTTGTACGCTCTTGTTTCACTCATATCAGGCACTGCAGCATCAGCAACCTTATCCACACTCACGAACCAACGAAGCACTCTCTTCTCCAGCTCTCTTCCTTCGTAGTAGTCCATCTGAGGACCGTATACACCGCCAACCAGTTTTCCTTTGAACTGCTGACCAAAGTTGTCTCCCCACTGCGTTGCGAATCCCTTGTTGGAATGTTCCACGCAAGTCAGGAATGTCTTGAATGATCTGCTGCAGTCTCCATTCTCGTCTTCCGTTAAAATATACTGCGTTGCCTGGTTCGACCATTTCTTGTCTGGACGGATATCATTCTTAAATGATTCTGCAAAATATCCAGCCTGCTTATCTCCTGGCGCAAAATCAAAGAACACAACAATCATCGGTTTGTTTGTCTTTGACATTCGTTCCTCTACCTGCTTGATAATTAACTTATGTCCTCCAAGCTCAACGGGAGTGAATTCTCCCTGAGCCTGTACGTTTTCAAAATTATTCGGTTTTCTCATCTTAATAATCCTCCAATGCTTTCATCACTTCTACAATGTCATTGTCAATCTCCATCTGTTCAAATGCTCCCATCGGGGATTTTGCTGTGCTGTTATTCGCCTGGGTTTCAAACTTATACTGACCATCAACGCACTTACTCAGCAATACTGTAGTAAACTTGCTCTCTAATACAATCTTGTCCAATTTCTTTCCAGAAGTCTTGATCCGGGTGAACATATAACCATTCTCATCGTGATCTGTCTGAGTATGAGCTGTGAATACAATAGTCAAATCCTCTCTGTATGTATAACATTCGCAAACCAAATCCCAAACACAGGCCGCAAGATCTACCCACTTGTCATATCCTTTTTCTTTGCTTCGACGCATCTCATCCGCAACCATAAGTCCATTAATTGTATCCACTACAATTACCTTGACACCCGGACAAGCTTCTGCAATCCGCTTGATATACTGACGAACCACACTCGCATCATCACACGCAAAATAATTTTTATTCTCCTTGTTGTACTGCTTTCTCCAGCCTTTCCAAGAAAGACCTTTTTTATCAGCATCGATATAATAGGTGGACTTCGGGTCCAAATTTCTCATTGATGTTGTTTTTCCGGATCCTGATTCTCCGGCAATGCAAATAACTTTACTCATTAATTCCTTCCTCCTCTGTCACTCTTGCTGACCATAAATCGGCAAAATGCAAAATCATATACAACGGTGTCTCATTCCCCTGGATCTCATATTTAAACGGTCCATACAATCCGTTATGCCACAGAATTGCCAACTGCTCCTCTTCCGTAAGTTCAATGAATCTGGAAGCAATTGCAATAGATCTTACTTCATGGTCTACATATAGAAGGTCTGGATTGGATTTATATGGCTGCGCCTCACTCTGCTTTGGTTCTGGATTCGGATCAACTTTTGTTGCTCTTCCCTTCAGCATGTTCGGAACATAATTCTCCTTTCCAAACTGTCCCATCTTTCCAAGGTCATGAAGTAATGATACAATGATAAGAGAATCTCTCAGAACCTCCTCCGGACGGCCCAATCCGCCTGAAATCCTCAATGCATTTTCATACACATTAAGACTATGCTCAGCAAGTCCACCTTCCTTTGACAGATGGTATCTTGTGCTACATGGAGCTGTGAAGAATCCCCCGTTCTCCATGTGTTCAACCAGTTTGTCCATTCCTTCTCTATTAGTGCTTAATAAAAGCTCTGTGATTTTTTCTTTATACATATTAATCTTCCTTTCCTTCATTTAATTCAAATCCTAATATTGTGGCTATCGTGCTGCGTGATACTGAGTAATTTTCTGCTGTTGTATAATCTTTTAAAATGTTCGCTCTGACCTGAATCTCTAAAAGATTTCTGTATTCCTCTGTAGGAATAGTGACTGTATTATTCTCTCCCACGTTCCTGCTCCTCCTTCATCTGCTTTTCTATCTCCTCTACATCTTGTCGCACCAATCGTTCCTGATCAGCCCAATCGTATTCATCCATCTTGCTACTTTTCCTCCGCCACCAATACCGGAAAATCATTCAGCATCTTCTGCATCCACTGCTCGGAATCCCTCTCTCCAAATCCAGTCATGTTCTCACCAAGCGAAATAGCGAAGATTGCATCACCGGCAATGACATGACCATGCTTCTGATAACCGTAGAAATGTGATGCCACCGCATTGGCTGGAAGGTTCTTAATTAATCCTTCCTCGTCCACCAACATGAGGACCGGCGCCTTAAAGTAGCCGTACATAATCTGTGTATGTACTGTTTCAATGTATCCTCCAATTTCCTGTTGGAGAGCTCTGTAATCATCAAGATTCACATCAATAATAGAGAGTTTGTTATCTGTCGTGATTTTCAGTGTTTTCATATTTGACTTATTTCTCCTATTTTCTTATAATGTAATTGACTTATTTTTCTTGAGCGCTTTAAGCTTGCCGGCTTATATGAGCGCTCTTTTTTATATGATCTGCCCGATCACGTCTCTGATCAGAGCTGTTCCGGAATCCATTGCAACATTGGCAATCTTCTGATTCCCGCTTGCGAACTTCGCATACACCAGCTCTCGGTCTTCCCGGTACTCCAGTTCTACCAAATCAGATAGATTACGAGTCGCCTGAAGAGCAGGTAACAGCAAATCCAGAATCTTCTGCTTATCTTCCATATCCTCGCCACCTTCCTATACATATCCGTAAGCCCGTCTCCATTCCTGGTACTCGTCCGCCAGGTCAGCTTCCTCAATAACCTCATGGAGCATCTTGAACTTTTCATACTCGATTTGATGTCCAATCTGGTCAAATGGAATGGCTTCACACACCTTGCACTGCTCTGCACTATGCCGGAATAAGATTTCTTTTAAGCCTGCTGTATCAGCCATGTGATCACCTCCTGCATTTTCAGAATCTTGATGGAGATCACCACGAACATCATTATTGTTGCGATGTCTCCCAGGATTACCAACACGAATAACGTGTCCACAATCCTCTTCATTGTCC
>ENA-OPBS01000984-OPBS01000984.1-human-gut-metagenome-genome-assembly--contig:-NODE-984-length-23012-cov-18.043647_pt1 | contig 23012 bp, 10 predicted proteins | sample MGYA00241074_ERZ501463 | MGnify/ENA primary metagenome ERZ501463 (study PRJEB25962, sample SAMEA2042578) | human gut metagenome | biome: human gut; feature: human-associated habitat; material: faeces...
AAATATGGATGAGATTGTCTACTTTTGCAAATGAAAAGGAACGAAATTTGATAGATATGTGTACTTTTAAAAATATAAATAATTAATAATCATTTTTTGTGTCCACTTTGGGGAACTGCTACAGTATAAGACAGTTGTAAGCAATATTTTTAGTAATTTTGCAGCGAATTCCCTCATAAAAATGTATGGAAAGCAAGCTGATTCCCTCATAAAAATGTAGGAAAAGCAACAATATTCCCTCATAAAAATGTAAACAGCATGAAAAGAGAAATATATAACAAACTAAAAGAGTGGCAGTTATCTAGCAATAGAAAACCACTCATTATGTACGGAGCAAGACAAGTAGGCAAGACGTACATCATCAAAGAGTTTGGAAACCATGAATTTGAAAACATGGTTTACATCAACTGTTACAAAAACAAGATGATGGAAAAACTTTTTGAAGGGGATGCCAACCCAGATCGCCTATTGATAGGACTTTCCGCTTTTGCCAAACAAGACATCACGCCAGGCAAGACTCTTGTGTTCCTCGACGAAATACAAGAGATACCTCCCGTATTGTCTTCGCTAAAATATTTCTGCGAGAACAAGCCCGAACTACACATCATCGTAGCAGGCTCACTTCTGGGTGTCATGAACATGAAGGGAGAATCTTTTCCCGTAGGCAAGGTAGACATCATGCATCTCTACCCCATGACTTACGAAGAGTACCTACTTGCCAATGATGAAAAGCAGCTCTTAGACATCCTTCAAAATGGAGATAAAGAACTCATTGATACCTTCGCTACAAGATACATCGAGTATCTCAGGCAATATTATTTCGTAGGTGGCATGCCCGAAGCCGTATTGCAATTCACACAGCATCATAACCCTGTAGCCACAAGGCAAATACAACAGAACATCTTGGCTGCATACGAAGCCGACATCAGCAAACATACTGCAGAGCAAACTCAAAGAGTGAGAATGGTCTGGGAATCCATACCTGCTCAGTTGGCAAAGGAGAACAAAAAGTTCATCTATGGCGCAGTGAGAAAGGGAGCAAGAGCCAAAGACTTTGAGATAGCGATACAATGGCTCATAGACGCAGGGCTCGTACACAAGGTAGAGCGAACTAGAGATGTCAAAGTGCCTTTGAAATTCTATGCCGACATAGACGCATTCAAGCTATATTTGCTAGATATAGGTCTCTTAGGAGCACTTACACAGACCCCATCCGACCAGATTCTCATAGGCGACAACGTATTCAGCGAATACAAGGGAGCATTCACCGAGAACTTTGTCCTCCAACAACTGAAAACACTGGTCAATCTACCTATATATTATTATAGCAAGGACAATTCCACCCAAGAAGTAGACTTCATAGCCCAGGCTGGCAGCAAAATATTGCCAATAGAGGTAAAGGCAGAAGATAATGTAAAAGCCAAGTCATTGGCAGCATTCATAACCCACGATTTCGCTTCCTATCACCTGAAAGGCATCCGCTTCTCCATGTTAGGCTTCAGAGAGCAAGACTGGATGGAAAACGTTCCCCTCTATGCAGCCAGAGCCTATGTGAAAGATTTTGGCACGAAAACGCACTTTTTCTCGAAAAAAAAGTGAGAAAAAGTGCGTTCTCGTGCCATTTTAAGCAAAAAGGTTGACCGTGTCATCACAACACAGCCAACCTTAACGACTAACATCTTTTTTCGGTTAATCTTTGTATGATAAACCTAAAACTAATGTCTTTTAGAGTAATTACTTAGCGTCGTTCCAATATTCAGGAGCGCCAAGACCAGCAGCAAAACCTGCATAGGTATGCTTGCGATAATAATCCAAATCCCAGAGGCCTACTGGCAAACCAGCACGCCAACCACTATTGGCTGGACTGTCAGTAGCACACCACTGGCAGATACCCCACTGCTGCTCCTTAGGAACAATCTCAAGATACTTCTTTACGATAAACTCGTAGTAAGCACGCATTGCCTTGTGCTGTTCCTCGGTCATATCAGTTGTATTTACTTGGACATATGGGTATTCGCCGTCCTTAACCTCGTTCTTCTTAACCTCCAAGCCCATATCCAACTCAGAGATACGAACCAACTTACCTGTACTAACCATCATGTTGAGCATGTTCACGTAAGCATCCTCTCTTTTTTTCTGCTCAACAGGATCCATGCAGCATGAAACGTGCATCTGACTGCCGATACCATCAATCACGGTAACGCCGTCCTTCTGCCACTCCTCAATCCAATGAATCAGACTCTTGAGCTTCTTGTTATCGTCGTAAGCAGTTTCGAGGTTATAATCATTGATGAAGAGTTTCAACTCCTCAGGATTTCCACCAGCATCATCAAAGCCCTTGCGAGCTGCAGCTACAGCAGTGCGAACATAATCAATGTCACCCAGGTAATCCTGCCAGTAGAAATTGTTCTTGGCATCATCTGGAGTAACTGTACCACGTGTGGCAGACTGGAGTTCGTAGAAACCATCGCCATCCTTATCTTCACCAGAGATAGCCTCGTTTACAACATCCCAAGCCTTCACCTTGCCCTCGGTAGCTTCCATCATGCCGTAAATCCAATTCTGCAAAACAGGAGTAAGTGCTTTCTTCTTCTCATCAGGAGTCAAAGGCTTCTTGTTGCCCTTTTCTACAGTACCCCAATGAATATCAGCGAAGTAGTAATCAATTGCATGGTCTTTCTTACCCTTGTTCAAGTTGAAGGCAATAGACTTCATACCATCACCCTCAGCAGGGATTGTACCATTAGCCTCATACTTCTGCCACTGAGTGGTGAAAGAAGGGTTAGGGCTCAAGCACGCATAGTGCTTATAAGCACCAGGCTCACCATGACACTGTGTGTCAGCGTCAATATTCTCAGAAGCCTTGTAGTAGAAGGTAATCTTATAATTTTCGCCAGCAGACCAAGTCTTGTTAGGAGTGTAGATAAAGAACTGAGTATCCCATTCTTCTGATGCATTAGCATTAGCATGAACAACAACACAATTCTTTCCGTCAGGACCACCTGCGATAGGAGTACCATCAACATCACCCTTTCCAGCCTCCCGAACAACAAAGTTGCTCATATCACCACCAGTTTTCATCTCACCATTGTTAATACAATCAGTAAAGATTTCAACAGAAGGAGCCTCGGAATGAGTGATTTTAATAGACTTCCAATAAATCTTACCTGCAAAATCTCCGTGCTGGAAGAGGAGACCATTTTTATCTATTTTAGGAGCTATCTCGAACGAAACTTCTTTATAATCACCACCTACAGGAATCTCGAAGTTATGTTCGACGTTATCATTCCAGTCACCCATCTTAAAGCGGATATTAGCAGGCGATTTACCTTCTCCTTCTGCCTTGCAAAGGATGGTAATCTTATAAGTTGTGCCTGTTTTAAGAGGAATGCCATTTACCAGCCAGTATTGAAGCTCATAAAATGGGTTTATCGGCTCTGGATTGGTTATGACCACAGCACCACCTTTGTTCCACTCTGTTTTTACAGAAGCAGGCAACTCCTCCCAACCGTAAGATGAAAGAGTAGAACAGTCAAGTTCATAATCAGTCTTCTCAACTTTAGCACCAGGATCTACTTCTATTTCCTTATCAGCAATCAGCCCATTCAGATACTTGTTAGGCTGCTGAGCATGCCAAGCCAAGGTATGGCCATAAACAGAAAGACCTGCATCTGTGGCATTCTTAACATATTCCTTTACTTTTTCAAAATCCATGCTACCATCATCAGCAACACAAGAAGCCATCTTCATGGCGTTGCCGGCTACAGTCTCGTTAAAGTTGCTGTTGGTCAAAGCATACACCAGTTCCTTCTTGTTATATTCATCTACAGCAGTTCCGATTCCGAGGTGGAAGTTTGGACGGTCCTTGATGTATTCCTTCAAGGCATCATATTGCTCCAGATAACCATACTGCGCTTCCTTATCAGGACGTACGGTCTCGAAATTCTGGTCGAAGTGGTCTACACAAGAGGCCAAAAGCATGGCCCCGAGTGCAGATACTAATATTTGTTTATTCATAACTTATGCGATCATTAATTATTATAGGTATAAGAGAACTCCTCTAAAGTTACTCCACTACGCCACCAGACGAGTTTCTCGTTCAAACTCTTCTTTACACCATCAGCGAAGGTGATTTCGGCGTTGAGTTCCATCAGGTCACGATCCTTGTTATTCCACGAATGGATACCATCGTTAGCCCAAGAGCCTGAGCCTGTAGCCGTAACACCATCGGTGAGCGAAGTGATGGTACACTTTTCTTTGTCATCGAAGGTGAGCAGGAGGTCTGCCTTGTAGATGGTACTGCCCTCCTGGAACTCTACTGAATAAACAGAGCTGTTCAGGGTGCGGGTAGTAATCTGAACCTGTGAAGCCTTCTCGATGTTGTCGGTGCTTGTATTGTGATTTGTCAACCACCAGCCACTATACTTGTTCTGATACTTCACGCAGTACATCACGTAATCCTGAGGAGCTGTTTCCCAGATGGATGCATTGGTACGGGAGCCTGTAGCACCTTCTTTCAGAGTACCGGCAGAGATTCTGTCGAAGCCCTGCTGATCGGTCATCACTAGAGGAATCACGTAGGTATTCTTCACGGCATCAGGGTCGTTGAAGAAAGCATCAGTCAGCTGAACTACTGTCTCACCCGTCATTCCACCCTTGAAATCGAGTTTGTTGGTAGAAAGAGAGTAATATTCTGCAGGCATCGCCTTGACAGGGGTGCCATCTGCAAAAGTAAGATGATCGCACAGACTGTTATCCACAGCTACGTTCACATAACCTTTTCTTCCATTGTAAGAGCCGGCAAAAGTTGCCTTGATCTTGCATTTATGCTCCTTATCAAGAGAGGTATCGTATTCTTCATCGCCCAGCACAATAGTACGAACTGGTGATTGATAAGCAAAGTAAGCAGTAGTTCCCCCCTCGTAATCATCAAAAGCCTGGTCTCCATTCTCACATGCAGTGAAAGAAGCCATCAGTGCCAGAAGGGCTGCCACCATTTTGATATATCGTTTCATAATCATTAGTCTTTATTTATAATATTAGCCGTTTATTATTTCCAACCCTCGTTCTGCTTGAGGTTGCTGTATTTCAGAATCTCAGAGTATGGGATAGGACCATAGTACATATAGTCTGAATAGTTGCGTTCCTCAGCGTCGAAAGTCTTGTAGATGTATTTGCCTGTTGTGGCATCTGTCGTGATGTTGATACCCTTGGCAGCCTCATTGAGTTTAGGGAGTTCAACCTTCCAGCGACGCAAGTCCCAGAAACGATGGTTCTCGAAGCAGAGTTCCAAGCGACGCTCATTGCGAATCAACTCACGCATCTTGTCCTTGTTCTGTGCGCACTCTTCCAAGTATGGATCCTCGCCAAACTCATCAAGTCCGGCACGCTCACGGATTGCCTTGATTACATCGTAGGCAGAATAGTTGGCACCGCCCACATTTGCCTTAGGACCCTGAGCCTCATTGGCAGCCTCAGCATAGTCGAGCAAGATTTCCGTAGTACGGATACGTGCTGACAGATGCTTCTGCTTGGTTGCAGAGCTTGGGTTGAGGTTCACATCAGGACGGAGCAACTTGCGGAGATAATAACCCGTCTTGGTTGATTTTCCGTTCTCCTTGTTCAAGCCATCCAGAGTTTTGGAATCGGCAGCTGTATTTACCACTCCATCAGTAGAACCGATTTTATCGCCATTTACAAGAATGTAGGCAGCGAGACGTGGATCACGGTTCTGATAAGGATTCTTGGCATCGTATTCTGCATTGTCATCAGTAATAGGATAACCGTTTGCCATAGGGAACGCATCCACCAGGTTCTGGGTTGGATTGATCTTACCGCTACCATAGAGCGAAGGAGGATAGTTATCTGTCTCCATAGTGTTACTTTCTTCAACATTTCCACGCCAGATAATCTCCTTAGGATTCTCGGATGTAGCACCCAAACCGTCTATGAGCGATTTGTTACAGAACCACTTCCATCCGTCAGAATCCACTGCATCCAAACCACCAAACTCGCTCAGGCAGTTGGCTGCATATTTGGCAGCATCCTCATAAGAGGCTACACCGGCAGATGCATAAGCAGGAGAAGCGGCGAGGATGGCGAGCTGAGCCTTGAAAGCCGAGATGATGCGACCGTCAATCTTGCCACGATGGTTGGTACCGAAGGCACGATTGTACTCTGCATTGGTAGCACCCTTCTGGGCATACTTGGCAGGAACCTTATCCTCATCCACATCGGCATACTGCTCAGGCAAATACTTCAGAGCCTCATCAAAATCAGACATAATCTGATCGTAGCACTCCTTGAAGGAGTTACGTGGAAGATTGAAATCAGACTTTGAATCTTCTGAAGAAAGATGGATAGGCACACCCATCAACTGACCATCTACCATTCCGGCATGAGCACGGAGCAAGTACATCATGTGTAAGCCACGCAAAGCATAGGCATTACCCTTGTAGTTGTCGCAATACATCTGATTGAGAATCTCACTGGAGTAAGACCACTCTACCTTATCGCAGTTTTCCAACATCAGGTTACAGTACTGGATGGCGTGATAACGACCATCCCACTGTGAAACCGGATTCATATTTGCAGCCCAAGAACCTGTTGCCATCTTCTTATGGTTGAAATAGTCGCCTGAGTTTTCGTTGGTGACAGCATCATCTGTAGCCACATCAGTATATGGAGAGGTGCTATATGGCAGAGCCAGGTAAGCATTGTCAAGAATACCACGGGCAAACGTAGGATCCTTATACATCTCGCTGATATCTTGGTTATTTTCCAAGGCAGGCTCAAACAGGTCGTCACAAGAAGTGAGCGAAACTAAGACTGCACTTATCAATAATAATCTTGATAATTTCATAATTTTAATTCTTTAATTAATTCTAGAATGAAACCTTAGCACCGATGCTATAGAAGCGGTTCAATGGTGCCGAGCCTGAATTGTTAACATCCATCTCCATGAGTTTGCGCTCCTTGGCTATGGTGAGCAGACTGTTGCCGTTGACAAAGAGCTGAAGTCCGCGTACGAAACTCTTCATGAACATCGCCTTAGGGAAGTCGTAGCTCAACTGCACCTTCTGAAGGTCGATGCGGTCGGTAGAGTACATCCAGAAATCTGATGTCTGATAGTTGTTCGTACCTGCCTCAGTGGTCAGACGTGGGAAGGTGGCTGTGGCTGCAGTCTCCTTGGTCCATCTGCCACGCATCTCTGCTGTATATTTGGCATCACCGCCTACCCAGAAGTAGGTGGAATTCTTCACGGCATGAGCACCGAAGTTTCCTGTGCCGAGCATGAAGAGGGTGAAGCCCTTATATTTCAGAGTGAGGTTCATACCGATAGTGGTAGGAGTTCCATACCAGCCACCCTTGCCCAGGTAAACCTGGTCCTTGCTATCGATAACGTTGTCGCCGTTCTGATCCTTGTACTTCAGGTCACCCGGACGGATGGTTCCGCCGATAATCTGAGTTGGAGAGTTCTTAATATCATTCTCATCCTGGAAGAAGCCCAGGCACTCATAACCCCAGATAGCATCGAGTGGCTGACCCTGGCGATACTGATAGGTATCAGCATACTGCGAATCATCTCGCTTGGTTGCCTCGGTGGTGTAGTAAGTTACGTTGGCTCCTACGCCGAAACCGAAATCACCAAACTGCTTCTTGTAGTTCACAGCAAAGTCGAAACCGCTGCGCTTGTCCTCATTAAAATTAATGTAAGGAACGAAAGAAGACTCAGGATAGTAGCTGAACAGATAGCTAGGCACCTGATTGCGAGCCTCCAGAATTCCGTTGGTCCACTTAGAGAGGAAGTAAGATGCATCGAAACTCAAAGCCTTGTTGAGCACCTCTGCATGAACCGTGGCAGAAATTTCCTTGCGGTGCAGGTAGCTGAGTTCGTCATTGCTACCACGCTTAGACTGCATAGCTGAGTGACCGGAACCACCATTCCAATCCCACCAGCCACCGCTCTGATAGGTTCCGAGATACATGTAGTAATCGTCGATACCCAGATCGGTCTTCATATCGGTGTAGCTTGCGCTGAGGGTCAGATCATCGAAGAATGAATTCTCCATGAACTTCTCCTTAGAGAGGCGCCAGCCCAGAGTGACAGATGGAGATACACCCAATCGCTTGGCTGATGGCAACTTGGCAGACCAAGGTGTAGCCAGAGCGAAATCGGCATAATACTTATGATCATAGTTATAAGAGAGCTGCAAGCCCAGGTTGGCGTTGCTCACCTTATGATACTCTCCAGACTTACTCTGCTGATAACCGTTGGCCACCAGCATGGCGCTTACGTTGTGCACATCGTTGAAGGTGCGGTTGTAATCGAAGTGCGCATTGAATGCGATGGTCTGGTTATCGGTAGAACCAGAGATATTCTGAGCACCCGATTTCTTGTCCACCGTACCATTGTTGTTCAAACCTACGATAACATCCTTGCCGTTGTAGTTAGCCCATGTAGGCTGGAAGGTGGCGTAGGAATTGTTGAACGATGTTGAGTATGCCGTAGCATAGTCGATGGCTACCATGGTGTGGAAACTCAAGCCCTTGAGTACAGAAGAGAGGTCGAAGTTCAAACCTGCATCAAACTGGAACTGACGGCTGTGATAGACATTGGTACCCGAAGCATAAATATCGCCGAACACGTTGGTGAGGTCGGCAGAAGAACCACCCAGGAAGTACTTGCCATCAATGATATTGCTGGTAGCCCCAATCATAGTCAGCGCCGACTTGGCATTAGGGTCAATCATTTCCACAGGAATCAGCGGAGCCACACGGTTAGGGCGGAAGGTGCGAGCCTGCTCCCAGTAGCTGCTATTGTTAGTGTTAGCCGACTTAGCCCCGTAGAAGGTGGCATTCGCATTTACATAGGCATTGATGGTGCTGCTCAAGGCGAAATCCACATTACCTCTTACATTGAATCGGTCGGTATAGTTCTTCTTAGCCTCGCCGAAGTTCAAGTTGTCACCGTTGCGATAGTAACTCACGTTGGCATAGAAGCGCGCCTTCTGGTTGCCACCTTCTATTTCGGCAGAAACCTCCGAGCGGTTGAACGCCTTCTTGATGTAATCAGAAGAATAGAAGTCTACGCTAGGATAGCGATATGGATTTTTTCCGGATGCATAGTTGTAGATGGTCTCTGCAGAATATGGCAGATTGTTTACATCACCACCATCATTCAGGAAAGCCTCATTGTAAAGGCTCATGTACTCAGCCGAACCGAGATACTCTGGAAAAGCCTTGGCTACGTTCCAGCCCGTATTGGCATTCACCTTTACCGACAAGCCATCGTTAACCTTACCACGCTTGGTGGTAATGAGAACCACGCCATTGGCAGCCTTGCTGCCATAGAGTACTGTGGCCTGGGCACCCTTCAGGAAAGAGATATCCTCAATCTCGTCGGGGCGAACATTACTGGCTTCACGTGGCACACCGTCGATGAGGACGAGTGCATTGGAATAACCCCACATACCATTGCCATTATAACCGGATACATAACCCTGCATATTGTCAAGGCTGTAGGTATTATAGTTTTTCTCTGTCAATTCTCTGACGTTGACGGTGCTCACACCACCGAGCACATCGCTCTGGTACGCCTTCTTGAACGCCACGTTAACCATTGCGCTATCAGCAGATTCCTGAGCCGAAGCAGGCAACTGTGCCAGAAGTGCAGTAACCACTGTCAGAGCAGAGTATATTGTTTTCTTATTATTTTTCATATATAATATGATTATTTCTAAGTTTATGCTTTTTATATATCACATCTCCGGGTGATTACCATCCTGGATTCTGTCCAAACTCAGGATACAGATAAACATCGCTTTCCTTGAGTGGCAAGAGATAGTGTTTCTCTGAGAAGTCGCGGGTCACGATGGTCTTCTCGCTCCATCCTGTCACCTCGGCATCACGTGGATCGTTCTTGGAATAATCGAAATTACCTACACGCTTGAACTCCTGTGAAGTTTTGATGTTATAAGGATATTCTGTGAGAAGCAACCAGCGCTGAAGGTCGTTCCAGCGGAAGCCCTCAAAGGCAAGCTCTACGGCACGCTCGCGGCGAACTTCGTCCATAAACTTCTTCTGGTCGTTCATAAACTTATCTGCCACATGACCAGCTCCTACTCTATCGCGAAGCACATTGATTGCTTCAGCAGCGGTGAGGTTGAGCTTTGAGCTCTTGTAGTTGGCTCCCTGAACGGCAGCACCAGCCTCAGCATACATCAGATAGAGGTCGGCAAGACGCATGTAAGGAAGGTCGCACTGCAAGGCACCACCCCATTCGTACATGCCATCATACTTATTTGCCTGGTGAGGAACCAGCTTCTGAGTATAGTAACCAGTGCGGCATCCCTGACTTGAAGAATTTCGCAATTCACTACCAGAATACATTGGTATATACTGCAATGCTGCAACCTTTGGTTCCTTTACTGCATCAATGGTTGTATTGATATACTTAAAACCATCGAAGACGATGTCATGATAGAAACGTGGATCACGATCCTTGAATGGATGCTTTGGATCGAATCCGGAATCAGGATCATTCAAAGGCAGACCATTAGCCATACCATAATAGTTTACATAGTTGGCTGTCGGCTGGTGAATCACAGCATCGTGTTGTACGATATCTTCCATCTTAGGTCCCCAAAGTTTGGTGAAGTTCCAGTTTGATGAATTCTCGCCAATATATGGACCGCGCATGATTGCCTCTGTAGAACCTGGTTGTTTCCAATTCTTACCTGTAGTACGGAAGATATCAGAAAAGTTGTTTGTAGAACCAGACTTTGCTACATGATTATAAATATCAGAGTAGTCATAGGTACACAATGCATATGGAGTTTTGCCTGAATTTACCTGAGCAATAGCCTCTGCCAAAGCATCAGCAGCCTTTGTGGCAAGCTCTGTATTATACTTATAGGTATCGCCATTCTTGGAAGCCCCCGTCTCTGCACCGATATTATTCAATGGAGAAGAAGCCCAAAGCAACACTTTACCTAAGTAGCCCAAAGCGCAAACTTTTGTAATACGAAGTTCATTCTTGCCCAAAGTTTTCTTACCTATAGTTGTCTTGTCCCAATCATTAGGAAGTAACTCTGCAGCAGCCTTAAAATCTTCGGCACATTTCAATGCGCACTCCTGATAAGAAAGACGAGGCAAAGTCAAAGCTGATGCACCATCCAATACGGTGTCTACGTATGGCATACCGCCAAAGAAAGCTATCAACTCCTCGTGCCACCATGCACGGAAGAACAACAACTGTCCCTTGATGAAGTTCTTCTCTTCCTGAGTACAGTCGGTCATCAGGTCAAGATTGGCAAGACCCAAATTACACTTGCGGATGCAATACCAGGCATGCTCCAAAGAATGAGCAAATTTATTGGTTGAAGTCGGATCAAGGAACTCACCAGGATTTCCATAAGTTGGTCTGTGCAAGAAACTTTGATTATTGTCATACCAGTTACGGTAGTCGCCTAAATCAAAATGAGCAGTCACATGATCATCTCCCAAGCCAGTATTCATGATTTCATCTTCACCCCAGTTGAATGAGGTACAATACATATTCGACTCCTTACTTGGAATACAGTTGTAAATTTGCTCCACATATCCCTGGAAATTGGTGAAGTTCTTGAACGCTTGTTCTGCACTCACGTCTGTATCAGGGCTCTTATCTAAGTAATCTGTACAAGAAGCAAATCCGCAAGTGAGGCTCAGCGCACAAAATATTTTTACTAAATTATTTTTCATTTGTTATGCATGTTTAAAGATTAAACTTGACACCGAAGTTCACACGCTTCATTGTAGGGTAAGCTCCATAAGCTCCACCGTTACTAGAGAAGTTTGACTCTCGGTCGTCTGGCATTCGGGTCCAGAGCCAGAGGTTGTTACCACTTACGTAAACCTTGAGGTTGTTCAAACCGAGCTTCTTGATCCAACCGCCGTTCCAGGTATAGGCTATCTCTACGTTCTTCAGGCGAATGTAAGAACCATCGCAAAGATATTGAGTGCCATAGTAAGCCGCATTCGACATTGGCTTAGAGTTGAAACGTGGAGTGATGACATCGCAGTTGTTGTGATTGTCGCTCCACCAGGTTCCCTGGTCATAAACATTGGCAAGCATTGGGTCAACCAAACTAATCATGGTTACGTCACGGGTTACGTTGGTTACACCATAGAACTGAGCGAAACAGCTGAAGCCCTTGTACTCATAACCGATTGTTGCATTGTAGGAGTTCTGTGGAGTACCGGTATAACCGTAAGGAACTCTATCGTTCACATTATCCACCTTACCGTCGCCATTGAAATCTACGATGTAGTAGTCACCTGGAAGACGCTGGCCATCGTTGGAATCCATCTTCGGAGAACCATATATATCATCATAGTTCTGGAGAATACCCTTATCAAGGAAGGTGTAAGTCTGGTTGATAGCATGACCTGCAGCCTTGCGGTAAGATGGGAGCAACGCCGCATCATCCTTGATTTTTACCTCATTTACAGCATGGGTCATATTGAAATTTGCCCAGAGACGCATCTTGTTGGCAAAAACCTTGTTGAACTTCACTTCCAACTCATAACCGCTGGTAGTTACTTTACCCAAGTTGGCTGTAGGAGCAGTCTGACCGAAGTAAGAAGGAACGGAACGATCTGAACCACTAACCAGAATGTCTGAACGAGTATCATGGAAGAAATCCACAGCACCAGTAATCAAACCACCAAAAAATCCATAGTCAATACCGAAGTTTACCTTCTTCACTTTCTCCCAATGTACGTTAGGGTTACCTACTGCTGACTCACGATACCATGTATAAATAGACTCCTTATCACTGGAAGTCGTACCCAACTGAGTCTTGCCGCCATATGCCCACTGAGTCATATAGAGGAAGCGGTCTCCTACGTTATCATCACCGATTTCACCATAAGATGCACGGAGTTTCATCATATCCACTATTTTATGCTCTCGCAAATATTTCATGAAAGGCTCCTCCGATATCATCCATCCTAGAGCTCCAGAGCTAAAGAAGGCAAAACGGTTATCTGGAGAGAACTTCTCTGAACCGTTGTAAGCACCATTATACTCGAAGAAGTAACGGGAATTCCAATCATAAGTGGTACGGAACACCCAGTCTTCACGATAAGAAGGAATCATGTAACCTGTTGCATATTCCTGGCGACCGAAAAGTCCCATGGCGCTTACGCTGTGCTTGCCAAAACTGCGAGCCCAGTTGAGCTGAGCCTGATAGTTCAGGTTGCGCTGTGTAAGTTTATTGTCAACCTCACCACCATTCACGGTCCACTGGTTTCCCATAGCATAATCGAACTTATCGTATGCTTCGTATGGCTTCTTGTAAGAAACGGCTCCTGTATGAGGATCTATCCACTTCAGCTGAGGATCATGGTTCATATCATTAATACCACGATTCTTCTCTACAAAAGTATTGTCCCACGAAATCATACCTCGTGCAGAAAGTCCCTTGGTAATGAAATCAAGTTTCTGTTCCAACACGAAATCAGTAGTGATGCGAGTAGTGGTAGAAGTCATGGTACCACCCAAAGAAACCTGCTGGGCAGAGTTGGTTACATTAGTAGATCCTGGCAAATATCCCCAAGAGCCATCGCTATACTTAGGCAAGAAAGCATCTGGAGAAATATTATATGCACCAGCCCATTGCTGGCTGACCTGCCAATCGCTATAACCATCAGAACTATTTACCCAAGGAGCCTTGCGCTGACCGTTGGAACCGGCAAGGTTCATCTTGAACACGGTGGTCTTTGTGATGTTGAAGTCGAGATTAGAACGAACATTCACACGATTGTAGTCATAACCTGAACTATAGTTACGACCATTGCCGAAATCCTTATAAAGGTCACCCTCGCTCACGAAATCCACACCTGCAAAGTACTTCACAACCTTGGTACCACCCGATACATTCACATTGGCATTGTATGACATGGTGTAATCCTTGAAGAGTACATCCTGCCAATCTACGTTCGGATAACGCTCACGCTGCTCCAGTGTAGTCTGGTTGCGATAGTTCTCGATGAAACTCATCGGTTCCATCTTGTCGAAACTGCCTGGAGAAATGTTCAACTCATGTTCGATAGCCTTGTTGCGGGCAATAAGCGCATCGTAAGAATCATATTTATCAGGCAACTTTGAAGGAATCTTCATTACAGCATTGGCAGTAACGCTAATCTGAGCCTTGCCTTCAGAACCACGCTTGGTGGTAATCAGGATGACACCATTCGCACCCTTCACACCATAAACGGCGGTGGCAGAAGCATCCTTCAATACAGAGATGGTAGCCACAGACTGCATATCAACACTTGACATTGGTCGTTCAATACCATCCACCAAAACGAGAGGAGAAGAGTTGTTCCAAGAAGAAGCACCACGAATCTGAATCTGAGGTTCCTCTTCACCCGGCATACCACTGGATGCAGTGGTAACAACGCCAGGAAGGTTACCTGTCAGAGCTGCTCCGATATCACTGATACCCGCAGCACGCTCCAGCGTTTTTCCTGTGGTCTGGGTGATGGCACCCACGACAGAAGCCTTCTTCTGCTGACCATAACCAACGACTACAACTTCGCCGATGGCGTTGTCGTCTTCAAGAGTAAGTTTGAACTCTCTCTTCGTACCAATCTTTACTTCCTTGGTCTTCATACCTACGTATGTAAATACGAGGATAGAATTCTCAGAAGGAACACTGATGCTGAAATTACCATCTAAGTCGGTGACCGCACCGACGCTGGCATTACCTTTCACTTTTACAGTGGCACCTATCAGAGGCTCACCTGTACCGTCAACAAGATTACCCTTGACCTGGATCTTCTGTGCCTGAGCATTCAGGCTGCAGAAAGCTCCCACCAAGCATAAGGCTGCTGTCCGTTTCATTGTTAACACTTGTTCAATCATGTTCTATTCATTTTTGATTTATGCTTTAAAAATTTAGGCGTGCACAAAAACTGTTTATTCACGGCGGCAAAGGTATGGATTTCTTTCGAAACATACTTTGCGTGGTGTAACAGAAAGTTTATCATTTTAGAAAAACCTTGCGAGAACGTATTTTTCCATTACTTAACAGTTGTTTTATTATATAAACACCTGCAGTTGGCTTTTCAACTTCTTTTCCTTCTATATTATAATATAAGGTGGAAACCACGTCTGCCTGGGTTTCTAATTGTTTAATTCCTGTTGCATTTTGTTTCAAATACCACTCCTTATACCATTTCATACAGGCATAGCCGCAACATTCTTCGAACAGTCCGTGTTTCTTGGCATTCTGGAAACCAGGAATCACCTTGCCCGATTTAAGATATTCATCAATATCGAAATATTCCTGTGTATGGGTAATCGTCATACCGATATTGCCAAAGTGGTCGTGAACTGCCTTCCATGCCAATCCCCATTTCGAGGTAGATGCTGTTGCCCAGCTTCCCAGGTTAGGTTGTGTCCAATCTCCCCACTCATTGTAGTGACCTTCGCTCGCCTTGTCAGGATCTTCCGGACTCCAGTCGATCTCCGTTACCATGATAGGCTTCGTCTCTACCATCGGCACCTGATTTTTGAAGTTGCGGATGAAAGTATCGTGATCGTAACTCTTATCGGTCATATTTCCATACCATCCGGAATAAACATGTACTGCATAAGAGAAGTTGTTCTCGCTATCGGTGATAGGATGCTTGACGTAATCCTGATACTTGCTCTGATAACCCGCACCCGGAACCCAGATGATTCCCTTGAAGCCAGTGGCACGAATTTCATCTACCACAGGCTGGAAGAAATCATGGAGAGCCTTGTCTGATTGAGAGCCATCTGCCAGCAACACATTAATAGGCTCATTGGCTAGCTCGATGCTCACCTGTCCGGCATTCTTCTGGATGGTGGGATCGCAAGCGAAGCGTTTCCACACCTTCTTAAGATATGCCTGATATTCATCTCCCACCTTGATATTCTGTGGACAAACGCCAGGAGGGCGAACGATTACATATAGTCCATGAGCCAAGGCTTTCTTCACAAGCTTGATATAAAGTCTGCTCAAGAATGTCTCGTATCGAGTCTCACTAAAATATTGGATGTTGTTTTCTTGGGTTCCAACTGGTGCCTTGTAGTTAGTCCAACAAGGATCCATATGAAGACGGAACACCGTACAATAAGCACCTTGGTTCTTGTCGGTGATAGCGGTGAACATCTTCTCGAAATAATTCAAGCAAGGAGTCACATCACCTAGTTCATAACCACCCATACCCCAACGGTTACCATTGAAGTAGCGGTTTGGTGTATCCATCACCCCATGAAGAACCACAGTTTTACCATTGGCATCTACCAGATTCTTACCCTGCACACGGAGTGCCGGAAGATTATCGGCAGCCAGCCCCGCCATTGACAGCATAGCCATAGCGAGTGATATTAACAATTTCTTTCTGTTCATTGTTACAATTATTTTTAGATTTATCATTTATTGTCAGTCACCTTATTATATTATGAAGGATTGCCAGGTTCCAGTTTACAGAAAAGGATGCTGGTCTTTTAAAATAGAATGGCGCGTAATCACTACGCACCATTCCCGAAAACCAATTAATCATGATTCTATATAAAAACCATAATATCAAAATCTTTTAGAAATTCTAAACCTATTCTACAAACTATTATGTATAAACCTAACTAACCTAAATATTCTAAATATATACAACTTAAAAACCGATGCAAAGATACTTCTAATCTGTCATATATACTTTATAATAGGTAACCAATAGTTTTTCTCTCGTATCACATGTAACATTATCTTTACTTTACGTAACATTTTAACATCTTTTTAGCACAAATCTATAAAAAACATACATTTCTGTGCACTATTCTCCCATAAATTTTGTATTTTTGCAAACGAATATAAAAAAGCCAAAAGACAATGAAACCAAGAATCATGATGATTTCCATGAAATCAAACCTCAGAACAATGAGATACATCGGTCTTTTACTGATGTTTATCTTCTGTCTCACTGCACAGAATATGATGGCGCAGCGAGGAAAACTTTTCAATTCAGACAACCAGCTTTCGAGCAACCTTGCCACTCAGGTATTCCAGGATTCAAATGGTTTCATTTGGATTGCCACCCGTAACGGCTTGAATATCTATGATGGCTATAACTTTATGGTCATCAGAAAAGCCTACAACAACAGTAACGGGCTCAACAGCAACTATATCAACTGTATAACACAGGATGAAAAGGGGCGTATTGTGCTGGGAACAAACAAGTCGCTACTTATACTTAATGGTAAAAGGTTCTGCAACGTACCTATGCTCGATTCAAGAAATAAGCCTATAAACACTTACGTTAACCAGGTAAGCCGTTTGCACAATGGCGATATTGCTGTCGTTACCTCCGGTTACGGCATCATGACCAAGAAAATAGATGCAAACGCCTGTTACACCATGAAAGGAGAAGTGGAGAATCTGAAATACATACATAAGATTCTGGAAGACAAACAAGAAAGGCTCTGGATTATCCTGGAAAACGGAAAGCTGTTACGGAAAGAAAAGAACGGCAAGCTTGTTTCACGCATCATGGGAACAGAGCAACTTAACACACAAGATATCAGGCAAGACGACAAGGGCAACATTTATCTTGCTACCAAGAATGATGGTATTTACCTTCTCAAGGCAGGTTCAACCGCCTTCACCAAGATAGCCGGCATAGGCAATCTTCCTATTGACAACATCTATATCAGCCGCGACCAGCGCTTGTTTATCGGTTGCGATGGTATGGGTATCTTCGTGTATAATCCTGTAACAGGATTCTTGCAAAATAATCCTCTGTTCTGCCATGAAGTAAATCTTGCCAAGAGCAAGATTACCAGCATTATAGAAGATTCTACGGGAAACATCTGGGTGAGTATGCTCCAGAAGGGCGTATTCATGCAGTCGCAGGCTCAATGCGATTTCAACTATATGGGCTACCGTTTGGACAGCCGCAACGTGATAGGCGAAAACAGCATCACAAGTCTGTGTGCCAACCAGGGCGATCAAGTCTGGGTGGGCACCGACAAGGATGGTCTTTACCTCTTTGACATAAAAACCGGTAGCATCAAGAGCCATTTATTAAGCAACACCACGGTACTGGCACTCTGCAAAGACAAGAAAGGCAGAACATGGGTAGGAACCTATACTGACGGCATCGGACTGATAGATGCGGGGGGATCTTTCCATCCATTCAGCCTAGGCATTGGCAACCAGGCGGGCATCTTCGATATCCAGGAAGACCCGCAGGGCAATGTATGGTTTGCTACCATGGGCAAAGGACTTTTCCGCCTTTCTCCAGATGGAAGCATCAAGCAATGGAAAGCACAAGATGATGCCGACAACAACCTGAAAAAGAACAGTATTCCTAATGATTACCTCATAAAACTTAGCATCTCAAAAGATGGTAAGCGGGTTTTCGTAGCCACTTCTGTGGGTCTGGCTTGCTATGACCAGCAAAAAAACAGCTGGACTTCCACTTTCGGTGGCGTCAACTGTCTGAGCAAGGGCAGTTTCTCTCATTGCGTTTATTCTGACAGCAAGAACCGCGTATGGTTTGGCACTGAAGACGGCGCAATCTGCTATGATCCGAAGAAGGGATATGCGCATCCGAAGATTTATAACACTGAACTTGGACTTTCTGACAACAGCGTAACCAGCATCATAGAAGATTACAAGGGTAGAATCTGGATAGGAACTACCTGTGGTTTAAACCAGATAGATACAGAAAAAGGTACCATCAACAAGTACTACTCAGACAATGGCTTGCAGAGCAATGAGTTCAGCGATGCAGCAGCCTGCACGCTCTGGGGAGGAAAGATGCTGGTGATGGGCGGAACCGGCGGTATCAACTGGTTTGATACGGACAAGGTGAAACAGCATCCTTGGAAGGCAAAAGTTACCATATCAGGATTTTTTTTGGGCAACAAACCTATATACCCGGATATGGAATCGGGCATCTATACTATCACCGACAAAGGCGCCTACAACAGCGACAAGTTCTCCTTATCTCATGAAGACAACACCTTCACCATCCACCTGTCTACTCTTACATATAATAATGTAGAGCAGATCAGTTACGCCTACAGCATCAATGGTGAGGATTGGCGAACCATACAGTCTGGCATGAACGAGCTATCATTCTCACACATGCCAGCAGGTACCTATAAGTTCCGTGTCAAGGCCATCTGCAACGGATACGAAACCCCTGTCAAGGAGTTCTCCATCATCGTTCACCCAGCCTGGTACGCCAGCATCTGGGCAAGAATCTGCTATCTGCTTGCCTTCCTGGGGCTCTGTCTGCTCTATATCAAGCACCGCAAACGCAAGATGGAAGACCAGCTCATATTGCAGCAGCATATCCATGCGGAAGAGATGGGCGAAGCAAAACTGAAGTTCTTCATGAACATCAGCCACGAAATCCGTACCCCATTGACTCTTATCCTCACTCCGCTGTTCACCCTGATTAAGGAAGATAAAGACGCTCACCGACAGGGCATCTACGATATGATGCGTAAGAACTCGGAACGAATCCTGCACCTGATTAACCAGATGATGGACTTGAGAAAGATAGACAAGGGACAGATGGTGATGCACATGAGCGAAACCGATATGGTTGCCTTTATTGGCGATGAATACAAACTCTTCTGCCAGCAGGCGATAGCCAAGAGCATCCACTTCACCTTTGAGCACGAAGATGAAACTCTCCCGGTATGGATAGACCGCGACAACTTTGACAAGGTATTGATGAATGTCCTGTCAAACGCCTTCAAGTTTACTCCTGCAGGCGGCAGAATCCGTATCACCCTCTCCCACTCGCCTCATCATGTCCGCATCGCCATCAAGGACAGTGGCAAGGGCATTCAGGAGGAAAAGCTCGAAACGATTTTCCAGCGCTTCTATCAGAGTACCACCACTTCTAATGACAGGAATGTAGGTACGGGAATCGGTCTCGACCTGACCCGCTCGCTCGTGGAACTGCACTACGGAACCATTACAGCCGCCAACAACAAGACACTTGATGAAGCCGACTGGAAGGAAGGAAGCCAGTTCCTCATCACGCTGCCTCTGGGCAACGAGCATCTGAAACCGGAAGAAATGATAGATGCACCGGAGCCACAGACGGCTGAAGACATCAGGGAACTGGAAGAAAACATGGAGGAAGGAAACGAAGAGAATGCTGCCGATACAGCCAATGACGCCGAAGAAGATTTCAAGAGCAAGGCAAAGAGCACCATCGCTGTGGTAGAAGACGATGAGGCAATACGTAATTTCCTGAAGACCCAACTACAGGAAACCTACAATATCCTTACCTTCTGCAACGGAAAGGAGGCGCTGCCAGAGATTATCAAACAGAAGCCAAGCCTCGTTATCTCAGACATCATGATGCCAGAAATGGACGGCAATACGCTCTGTACCAAGATTAAGAACAATGTGAACACCAACCACATTCCGGTGATTCTGCTTACAGCAATGAGCAGAGAGGAAGACCAGCTGACCGGTTTGCAGTCGGGTGCCGATGCCTATGTGGTGAAGCCGTTCAATATGGACATTCTGCGCCGCACCATCATCAACCTGCTCAACGTGCGCCGTACTTTGAAAAACAAGTTTATGGGCAACGAGAGACAGAGCGACAGGCAGATTGCGATAGAAAAAGCCCTTTCGCCAAAAGACCAGCTGATGGAACAGGTGATGAAGGTAATCAATGATAACATGGATAATGAGGACCTGAGTGTGGATATGATTGCCCGCGAAGTAGGACTGAGCCGTGTGCATCTGCACCGCCGAATGAAGGAGCTGACCAACCAGACACCACATGCCTTCATCCGCAATACCCGTCTGCAATATGCCGAAAAGTTGCTGACCCACTCTAACAAGACGATAACAGACATCATGTTTAGCTGCGGTTTCTCCAACCCAGCCAGCTTCAGCACCATGTTCAAGAACTTTTATGGCTCTTCGCCTCGCGATTATATGCAGGCCCACCGGAAAATCTAGCCTTTTCACTGCAGAAAAGGCCAGATGTTTCCCAAAATAAAGTATTTGTTACAAATAGAGAAGCTTATGATACGCCTCGCAAAGTGTTGGTAACATTCTGTGGGGGTATATTTAAAAGGAAAGCGGTAACTTTGCAGCAGAATTCTGAATACATGTTTCAGCCATGAGTTCAGATACTCATTCTGTAATTTTAAACCCAATAATAAAATGAAGAAAATTGCAATCTTATCGCTTTCCCTGACGCTTGCAGCCGCTGCACAGGCGCAGACAGCTGAGTTTGACTATTTCAAGTATGCGGGAAATGACGCTCGCTTCAATGTTGAAATTGACAAGACTCACCAGTATTACAACCCGGTACTGGCTGGTTTCTATCCAGACCCATCACTCTGTCGCGTAGGCGACACCTACTATCTGGTAAACTCTTCGTTTACCTTCTTCCCAGGTGTGCCTCTCTCAACCAGTAAAGACCTGGTCAACTGGCAGCCTGCCGGTCATGTTCTCGACCGCACATCACAGGTTCCATTGAAGGGCCAGCAGGTATCAGCCGGTATCTTCGCACCAGCCATCAGCTATAACAAGAAGAACAAGACCTTCTATATGATTACCACCAATGTGGGAGCCGGCAACTTCTTTGTGAAATCAAAAGATCCTTCCAAAGGCTGGAGCGAGCCTATCTATCTGAAGAAGATTGACGGCATCGACCCTAGCTTCTTCTTCGATGACAACGGAAAGGGATATATCGTACATAACGGTCCGGTAGTTGGCGGTGCCGACTATGAGGGTCAGCGTGCTATCCGCTGCTTCGAATTCGACGTGAAGGGCGACAGCATCAAGGGCGACTTCAAGGAGATTCTGCGTGGCGGAACCCATGTAGAGGCGCGTCCTATCTGGATTGAGGGTCCTCACCTCTTCAAGAAGGGCAAGTTCTATTATCTGATGTGCGCAGAAGGTGGTACAGGCGGATGGCACAGTGAGGTTATCCTGCGTGCCAAGAATCCGATGGGACCATGGGTAGAATGCCCTAACAACCCTATCCTTACCCAGCGTACCGGTCTCGACCCTAACCGCAAGGACCCAGTATCAAGTGCCGGTCATGCCGACATCGTAGAAGATGGCAAGGGTAACTGGTGGGCTGTATTCCTGGCTTGCCGTCCTTATGAAGAGGATATGTACAACACAGGTCGCGATACTTATCTCCTACCTGTAACCTGGAAGAATGGATGGCCAGAGATTCTTGCCAAGAATACTCCTATCTCTACCGTTGGAGAGAAGGCTGGTTTGAAGCCTGCAAAGAAGAATGAGTTCTCAGGCAACTTCTCTTATGTGGATAACTTCGATGTAGATAACAATAAGGTAGGTCTGAAAGAGTTGAATCCACGCTGGATGTTCCTCCGTGACTTCGTTGACTGTTACAAGGTAGAAAACGGCAAATTGAAGTTCAATCTCCTGCCAGGCAACATCTACAAGCGTGAACCGATGTCTGCCATCTGGGCACGTCAGCAGCACGGCACCTTCACAGCTGAGACAGAAATCAACTTTACTCCTCGCAACGACAAGGATATCGCAGGCTTGGCACTTCTCCAGAAGGAAGACCACAACTTCGTATTGGGTAAGACCATGAAGAATGGCAAGCTGATGATTACCCTGACCCGTGCCGAGAAGAACAACGTTACTATCGCCTCTGCTCCTATCAAGGGAGGTAAGCTGAAGCTGAAGGTAGAAGGTCATGACAGATATTATGATTTCTATTATGCCGAAGAAGGCGGCAACTGGCAGCTTCTTGCCAAGGGTGTAGATGCCTCTAACCTGAGCACCCAGAAGAGCGGCGGCTTCCTCGGTGCCTGCATCGGTCTCTATGCTTCTTCCAACAAGGAATAAAGGTATAAAAGATATAATTATAAGGTATAAAAAAGACTCCCCGAGATTTCGGGGAGTCTTTTTTATGTTGTACGCTCGGCATGAGCATTGTCTAACGGGTGAAAGTCCCGAGTAAGCCCT